>OGWW01000589.1_pt1 | contig 23620 bp, 19 predicted proteins | sample 1576131 | NCBI WGS metagenome assembly OGWW01 (sample SAMEA3541576, study PRJEB24748) | human gut metagenome | biome: human gut; feature: human-associated habitat; material: faeces | place: China | collected 2012 | reverse complement strand
AGAGCGTGCCGATCTGCTGGGTGCCATCCGTCTGCCGAATAATGCGTTCCGTGCCAACGCTGGCACAGATGTTGTCAGCGACATTATCTTTTTGCAGAAGCGTGACCGCCCCATCGACCATGAGCCGGACTGGGTACAGCTTGGCAAGACCGAGGACGGCTTTGCCATCAACCAGTATTTCGTAGACCACCCGGAAATGGTGTTGGGAAATTTGGAACTGGAAAGCACCCAGTACGGTCACGACCTGACCGTTGCACCCATTGAGGGTGCAGTGCTGGCAGACCAGCTTGCAGAAGCGGTACAGCATATTGAGGGCAATTACACTGCGGTGGAGATTGCTGCCCCGGACGTCGCAGATGCGGAAGCACAGCGCAAAACGCTGCCTGCAGACCCGACTGTGAAGAATTTTAGCTATACGGTTGTTGATGGCGAGATCTACTACCGAGAGAACTCTATCATGACGCAGATTGAACTGTCCGACAACGCCAAAGGCCGTGTAGCTGGTATGGTGGAGTTGCGGCAGATCGTCAACGAACTGATTCAGCAGCAGCTGAATGACTTCCCGGACGAGGACATTAAGGCATCGCAAGCAAAATTGAACGCCGCCTACGATGCCTTTACTGCAAAATACGGCCTGATTAACGACAAGAAAAATGCCCGCCTGTTCGATGATGACAGTTCCTACTATCTGCTCTGCTCACTGGAGAATCTGGACGAGAATAAAAATCTCAAGTCCAAGGCAGATATGTTCACCAAGCGGACGATTCGGCCAGAGCGTGTTGTCACCAGCGTGGATACCCCCAGTGAAGCACTGGCAGTGTCCATCGGGGAGCATGGCAAGGTTGATCTGCCTTATATGGCAGAACTGCTGGGCACACCCGGCGAGTACGGGCGCATCACCACCGAACTCTCCGGCGTGATCTTCAAAGACCCCAGTGCCGACCCTACTGACCCGGAAGCAGGCTGGCAGACCGCGGACGAATACCTTTCGGGTAATGTACGCGATAAGCTGCGGATGGCACAACTTGCTGCAGAAAGTCACCCGGAGTTCAAGGTCAATGTGGACGCGCTGACCAAGGCGCAGCCCAAAGATCTGGAAGCATCTGAAATTGATGTGCGGCTGGGTGCCACATGGCTTGATCCCTCTATCGTGCAGCAGTTCATGATGGAAACTTTTCAGCCGCCTTACCGTATCCGCTACAACAACTCCATTACTGTCCGCTACTCTCCCTATACCTCCGAATGGCGGATCAGCAATAAATCTGCTACTGGCTTTGGTGACATTATGGCCACTGAAACCTACGGTACCCGCAGAGCCAACGCTTACAAGATTTTGGAGGACACCTTGAATTTGCGTGACAGCCGCGTTTATGATACCATCGTGGAGGATGGCAAGGAAAAGCGCGTGCTGAATCAGAACGAAACCACCCTCGCCCAGCAGAAACAGCAGGCTATCAAGGACGCTTTTGCTGGCTGGGTCTGGAAAGACCCGCAGCGGCGCGCCTTACTGGTAAAGAAGTACAACGAGCTTTTTAACAGCACCCGGCCCCGTGAGTATGACGGAAGTCATATTCATTTTGTGGGCATGAACCCGGAGATCAATTTGCGAGAGCATCAGCGCAATGCGGTTGCCCATGTGCTGTATGGGTACAACACCCTTTTGGCGCACGAAGTCGGTGCCGGCAAGAGTTTTGAGATGGCGGCTTCCGCTATGGAACTGAAACGTCTGGGCTTGTGTCAGAAAAGTCTTTTTGTCGTGCCAAACCATTTGACGGAACAATGGGCCAGCGAATTTTTACGCCTGTACCCCAATGCAAAGCTGCTGGTCACCAGCAAAAAAGATTTTGAACCCGGTAATCGCAAAAAATTCTGTGCGAGAATTGCGACCGGTGATTATGATGCGGTTATCATCGGACACAGCCAGTTTGAAAAGATACCCTTGTCCGCAGAACGACAGGAGCGTCTGATTCAGGAACAGATGGATGAAATCGAGGAGGCCATCGAAGAAGCGAAAGCACAGGTTGGCGAGCATTTCACAGTAAAGCAGCTGGAAAAGCTGCGCAAGTCTCTGAAACAGAAACTGGAAAAGCTGCAAGGCGCAGACCGTAAAGATGATGTGGTTACGTTTGAACAATTGGGCGTAGACAGGTTGTTTGTAGATGAAAGTCAGGCGTTTAAGAACCTCTACTTGTACACGAAAATGCGTAATGTCGCAGGTTTGAGTACGAGCGAGACGCAAAAATCTAGCGATATGTTCGGCAAGTGCCGCTATCTGGATGAAATCACCGGAGGCCGTGGCGTGATTTTTGCAACGGGTACACCCCTGAGCAACAGCATGACCGAGATGTACACCCTCATGCGCTATCTCCAGTACAACACCTTGCAGCAGAAAAGGCTGACCCATTTTGATGCGTGGGCTTCTACTTTTGGTGAAACTACTACTGCCATCGAACTTGCGCCCGAAGGCACCGGATACCGTGCACGCACTCGTTTTGCGAAGTTCTTCAACTTACCTGAACTGATGGCGATGTTCAAAGAAGCAGCAGATATCAAGACCAGCGACCAGCTTCATCTCCCGGTGCCTGATGCAAAATTTGAGACGGTGGTGGTCAAACCTTCGGAAATCCAACAGGACATGGTGCAGGCGTTGAGCGAACGTGCAGCCGAAGTCCACAGCGGTTCTGTTGACCCTTCTGTGGATAATATGTTGAAAATTACGTCGGATGGCCGCAAAATCGGTCTTGATCAGCGGTTGATGAATTCCGCTCTGCCTGATGACCCCAGCAGTAAGTTGAATGCCTGCGTCAACAACGTCCTGCACATCTGGAACGACACCAAGGAACAAAAGCTGACCCAGCTGATTTTCTGCGATATGTCTACTCCAAAGGGTGACGGTTCGTTCAACGTCTATGACGATATCCGCTCCAAGCTGCTCACTGCTGGTGTGCCAGAGCAGGAAATCGAGTTCATCCACAACGCAGATACGGAGAACAAGAAAGCAGAACTTTTCTCCAAGGTGCGCAGCGGACAGGTGCGTGTGCTGCTGGGCAGCACTGCAAAAATGGGAGCCGGTACAAATGTCCAGACGCTTCTTGTGGCAGTGCATCATCTGGATGTAGGCTGGCGTCCGTCGGATATGACTCAGCGCAATGGCAGAATCATCCGTCAAGGCAATCAAAACAAACAAGTGTACGTCTATAATTACGTCACTGAATCGACATTTGACGCCTACTTGTACCAGACCTTAGAGAATAAGCAGAAGTTCATTTCGCAGATCATGACGAGCAAGTCGCCTATGCGCTCCTGCGATGATATTGATGAGCAGGCTCTGTCTTACGCTGAAATCAAGGCTCTGTGTGCTGGTGACCCGCGCATCCGGGAAAAGATGGATTTGGACGTGCAGGTGGCAAAATTGAAAGTTCTGCGCGGTGACTTCCAGAATCAGAAATATCGTCTGGAAGATAAGCTGCTCAAAACATTCCCAGAAGAAATCCAGAAACAGAAAACCCGCATTGCTGCTTTGCAGCAGGATTCACAGATTGCAGCAGCACACCCGCAGGACAAAGAAACCTTCTGCGGTATGACCATCAAAGGTATGGTGTACGATGACAAAAAGGCTGCGGGCGAACGGCTGCTGCTGGCTCGGCAGGAGATGCCCAATGCCGATATGATGCTGCTGGGCACCTACCGTGGCTTTGAACTGAACATCCGGTTCGACAGCTTCAAGAATGAGCATCAGGCCGTACTCCGGGCAGAGTTGAGTTACCCGGTGTCGCTGGGCGATGATGCGCGCGGCAACATTACTCGTCTGGACAATGCCATCGACAATTTCGCTGACCGTATTGCAGATGCCGAAAATGCTCTGCAAAACCTTGAACAGCAGAAGCAGGCCGCAGAGGTCGAAGTGGCAAAGCCCTTTGCACAGGAGGAAGAACTGACCGAAAAGTCTGCCCGCCTTGCTGAACTGAATGCTCTACTGAATATCGACCGTGACCGCAGTTCCTCGCAGGATACTCCCGAAGAAACCGAGGAAACCGAAGCACCCACAACTCGTCCGTCTGTGCTGGCTGCACTGGGGGAAAAGACCAATCAGCCGGAGCCTGTCAAACCGTTCCGCAGCTACTATGATAAGGATGGTGATGCACGATGAAAGAGAAGCGGGATGAAATCATCATCCTGCGCCTGACCAAAACAGAAAAGAACCGCATCTATGAAAAGATGTTCAGCATGGGCATCCGTAGCCTGAGTGCCTATATCCGCAAGATGGCTCTGGACGGTTACTGCCTGCATCTGGACTTGAAAGAACTGCGCCGCATGGCATATCTCTTGCAGATGTGCAGCAACAATCTGAACCAGTACGCCAAAGCCGCCAATGAAAACGGTCGGGTCTACGCCGCTGACATGGAGGACCTGCGCGCCCGGCTGGATGAACTCATCAGCATCGGCAAGCAGATTCTTTCCCGGCTGGCAGAACTTTAAAATTTTCCCCGCAGTTGGAGGGCTGCGGGGTACATATGGGTTGACATCCTTGCAACGCAATCGTTGATACCTTTATAATAGAGCCGAAAAGAAAGGTTGGTGTTCGATATGATGTTTACGCTGAAGAAAATTGCTCTTTTCCAGATTTCTCTCTTTGTGGCGTTTCTGGCTCTGATGGCAAAATGGCTGTTGACCCTGTCCAGCTATGTGGTCGCGCCGCTGATGCTCTACATCTTCGGCTGCGGCATCTACACCGCCTACCGCCAGACTTGGGATCAGCTTTTCATTCTGCTGGTGGCAGAGTTTATCTGCTTCGTTCTCTTTTTCGGTGCAACTGCCATCACAGAGGGCATCGGACGGTTCAGCGAATGGCTTGCAGAACTGTAAGTATTTTTATCTTTGCCGCCTTCGGGCGGCTTTTTTGTTTTGGGGCTTTGAACGCCACAAGTGGCTCAAGTGTTCGTTAGCAAAGTGGCTCAAGTATTGGCTGTCACACGGGAGGTGATTCAGAATGGCTGCAACACGTTTGATTGCACTGCACAAGAACAAGGGCAAGTCGGTTGCGGCCTGCCTGAAAAGCCGCACGGACTATGCGAAGAATCCTGACAAAACGAACAGGGGAGAGCTGGTCAGCAGCTACGAGTGTAGCCCATTGACCGCAGACGAAGAATTTATGCTGTCCAAGCGGCAATACGAACTTGCCACAGGGCGCAGACAGAAAAATGATGTGATCGCCTATCAGATTCGGCAATCTTTCAAGCCCGGTGAGATCACCGGCGAGGAAGCCAACAAGGTGGGTTATGAACTGGCGATGCGCTTCACCAAGGGCAAATACGCTTTCATTGTTGCCACCCACACAGACAGGGAACACATCCACAACCACATTATTTATAACTCCACTGCGCTGGATGGAACACGAAAATTCCGGGACTTTTTCTTTTCCGGGCTGGCTGTGCAGCGGTTGAGTGACCTGATCTGCTTAGAGCATCAGCTCTCCGTCATTGAGATAAAGCCTTACCGGGAACGGCAAAAGCGCACACTTTACCCGCCCAAAGAAAGTAATCGTGACCGGCTATGCAGTGTAATTGACAGGATTCTGGCTGAAAAGCCCAAGGACTACGAGGACTTTCTGCAAAAGCTGGAGCGGCAGGGCTACGAAGTCAAACGTGGAAAGTACACCTCCGTCAAGGGCGCACGGCAGAAACGATTCATCCGGTTCCGCACTCTGGGAGCAGGGTACAGCGAGGAAGAACTGAAGGCTGTCCTTGCAGGAGAAGCGGAGCATCGGCCTCGGCAAAAGTGCCCTGTACCGGAGCAGAAATTTCAGATGCTGGTGGACATTCAGGCAAAACTTGCCGAGGGAAAAGGCACGGGTTTTGCCCGCTGGGCAAAGCAGCACAACTTAAAAGAAATATCCCGGACGCTGGTTTTCTTGCAGGAAAACAAAATCGGCAGCATCGAGGAAATGCAGGAGCGTGTGGATGCTGCAACTGCACGTTATCATGAACTGGGAGATTCCATTAAAGCATCAGAGAAGCGGCTGGCGGAAATTGCAGTGCTGAAAGCGCATATCATCAACTACGCCAAAACGCGACCGGTCTATGACGCCTACCGCAAGACCGGATACAGCAAGCGCTTTCTGGAAACGCACCGCACAGAAATCACGCTGCACAAGGCGGCGAAAGCGGCGTTTGATGAAGCCAATTTGAAAACGCTCCCCAAGGTCAAGGAGTTGGACGCGGAATATTCCAAGCTGCTGACAGAAAAGAAAGCAGTATACCTGGATTATCGTAAAGTGAAAGAAGAAATGCAGGAACTTCTTCGTGCAAAGAAAAATGTAGAACTGTTCTTTGCAGAGGAAAAGAGTGGCGCTGAAAAAATGAAGTCCCGATAAACGAAGATAGCCTAGGATTCTTCCCTTATGGAAGAGCCCTAGGCTATCTTTTTTTTGTTATAGAAGTGTTTGGAACAAACGCGCAGCCTGCATCGCACGATGCAGAACGAAAGGGGATTGGGCACAGCCCAACAAGCATTTTGAATTTGGATTTTGAAAAATCCGATTCAAAAATCGCAAGTTGGTACCAAGTTGCACTGCTTGCGACGTAGATGTTCCCGTCAACTACTGCGTAAGAAATTTTCAGATCACTTCAACTTTGCGAGGATATCGTCTGCGCTCACGCCGCTTGCCAGCAGCTTTTTAAGAACATCCTCTGCTTCGGCTTTCTTTGCGGATTCCGCTGCTTTGGTTTCAGCCTTGATCTTTTTAGCTTCGATTCTGGCGATTTCCTTATCGATAGATTTTAGCTCTGCCTTCTTGGTTTTCAGGTCAGCTTTCAGCGCATCGATATTAGCGGTGATCGATGCAATTTCGGCAGCAGCGGCTTCCTTTGCGGACTGCTTTTCGGCAATCTGCGCAGCAAAGTCAACGGTTGCTTTTACGGTCTTGTTCTTGTTCTTGTTCTTGCTTCCTTTGGGACGGGGCATATGGGACACCTCCAATGTTTTTTGATGGCTTCAGTATAACACTCGTTTTTTATATTCGCAAGAGGTGCAGTTTGTAGAATAAAAATATATAAACAATAAATCAATTTTGGAATATGCACCGGGACGGGTCGCTAACTCGTTGGGGAATATCTCCTGCTGGTCGTAGAGTTGTTCAAAGCATTTGGCAACGGCATCTTTTACAGTCGTGATGAAGTTCACCTCACTATGATGTTACAGAAATCCGTGCAGCTATGCATACGCATCTGCGTATGATGCAAAAGTATTTTATGATACAGAGAATGTGCAGCCGCGTAATGGCAAAGAATATATTTAATAAAAAAAGTATCCTTCATATGGAAAATGGAGGAGCGAAAGATAAATTGCGCGTTACTACGTCATATTTAGTGCCTTCCCGTCCCTCGTGGACACCTGATGGGAGAAAATTCGGTTCATCTCCCGGCGCTTTCGGGTCAGGTCAGAGTGCACATAGCGCTGCAAGGTGATGTTGGCGTTAGCGTGTCCTAACAATTCGCTGAGGGTCTTTACATCGCACCCCGCCTGCAGACAGGTCGTTGCAAAGGTATGGCGCAGCGCGTGTGGACGTACCTGCCGGACAGTTGCCTGTTTCAGATATGATTTGATGCTTTTTCGGTAGCAGCGGGGCTCGGTGGGCTTGGACTCGTTGCCGGACAGAAACCATGCAGCATTGCTGACACATCCGCGCAGCTTTTTCAGCATAATAAGCAGCTGCTTTGGGATTGGAATTTCCCGGCGTGAAGTGCGGGTCTTGGGCGTTTGAATGACTACCTTTGTATGACTGTTTCCACAGGAAATTCGGCAGACAGTCCTGTTGATCTTCAGCGTGCCAAGTTCCAGGTCAAAATCACCCCATTGCAGGCCGCAGATTTCGCCAATACGCAGTCCCAATTCCAGCCCTAGTAATAAGCCGATTTTGCGGGAAGTAGGGTTCTCCTGTACATACTGATAAAGCCGTTGCTGCTCCGCCGGAGAGAGGGGCGCAGAAATTTTGTCGATAGCTTTTGGCAGCGCTACTTCCAACTCCATCGGACGGATCAGGCGTAAATGCGCGGCATACTTACAGATACGGCGCAGCATGGAGAGGCATTCCCGGGCAGAGGAGTTCCCTAGCGGCTTGTGTGCGGCATCTATCGGCGCGATGATCTGCTGCATAGCTTGTTCCAGAAAGCTTTCCTCAAGGGATGCGACTGGCACTTTACTCAAAACCGGAAGAAGATATTTGTGTAGCGTGTACGAGTAATGCGCATAGGTGGATTCTTTTACTGCATTCCGCTGGGAATGCAGCCACACCTCAGCCAGTGCTTCAAAGGTCAGGTCGGCTCTTTTCAGGTTGTAGAACCCCGCCTCAGCTTTCTTTTGGACCAGCACACGTTTGACCTCTGCGTAGACCGTACCATAGACGTAGCCCCACTGAATTTTGCCTTCTGATGTGCGCGCTTTGATGTAGCGGCCTTCCCACCGGCCATCCTTGCGTTTGTGAATGTTTTCTCCCCGTCGTGCCATTTCTGTTTCCTCCTGCGTCTTGGACACCCTTCTGACCACTTATTCTGTCCGCCTTCGTTTTTTGCTGGATTTTTCATGCAGAACTGGGCAATGTGCAAAAAACTTTTAGCTTCTGCGAGTTTTTTTCTAAGGTCAGGTGGGATGCATTTGTAAGGATTTCTATTGATTCCCAGATATAACCATGATAAAATAAAAGAAAAATTCAAACAACGATGTCGAAAGATCGGTATCCTCCATTTTCCATGTGGAGGATACCCCTTTATTGCGGAAAGGGGTGAACAAGGTGGCATTGCGCCTGTTTGAGCACAACGAGAAAGCGTATCGTGCGGCAGTCCGGATGATGGAACAGTATGGCAAGGCTGCCATTGTCCATCCCACCGGCACCGGGAAAAGCTACATTGCGTTCAAGCTGATCGAGGACAACCCGGAGAAGGTTGTAATCTGGATTTCTCCCAGTGAATATATCTTCAAGACCCAGCTGGAAAGCCTGAAAAGGAACGACCCGGATTTTCCGTTGGCAAACGTTCAATTTTATACCTACGCCAAACTGATGTGTTGCACGCAGGCACAGCTGGACGAAATAGCAGCGCAGAAGCCTGCCTATATTATACTCGATGAATTCCACCGTGCTGGTGCTGAATGTTGGGGCGAAAGCACGGTGGCTTTATTAAAGTTATGCCCGGATGCAAAGATTCTGGGGCTGACGGCAACAAACATCCGATATCTGGATAATAACCGTGACATGGCTGAAGAACTTTTTGATAGCCGTGTTGCGAGCAACATGACCCTTGGCGAAGCAGTCGTCAGGGGTATTTTGCCTGCCCCGAAATATGTGACCACGGTCTACCAGTACCAGAAAGCGCTTGCAAAGTATCAGGCGCGGGTAGATAACCTGCGAACACCAGGCATTCAGGATGTGAATCAGAAATATCTGGACGCCCTGCGCCGCGCTTTGGAACAAGCAGACGGTCTGGACAAGGTCTTTGCCCATCATATCACAAACAAATCTGGTAAGTACATCGTGTTCTGCGCCAACAAGGAGCATATGGACGAGATGGTGTCCCATGTGCCGGAGTGGTTCGCCGGGGTAAACCCGAATGTTGTGGTGTATCAGGCTTACTCGGATGACCCGAACACGGATAAGGCCTTTGCGGACTTCAAAACGGACACCGGTGACCGGCTGAAGCTGCTGTTCTGTATCGATATGCTCAACGAGGGCGTCCATGTAGAAGGCATTTCTGGCGTGATCCTGTTCCGGCCTACCATCTCCCCTATCATCTACAAACAGCAGATCGGAAGGGCTCTGACTGCAGGGGACGCCGCAACTCCGCTGATCTTGGATGTGGTCAACAACTTTGAGGGCCTGACCAGTATTTCCAGCCTGCAAAACGAGATGCAGGAGGCCGTTCGCCGTCTGTATGCCAACGGTGAGGGCGATAAGGTCGTCACGGAGCGGTTCGAGGTCATCGAGCAGGTGCACGATTGTCGGGTACTGTTCGAACAGCTGCAAGCAAGCCTCTCTTCCGGTTGGGAGCACTACTTCTCTGAGGCAAGCATCTACTATGCGGAACACGGTGACCTGAATGTCCCGAAACTGTATACCACGCCTGGGGGTCTGAGCCTAGGGGTGTGGCTGATCACCCAGCGCCGTGTGCGTGAAGGGCAGATCCAGGGCAATCTGACCCAGCAGCAGATCGCACGGCTGGACAGCATTGGCATGGTTTGGGGCAATCGGAAGGAAATTGCATGGCAGCACGGGTTCGAGGCTGCAAAGAAATACCATGACACTTATGGAGATCTGTTGGTGGCTGGAAAGTATGTGGACCCGGAGGGCTATCCCTTGGGCCAATGGATTCTCAAGACTCGGCAGCAGAAGCTGAATGGCTGCTTGAAGGAAGAACGCATTGCACAGCTGGATGAGATCGGTATGGTGTGGAGCATTTTCGACGCCAAGTGGGAAAAGGCCTATGCCCTGGCTGCGGCCTATTACGAGGAAAACGGGAACTTGAATATTCCCCGCTCCTATGTAACAGCGGCCGGGGAACGGCTTGGAGTATGGCTTGCAAATCAGCAATGGTCGTACCCGAAAGGAAAGCTGACGGAGGAGCAGATCGAACGGCTCAACAGAATCGGGATGTACTGGGGCAACCGCAATGACCGCCAGTGGAACCAAGGATATCAGGAAGCAAAACGTTATTTTGAAGCTCACGGGGATCTGAGGGTCCCGGTCAACTATGTTTCGCCGGAGGGATATGCCCTCGGCAAATGGGTCAAGCGGCAGCGTTACACACGGTTGAATCCCGAAAAAAGCGGTGCTGTTCTGACAGAGGAGCGCATTGCAAAGCTAGATGAGATTGGGATGCGGTGGGACAAAAGCAACCCGGAGTACTCGCCTAAGCAGGCAGCACAAGTCGGAATTGTTGTGGCAAAACTTGGATGAGCAAAGTTAAATGAAAAACAGAAGCAAGGACTTCATGTGTTGTTGGGGACGATTTGGGCTTATAGAGAGACGAACAAAAATACGCATAAACAGGTTAAAAGTGTGAGGAAAATATGGAAAAATTGGAAGAATTGAATTATCACGTTGATTTTGGACCGTACTATGTTCATTTGACCCGGAAACAGAAAAAATACCTTGCGGTGCGATCCGTAATTGACCGCATTCTGGCGGTGCTAGCCTTGGTTTTGCTTTCGCCTTTGTTTTTGGCAGTTAGCCTTGCACAAAAAATTAGTGCACCAGATGAACCGATTTTCTTTTTACAGAGGCGCGTAGGTAAGGGAGCTCATTGCTTCAACATTATCAAGTTCCGAACGATGAAGAGTTCTGCACCTAAAAACGTAGCAACCGGAGACTTGGAAAATCCACAGATGTACATTTCCAAAGTGGGCCGTTTTTTACGAGACACCAGCATTGATGAGTTGCCGCAGCTGGTAAACGTGGTTCGTGGTGAGATGAGCCTAATCGGTCCGCGTCCGCTGGTGTATACCGAACGTGAGATTCGCTTCCTGCGACGTTGGTACGGTGTGTATCAGGTGACACCGGGTATTACCGGCTGGGCACAAATCAACGGTCGAGACACTGTGGATGTGTATGACAAGGTTTACTACGACCGCGAGTACGTCCAGAATGTCAGCCTAAAATTCGACATGAAGGTCATTTGGAGGAGTATTCAGGTCGTGCTGGGACGTAAGGGCGTTGTGGATGGGAAAATTGACCCAGAATTCCGGCAAGAAAGTATTGTGCTGTTAATGGAAAGCGAAAAGGTTAGGAAAAGCGAACCGATGTATAGCAATTGCCAGATCGTGTAAGGAGATAAATAGAGTATGACACATGTTTTTATTGTAGGCAGCAAAGGCATTCCGGCACAGTATGGCGGATTTGAAACCTTTGTCGAGAATCTGACAGCAGGTAAACAGTCTAAGAAGCTAAAGTATCATGTTTCCTGTATGAACAACGATGAAAAACATTTCGAACACAATGATGCAGACTGCTTTAATGTTCGTGTTCCCCTGCCAGGCGCTCCCGGACGCATTTTCCATGTGGGTTTGGTTCTGAATCAGGTGGAGGAATGGGCAAAGCAGCACCCGCAGGAGAAAGTAATCGTCTGTATTCTGGGATGCAGAATTGGACCTTTGCTGATTCCGCACGCCAAAAAGTTGCACAAACTTGGTGCAAAGGTCTACTGCAACCCAGATGGGTTGGAGTGGAAGCGCAGTAAGTGGAGCGCTCCGGCCAAAGCTTTTCTGCGGTATTGCGAAAAGTGTCTGGTCGAGAACAGCGATTTGGCAGTCTGCGATTCTGTCAATATTGAGAAATACATCAAAGATACTTATGGCAGTCGGGTGAAGGATACCACGTTTATTGCGTATGGCGCATATACCGATCGATCTCAGTGCGATGAGGAAAAGCTGAACGAGTGGTATACGAAGTTCAATGTCAAACGTGGGCATTATTATTTGATCGTAGGCCGTTTTGTTCCGGAGAACAACTATGAGACTATGATCACAGAGTTTATGCGTAGCAAGACCGAAAAAGACCTCGTTATTATCACAAACGTAGAGCATAACAAGTTCTATGAGCAGCTTCGTGAGAAAACCGGTTTTGAGAAAGATAAGCGTATCAAATTTGTTGGCACGGTTTATGATCAGGATCTGCTGAAAAAAATCCGTGAAGAAGCTTACGGTTATCTGCATGGTCACGAAGTCGGTGGTACTAATCCCAGTCTGCTAGAGGCACTTGCCAGTACCCGGTTGAATTTGCTTTTGGGCGTTGGCTTTAACAAAGAAGTTGGCGAAGACAGCGCTCTGTACTGGAGCAAAGAGCCGGGGGATCTGTCTGCTTTACTAGAGAAAGCGGATGCTCTGGATGCGGAGATAATTGAGCAACTGGATGAAAAGAGCACTGCTCGGGTACAGGATGCTTATAGCTGGGAGAAAATCATAAGTGAGTACGAAAGGGTATTTAATGTATAAAAAATCCTTCTTGTCTGGCAGTCTTTTATCAATGATCGAGCAGGGGTTTTCGAGCGTCACTTCTTTTTTGACAACAATTATTATTGCGCATAGTTGCAGTATGCAAACAGCGGGTCAATATGCGTTGATTTTATCACTCTCGTTAATTGTTCTTGGACTGCAAAGAGTCATTATTGCCGTTCCCTTTAGTGTGCATTATCCCAAGTATGCTGAAGGAAGCGAAAAGAAAAGATACTATGCCTCGACATTCAGTTTGGAATTTATTTTTCTGATAGCTGCTGGTATTATTTCGCTGTTCCTTGGAGGAAAAGCAAGCCATTCTGCAAATGGAATCGCATTCTTTATCTTTTTCGTCGGATACTTATACAAAGATTTTTCCAGACAACTCTTTTTTGGAGTTGGTCGGATTGGAAATTGCCTTATTATGAGTATCACGCAATGTGTTGCCCAGCTTGGAATGCTGATTTTTTTCCGTTCAAATCTGTCTTTGAATACGGTTCTCGGAATTATCGGCGGCTCTTGCCTTGTATGCAGCAGTCTCTTTATTGCGTCGATTTTTAAGATGACCTTGAATTTGAAAGATATCTTGAAAACTTGGCAAGAAAATTGGTGGACTGCAAAGTGGAGTATCGGTATCAGTATGTCCGACTCGGTAAAATCACAGATGTCTGTATGGATGCTGAATTTCTTTCAGTCAACAGAATCGGTTGCAATTTATAATAACAATAATACTCTGGCAACACTCCCTCAGCCAGTGTTTGTTGGACTGTCTCAATATTTACTTCCTAATCTATCGGCAAGTATCCAAACAGAGAGTTCGAAATCAGTCTCTAAAAAAGTGTATAGCGCATGTTTGATTGCAGCCGTTGCCAATCTGCTCTGGTGTATAGGACTTGGCATTCTAGGAAAGAGCTTGATTGGAATGCTGTATGGAGAAAGCTATTATATTGGTGTTGCTCCTCTTTTGATTTGCTGCATTCGTGGGATCTTTGTATCCCTGAACAATATCCAGAATGCTGTATTACAAGCTTATGGGAAGCCGCAAATGATTTTCTACACCCTTTTACTTGGATTACTTTTCTTGGCAACGGCAGGTGCAGCAATGATTTGGAAGGGTGGAATTATGGGCGTTTGCATTGCAATGCTGATCGTTTACATTATTCCAACTACTTTACAAGCATATGAAATATGGAAAATTTGCAACGAGAATAATTGAAAATGAAAAAGAATCGACTTTATTGGACACGTAATATGATTCCTATTTTATGTCTCTTTGGGACATGCCTCAGTTTTGCTTCCCGAACTGTTTCTGAGGCTCAGGCAGGACTGTTCAGCTCGGATAATTTATTGCGAATGGCATTTCTTCCACTTGCCTTTTTCTCCATCCTATATTTTTCATGGGAGTGGAACCTGTTCAGAAGGGTGATCATACCGGCACCGTTGACATGGATCTTTCTTTTCTGGTTCTTATCAGCATTTGCATTTTTGAACAACAACTGGCTCTCGTACTCCTTTGTAAAATGGGTTGAATATTTTGTGGCCTTTATGGGTGCTGTCTATGTTGCAAGCATGACTCAAGTTGACGATGATTTTTCCGGAAAAGCGTTAAACGCTATAAAACTGTTTGTTTCATTCCTAATTCTAACGGTTCTTGTGGGAATCATTGTAAGTCCAACCAAAGCTCTCTACACAGGAGAAAATTCCTATTCTGCAATCAAGAACGCCTTGCTTCCGGTTTTGCTTAGTGGATGGATTATACCACTAAGTTCTACGAGCGTCGGTATGCTTTCTGGCATTCTCTTTTATGTTTTAATTGTGGAAAAGCTATCGATAAGGGAACGAGCCAGCTTAGGAGAGTGTATCTGGGAAGTTTGCCTGATTGCCTGTATCATTCTATCGCAGTCAAGAACTGCGATTTTTTCTGTCGCGCTCGCTTTTTTAGTTTATTTCCTGTTTTTTTATCGTGGTGCTGTATTAAAACTGCTTCTGTTTTTTCTTGGAATAGTCGTAGTCGTTTTCGGCGCATCCACAATTATGACATTTCTTCTCCGTGGACAAAGCCGGGACCTTTTGTTTTCTCTTTCCGGGCGCGCAGAGTGGTGGACATATGCATGGAACTATTTTTTGAAATCGTCATGGTTCTGCAAATTTTTTGGAAACGGATTTGCAGCAGGTGAGAAACTCGTGGCCGCACAGAGTAATGCAGTTATGTATACCTTGGACTCTGAATGGTTTGCTATTTTGATTTCCAATGGTTTACTGGGAGTTTTTCTTTATTTGATGTTTTGGCTTTCAACAATAAAGCAAATCTTTACGGCCTACCGTATCGATAGATCAAATGTTATTCTGGCGGAAACCGTTGGCGTTCTCCTTATTATTTTTGTGCGAACCTTCACTGTCACGACTTTGGCGGTGCATTCGTATTATGTTCTCATCTGCTTTTTTGCAATCTGCGCACTCTGCCATACACAAGAACAGTACTGAATCTGGAGGAATTGATCATGAAAAAATTCTGGCTAATGCTATATTATGGATTTGCGAGATTTTTACCCGCATACCCGATTCCGGGGTATCAGTTGGCATATTCCATTCGTCGTTCTATCTGCAAAAAGTTGTTTTTGAAAATGGGGGGGGGTACGCTGATTAAACGGAATGCTTATTTTGGAGACGGACATGGTATATCGATCGGCGAAAATTCCCAGATTGGATTAAATGCTGTTTTGAGCACGGATGTAACACTTGGTGACAATGTTGTGATGGGACCAGATGTTATCATTTACTCCAATTCGCATGAATATGCGGATGTGAATATCCCCATCAACCAGCAGGGCATGAAAAAGAGCAACCCGGTAACGATAGGCAACAATGTCTGGATCGGTGCTAGAGTTGTCATTCTTCCGGGCGTGACGATTGGAGATAATTGCATCATAGGCGCAAATACTGTGGTGACAAAATCTGTTCCGGCCAACTCTGTAGTTACCGGCTATGCAGGACGAGTTGTAAAGACAAGAACATAACTACACATCAGGGGGAGGACAAGTATGCTTCTTTTGGAAAAAGTATTTCAGATTATCAATGAAAGCGGACTGGACTATTGTATCCAGAATAAATATGAAATGATGCCCGAAGAAATCCCGTCGGACATCGATATGATGTATCGCAATGCGGACGAATCTTTTTTGGATCAGCTGGTTATCAAAGTTGCTAAAGAGACCCGGCTTTTGGTCACACAGAAAATCGTACAAGGCTATTATGAATATACTTATATCCTTTCGTATCCGATCCCTCAAAAAAGATTCCAGCTGCAACTTGATTTTTACAGTGCGATTTCCCGCAAGGATTATCCCAATGTTATGCCGGCAGCAGTGATGCTGGAGAATAAGCGGTTCTATAAATGCTTTTATGTTCCCGATTATTTTGATGAACTTCAGTATATGTTTATCCGCAGAACCATCAAAAATGATATGAAGCCGGAACATCTTGAAATCGCGCGTCAGATGTACCTGCATTCTCCACAAGAATATGATAAACGGTTGGAGCATGTTTTTGGCAAGGAAGCAGCAGTGCTGATCAAACGCTGTGTTGATACACTCGACTGCAATATTTTTGAGGAGAACAAGGCAGTCTTTCGGAAAAGCGTGAAGGCAATCTCTCAAAAAAATTGTGCAAGCAGCAAGTTCCAAATCATGTATCGTAAATTCCAAATCTTCGAGGTCATCCCGAAACGAGTGATACACAAATCCGGAATCAGTGTGGCATTCTTATCCCCGGATGGTGGTGGAAAATCGACGGCGATCAAGGCGGTTTCGGAGCAAGTGTCCGGAAGTTTTTATGGAAATGTTGAGCTTTACTTCCGCCCGCATTATCTGTCGAATGCGGGTTCGTATAAGCTATACAATAAAACCTCAGAAGAAACAACAAACACTGACCCGCACGGAAAAAAATTGAATGGAAAAATCAAGTCCTTCCTCCGGTTTTCTTTCTATAATCTTGATTTCATCATCGGCACATGGATGAAGATAATTCCGCTTAAAATAAAGAAAAAGCTGGTCATTTTTGACCGATACTACTACGATTACTATGCAGACATGGCTCGATATCAATACTCGCTGCCCACCTGGGTCGCTAAAATGTTTGCATGGTGCATTCCCTCTCCGGATTTGATTTTTGTCTTGGACGCTCCGGCTGAGATTTTGTACCAGAGAAAACAAGAGCTGCCAATAGAGGAACTTCGGAAACAGCGCGAAGCGTTCAAAACATTTGCTGAAAACAAACGAAACGCGGTTCTAGTTGATGCCACTCAGGATGCAAAGCAGGTTGCAGATTCTATTACAGAAAAAATTCTGCGCTATAAGGCAGAACAAACAGCCAAACTGATGCATTGCACATTGGATGATGAGGGTGTGCCAGTATAATGAAATGGATCGATTTTAAAAAACAGCTTCAGAGCATTGGTGTGACAGAAATCACAGATGGTGCTCTGTATATGGCATTGCCCTCTTTTGAAAATGTCCGATGGCTTGTTCCGCTGAAGGATAAGCATAGTTTTCGGTCGGCACTTCAGCTTTATATTCCCAATACATTAAAAGGAAAACTCTATAAATTTTCGATGGAGCATCTGCCGCTCCCTCTCTTGCGCCGGTGTTCAGCCAAAATTGTCCGGTTGGATTACAAAAATGGTCGGTTTTTTGCTCCGCATAATGAAGCATGCCAGCCGGCATTTTATGTCGGAAATGAGGGAAGTGACAGCAAGGCAACGATTCAGATGCTGAAAAATGGAGTGCCATTTTCGTATATCAAATTTACGGAAAATCCGCAAATAGCAGTTCTATTTGAAAGAGAGGCAGCAACACTCAATAAGGTCTCTGGCATCCAGTCGGCAGTGCTGCCACAGGTTTTGCAATGCTGTCATGAAAATGGCTTGTATTTCTTTGAGACATCTTCCGTATGTGATCATCGCGCACAGCCATCCTTTGAACTTTGCAGTCTGCACAAAGAATTTTTATTAGAATTGGCCGACTATACTTTTGTCGAAAATGGAGCTGCAGAATGGGCTGCACAGATGGAAAATAATTTAGGAAGCCTCGGCTCCGCTCTTTCATGGATGAAAACGATGTTCCTGAACACAGCAACTCCGGAATTCTTGGCCAATGTAAAATTTGATTTGAACCATGGTGATTTTTCTCCTTGGAATTGTGTTGTTGAAAACGGAAAACTTTCAGTTTTTGACTGGGAATACGCATCTGCCCCGAAACCCGCCTTCCTTGACGCGGTTCATTTTATATTGAAACCGATTCTTCTCAAAAAAACAGCTGAAGTCGGATCTTTGATTGGTGAAATCAAAAAAATCTCCGATTATCTGAGGGAAGTAGGATGCGCAGCAATATCCAGTGAGGCACTTCTTACAATCTATCTGCTCGACCAGTATATACTATATACACTCCGCTCAGAGAAAAAAACGACTCAAGAACAAGAGCAACTGGATTTATGGAAGAAGTATCTGATGTTACTGAGTCAAAGTGGAAAAGGTGTTTGATACTATGGAAAATATATTGATCTCCGCATATGGCTGTGAGCCGGACAAAGGTTCTGAGCCGGGAGCCGGCTGGAATTGGGCTGTGGAAGTGGCGAAGCGTCACAAAGTTACCGTGCTGACGCGGGCAAACAATCGTTGCTCCATTGAAAAGGAACTTCAGGTAAATCCAAGACCCAATATGTCTTTTATTTACTATGATCTTCCGGAAAGTATCAAAAAATACAAAAAGGGGCAAAAAGGTGTCCAGCTTTATTACGCGCTATGGCAAATCGGCGCATACCGGTATGTAAAAAGATTGAACCAACAGCATAAATTCTCAATGGTATTTGCAGTCACTTTCGGAACGATGTGGCTTCCAACATTGATGTATAAACTAAATGTACCCTTTGTCTGGGGTCCATTGGGCGGTGGCGAAGGTGTTCCGGAAGTGTTATGGCCGCAGCTTACAAAAAAGCAGGCCTTGATTGAGCGGGTGCGAAAAATCAACAAGTATATCTGCCTGACAAACCCGTGGTTCCATTCTGCCTGCAAACACGCTTTGGCATTGATTCTGCGGACGGAAGATTCCTTGAACTGTATCCCGCTGAAATATCGGAGCAAATGCAGCATGATGATCGAGACAGGCGTTTCGCAGGAACAATGTGATGCCCTTGAGCAGCTTCCTAAAAAGGTAGGGAAAGATTTTGTTGTCAGTGGTCGGTTAGTTGGACTGAAGCTGGTCGATGTTGCGATACGGGCAATGGCAGAGGTCGTAAAGGTACATCCGGAGGCTTCTCTGCGTATTGTAGGCGGCGGCGAATGTGAATCCGCTTTGAAACGCTTGACCCAGCAGCTTTCGCTGGAGCAGAATGTTGTTTTTACCGGAATGCTAAAAAAAGAGCAAAGCGTTCAGGAAATCAAAAATGCGGCGGCATTGGTCGTAACGAGCGGAAGAGAAGGCGGCACATGGGTGCTGTACGAAGCGATGATGTGCAAGACCCCCATTATCTGTATGGATACATCAGGAATGCACATTTTGGTGGAAGATGATGGAGGCATCAAACTTCCGGTCGCAGACTACAATACAATGGTCAAAAAGTTTGCAGAGTCAATGCTCTGGGTTCTGGAACACCCGGAGCAGGCAGCTGAAATGGGAGAAAACGGTTACAAGGCAGTCCGAAGCAAATGGACATGGGAAAACAAAGGACTGTTCTTTGAAGATGTTCTGGAGAAAATAAAATGAAGCAGCTCTGTCTGGAGGAAAAAATCATCAATGAAAGTTTTAGTTGTACATAATTTTCATCGTTCCGGTTCAGCAAGCGGAGATGATCAGGTTTTCAAGCACGAAACTGCTATGCTGAAAAACGCTGGAATCGAGCTGTTAAGGTATACGATTCACACAGATGAATTTGACAAGAAGAACAAAGCGGGAAAGCTGTTGGCAAGTCTCGATATGTTCTGGTCCCCCAAAACATATCGAGACATTCAGAGAATCTGCAAAGAGGAAAAGCCCGATATTGTCCATGTACACACATTTTTTCCGTTGCTCTCTCCTGCTGTTTTTGTTGCTGCACACCGAAGCGGCGTAAAAGTGATACAAACACTGCATGATACCCGTTATGTCTGTCCGAACGCATCTTCTATTTGTAATGGTGAATTGTGTACGCTGTGTACAGATGGAAAGTATTTTCGGATGGTATCAAAAAAATGCTTCAAGAATTCCAAAGTCCAATCTTTGGCGGCAGCATTGATTTTTGGGGTTCATCGTTGGAACCGCACCTTCTATCGAAATATCGACCGCTACATTTATCTGAATGAATCTCAAAAAGCTCTGTTTTTGAAAGCTGGATTTTCCTCTCGCAAGTTGGTAAAAAAATACAACAGTGTTCCGGAACCCACGCCTGTAAATTCGGAGAGAGACCTTCCACAGCGGTATGCTGTATATTGTGGTCGAATCGGTCAGGAAAAAGGAATCTCTGTATTATGCAGTGCATGGGAGAAGCTTCCTGATGTGCCGTTGGTGATTATGGGCGCTGGTCCTCAGGAGGACATGCTGAACCAATTCATCAAAACACATCCCGATTTGCAGATTCAATACCTAGGCTATGTGCCGCATGATGAATGTCAGGGTATTATGGGGAACGCAGAATTTGTACTGCTTCCGTCTATTTGCTACGAGGGCTGTTCCATGACAGTCATTGAGGCATTCAGTCTTGGGAAACCTGTTATAGCAACAGATATTGGCTTTATGCACGAAGCGATATCCGCTGTCGGCATGAATACTGAGTTCCCTATGAAGGACTATAACGCGCTGAGCCACAAAGTCATGGAACTTTGGAACGATCCGGATTTGTGCAGCCAATATGGGAAAATCGCCCGAAACGAATACGAAAATAAGTATTCTGAGTCAATCGATATTACAAATCTGATGAAGATATATTATGATTGTATCAGCGAGAATAGCTAAGTGGAAAATTTCGGAACTTTGGGATAAGGGTATCTGGAGCCAATGTGGAAAATCATTCAGCAGCTTTGCGAGGATATTCGTGGTAATCTGACTGTGTATGAAGCTGTTGTCTTAATGATGACCGCTTTGGGGTCATGGCGGTGTCATGGCAAAAACCGAGTGATTCCGGTTGGATATAGTATATTTTTGATTCTTTATATCACGCTTCTGCGTCGAGCACCAGAGTATAATGAAGCGATTCGTTACCATATATCATTCCTGCCCGATGTGAAAGTTTGGACAGGAAATCTGCTGAATGTTATTTTATATGTTCCACTTGGAGGAACGATATATAACATGGTTGCTTCCATAAAAGGTACTGCGTTTGCGGCATTGCTTTCATCCGTTCTCTGTGAAATGATCCAGTATTTCACGCATAGAGGTGTGGCAGATATCAACGATGTGCTATTCAATGTAATCGGCGCATGTGCAGGGGCATTACTGTTCAGAGCATTTAGAGCTTTTAAGAAGAAAAAAGACCTTCAATAAGTTAGCCGTAAAATGTGAAATAAAACACGCGAGGAATAAAAAATGAAAGATTTGATATACCTTGAGGGCGCGGAAGGCATGGAAAAATTAGCGTCTTATGCTGTTGCGCGAAACCTGATCCCGTTCTTTGGTGCTGGTTTTTCCGCAGGTGCAGAAGCTCTTAATGGAAGCGTTCCAGATTGTGCTGCAGCACAGGAATACATGAAAAAAGCACTCATTGAGGAGAACCCAGAGTGTGCGGACTATCTTGCAGAGCTGGATTTTACGGAGCTTGCAGGTGAATTTTATAATGATGTTCCGGAACTCAAACGTGCGAGATATTTTGAGGACAATTTCACAGATGTGAAATTGGGGGGACAACTTAAAAGCCTTCCTGCATGAAATAGATTGGCCCTATGCATATACCATCAATTTTGACGATGGCATTGAGCAAAGTGTTCCGGAAGGAAACACAAAATTTCGCATTGTTCTGCCTTATAGAGGATTCCGCAAGCCGAGAAGTTCTGTCCGGCTGTTATATAAATTACACGGGAATGCCGAATATGAATGCCGCTATTACAGGAATTCGGACAGAATTTGGTAAATGGATAGCTGATGGAATGAAAGATGTCTGACAAAAAGACAAAATCTGGTGTTATTTGGCAAAAAAAACGCTAAGCCGATAGACCCTATTGCTGAGTATATTGTATAGCTTACAAACCTTCGAAGGAGTAACAGATATGGCTGGGAACAAGGCTGTGTTGCTCATGTATGCGAGACGACCGCAGTGAGTAACAGAAAACGATTTTTCCGGCTAAAGCACATATTGCATTTAATCGAAGGTTTACTTTTGTAACGAGGTAACCAAGAATGGGAAAGTATTTTGGAACCGATGGCTTCCGTGGCGAAGCTGGAATCACTCTGACCGCAGATCATGCCTACAAGGTTGGCCGCTTCCTCGGCTGGTACTACAATGCACTGCGCGCGCGCAACGGCAACAACGAGCCTGCACGCATCGTCATTGGCAAGGACACTCGCCGCAGCTCCTATATGTTCGAGTATAGCTTGGTTGCTGGTCTGACTGCTTCCGGCGCAGATGCCTATCTGCTGCACGTCACTACCACGCCGTCTGTGGCTTATATCGCCCGCGTGGATGATTTCGATTGCGGTATCATGATCTCTGCCAGCCATAATCCCTACTACGATAACGGCATCAAGCTGATCGACTGCTATGGCGAGAAGATGCCGGAGGAAATCTTGCTGTTAGTCGAGGATTACATTGACGGAAAGCTCCATGTCTTCGATAAGGACTGGCCGGAGCTGCCATTTGCCCATCGTGAGCATATCGGCTGCACGGTGGACTATGTGTCCGGCCGCAACCGCTACATGGGCTATCTGATTAGCCTCGGAATCTACTCTTTTAAGGGCGTCAAGGTTGGTCTGGACTGCGCCAACGGTAGTTCCTGGAACATCGCTAAGTCTGTGTTCGATGCGCTGGGTGCTGACACCTACGTCATCAATGCACAGCCCAACGGTACGAATATCAATAACAATGCTGGATCTACTCACATTGAGGGCTTGCAGAAGTTCGTGGTAGAGAAGGGTCTGGATGTTGGTTTCGCCTATGACGGCGATGCTGATCGTTGCCTGTGTGTGGATGAAAAGGGTAGTGTGATCACTGGCGACCATATCCTGTATATCTACGGCTGCTACATGAAGGAGCGCGGCAAGCTGCTGACCAATACCGTCGTTACCACGGTCATGTCCAACTTCGGCCTGTATAAGGCTTTTGATGAGAAGGGCATCGGCTACGCCAAGACCGCAGTGGGTGACAAGTACGTCTATGAGTACATGGCTAAGAACGGATGCCGTATCGGCGGTGAGCAGAGTGGTCATATTATCTTCAGCAAGTACGCCAGCACTGGTGATGGTATCCTGACCAGCCTGAAGATGATGGAAGTAATGCTGGCCAAAAAGCTGCCCATGAGCAAGCTGGCAGAGCCTCTGAAGATCTATCCGCAGGTGCTGGAAAATGTCCGTGTGACCGATAAAAAGGCTGCGCAGAACGACCCGGCGGTGCAGGAGGCCGTCAAAGCCGTAGCCGAGGCATTGGGCGATACCGGTCGTATTCTGGTGCGTGAGTCCGGCACGGA
>OGWW01000533.1_pt1 | contig 24869 bp, 20 predicted proteins | sample 1576131 | NCBI WGS metagenome assembly OGWW01 (sample SAMEA3541576, study PRJEB24748) | human gut metagenome | biome: human gut; feature: human-associated habitat; material: faeces | place: China | collected 2012 | reverse complement strand
GCTTATAGGCAGAATAGGCTTTCCGTTTTTGTTCCAGAAGATCGGTGTATTCCTCTCGGAGAGATTTGACAGAGGGGAGCTTTTTGATTCCCAGTTCGTCAAAATGATTCTTCGCTGTCTGGTGCAGTAAGATTTCCGCCTCATGTGCAACACGGAATTAAAAGGCTGAGCGCCAGCGGAAAAGATACCTCCTGTCTACGCATTTAGGGCGTTAAAAGTCCACGGAAATCAAGGGTTTTTCCGCATGGCAGGCAGGTGGATAAAGTTATCCTGTTCCCCGCAAAACGGGGTTCTAAATGCGGGAAAAAGGACAAAAAAGAAGCGCCAGATGCAGAGGCTTTGATACCTCTGCGCCCGGCGCTTTTTCAGCCTATTAGCTGATCTACATAGGTAATTAGAGGGTGCAGATGTTTCAGGCGAAACATCTCAAATAACTTATCTGGATTTACCCATTGAACATCCACAACTTCTGTTTCCTGTAAACGCATTTCTTCAATCTTTATATCCTTATGAAATAGCCAAACATCGTAAAAATCCTGCACATTTTCCCGTCTGCTCTGATAAATCAATTTTTCACTTCCGGGAGTAAGCAGTATTCCTAATTCTTCTTTTACCTCTCGGATTGCTCCTTGTAAACTGGTTTCCCCGGAAAGTACAGAACCACCCGTACATTCCCAATAAAGAGGGTATTGCTTTTTCGGATGCCGCTGTGATAAAAGATACTGCCCCTGCTGGTTGACGATCCATACACTCACAGATAAATGATACAGCCCTTTGGGTATGATTTCTCCACGGCACACTGTTATTCCAGACTTTTCCCGTTTTGCATTATATAAATCCCATTTTTCCATTTTCATACCTCTTTGTGTGGGATCGGTGCTTGCCGAAAATCAAGTAAGTAAATATCCGCAATCCTTTCTATTTCTGTACGCTGATCTGCGGAATACTTATCATAAATCCCGCCTGCTAACATACGGGCTGCCTTTGCGCTTTTAATTGCTGGAAGCACATCATCAAACACAATACAGTGTTCAGGTGCAACCCCTAATTTTCTTGCGGCCAATTCAAAGACATCCGAATATTCTTTTCCCCGCTGAACCTCATCTGTTGAACATAGAGCGTCAAATAATTCTAAAATAGAATTGTTCTTTAAGCATGGAATATAGAGCTTTTCCGGCAACCCCGTAGCAACTGCAAGTTTTATTCCATGTTCTTTTAAGCGCAGAAGATAATCAAGGGCATGGGGCAGCAGACCGACATGGTTACTGTATTCCTCGACCGCCATATTATTCCATTCCTCAATAATTCCCTCTACCGTTTCCTGCAATCCAAAAAGATCAATGGTATATTGTGCGGCTTCCTCAAAACTCCTTGCACATATTTCAGTTACATAATTTTCCGGGACAGGAAGATTTCTCTTTTTCAAAAACTGAATATCTATATGCTCCCATACATCCATTGAATCCAGAATTGTTCCATCTAAATCAAAGATTGCCGCATTAAAATCCATGTTTCTTTTCCTTTCCGCAAAATAAATCTTTCAGTTCCGCAGCAGCAGCTTTTATATCGGACTGCGCTATGATGGCAGATACAACAGCCAGCCCGTCAATTCCCATGGGCTTGAAACGCCCTGTATTTCCTTTATTGATACCGCCAATAACAACGATCGGCAAAGAAACGGCTGTGCGGATTTTCTGTAATTCCTCCATTGATACAGAATCAGCGTCGGTTTTAGTTCCAGTAGGGAACATTGCGCCAACTCCCAAATAATCTGCACCATCCTGTTGTGCCTGTATTGCTTCTGCAATGGAAGATGCAGATACTCCCAACAGCATATTTTCCCCAATTACTTTGCGGACGGCAGCCGCAGGTAAATCATGCTGTCCAATATGTACCCCCGTAGCCTGCACAGCCATTGCAATATCTATCCGGTCGTTTATGATAAGGGGAATATGGTATTTATCCGTAACCTGTTTCACGGCAACAGCCTGATTGTAAAATTCTAATGAGGACAATTCTTTTTCTCGGAGTTGTATCATTGTGCAGCCTCCTAAAATTGCCTGTTCTACCGCTTCTGTCAGGCTATCGCAGCTCATTAGTTGACGATCAGTAACAAGATAAAGTGTATAATCAAAGTTCATTTTGCACCTGCCTATTCTTTAGATAAACCATGCTGATACAATTCGTAGAAATGGTGCGTTGGGCCACAGCCTTTTCCAATCGCAAGAGAGTGTTCGATTGCCATTGTGACATAAGCCTTTGCAGATTCGACTGCAAGCGGAACACTTTTTCCCTTTGCAAGCTGGGAAGCGATTGCAGAAGAAAAGGTACAGCCTGTCCCATGAGTATTTTTCGTATCAATGCGGGATGTTTCAAAATGGTAGAAATTTTCTCCATTAAATAGGACATCAACAGCATTTCCTATATGATGTCCACCCTTGACAACAATCGCCTTACAACCCATGGCATATATTTTTCTTGCGGCAGCCTCCATATCTGAAACTGTGGAAATCTGCATATCCGCTATTTTCTCTGCCTCTGGAATATTTGGAGTAAGTACATCGGCAAGTGGAATTACTGTGTCTATCAAGGTGGAAACCGCCGTAGGATTCATCAATGGGCAGCCATTTTTGGCATACATAACCGGGTCGATTACGACATTTTGGGGCTTATATTGTAATAGTTTCTTTGCCACCGCTTTCATACATTCTGGTGTAGAAAGCATACCGATTTTTACTGCGTCCACTTCAATATCTTCAAATACGGCGTCAATCTGTTTTTCAATCATATCCGGGGTAATATCTTGGATGTCGATAACACGGCTGGTGTTCTCTGCAACAACAGAAACAATAACACTCATTCCAAATACACCGTGAGCAGAAAAAGTTTTCAAATCAGCCTGAATACCTGCACCTCCGCTGCAATCTGATCCGGCAATGGACAATACTTTTTTCATTTTGCATTTTCCTCCATTCTCTCGTTCCGATAGGCCATCTTCCAAAAAGCAAGCTCTAACAAACTTGCTTTTTCAAAAATATCAGCCAGATACTTTTTATTTGCTACTGATAACCCGGCACATTTATGCTCTGCAAAAGCAGACCATTCTTTGCAGCTTTCTGCATATTGTTCATCCGCATAATCTTTGATAAAGTCCCAATATCTTGACTGTCTGCTTGTAGGAACAGCCGCCAATTTGCGGAATATATAGCTGTAACTTAGCATACAGGGAAGAACCGCCATTAAAATTTCTTCATTCTTTCCATGTGACGCAATCTCAAACATGAAATCAATGTAATTTTGATTTTCAGGCAGAGGAGCGATCAGTTCAATATCATTATCCGTCATGCAAAATTGCTTTAGATAATCCAGACGCACTTCTGATTCCGTATCATTTACAAAATTCAGCATGGAATAGTAAAGCTGAATTTCTCTTAATGTATCAGCATGAAAAATTGCCTTGCCGTATATACGGGCATAGTTTTTCAGATAGATACTATCCTGAATCATATATCTCTTGAACTTTTCAAGAGGTAGCTTTCCAGTTTGCACTTCCTGCACAAATGGGGTAGCTGCACATTCTTCCCAAATGGGGATGTTGCGGGTTAAAATGTCTTTCATAAATGCCATGTTTGTTCCTCCTAAAATAAAAAAATAGAGCCTCTAAAACAATTAGAAGCTCTTTCAGACGCAATACGAGCGTAAGAAATTGCTTCCCTACGCCGGTATTAGCCGACAGGTCCAGAGGTCAGGTCTTACCTTTTTCAACTTGTTCAGTTCCCTCGCAAACACATATCATATCTTATTCAATTAAAAAGGACATTCCCAAAACAGAGAATGTCCAAAAAATACGAATCTGTATTCTTTAGCTCCCTGCGTTGGTATTAGCCAACAGGTTCAAACGGTCAGGTTTTAACCTTCTCAACTACAAGGTAGTCCCCCTGCTTGAGTATTATTATAGTTAAGAAGTCCCGGAAAGTCAAGGTCTATAGAATTCAAGTTAGCAAACCTTATTGACGGGATTTTTCTGTGCTGCGCTGCGGTTGTGGTGGGGAAGAAATCTCTAATAGATATTCCACATTGGCCCGAACATTATGAAGTTCTTTCATATCATTTTTGGCCTGCTTATAGGCAGAATAGGCTTTCCGTTTTTGTTCCAGAAGATCGGTGTATTCCTCCCGGAGAGATTTGACAGAGGGGAGCTTTTTGATTCCCAGCTCGTCAAAATGATTCTTTGCCGCCTGGTGCAGCAGAATTTCAGCTTCATGTTCTGTTCGGAATTTTTTGCTGTACCCGGCTTTGCGATATTCTACATAGACAGCCCGCGTTTTCGCATAGTTTACGATCTGTTTTTGCAGCTCGGCATTGGCGTTCATTTTTGACTCCAGATCTTTGATCTGAACGGATAAGGTATTGAAATTAGTGGTAGTGGCGTTGGCTTTTTCCAGAAGATCCTCATAACCCATATCGCCATGTTCTTTTAAGTAGAGCACTGCCTGAGAAAGCTGCTTTAGGTTGAACACTTTTGCCCAGCGCTCATAACCAGGGCCCTTGCCGGAACGGATTGCAACTTCAATATCAACCAGCAATCCAACTTTGGAAACCGTTTTTTTAGAAAAGGCATGGCGGGGTTTTACTGTCCGTGTACCGGCAATCCGTTCTTTGATGGCTTGTTCTGTATAATCGCCTTTGAGCGTATCGCATCGGGTATAATTTTCTTGTCCCGGAACTCGGAACCGAAGATGTTTTCTTTCACGGTTGACTTCCAGCCCAGCAGTTTCCAGCTTCTGTAGAAGTTCCTCAAAATCTTTTGGCTTTTCCTCTAATGCAGCATCAATAGCAATGCGTATCTGCTCCTGAAAGGAAGGCTGCTTTTTATTCCCCAGCCATGTGCCATAATGCTCCCGGCTGGGTTTCGGATTTTCTACAATCGAAAGTCCATGTTCCAAACACAGCTTGTCATTCATTCGCCGGATTGCCCAGGTAGAACCCCAGAAGTTGCGAAATTTTTTCTGACAGTCCAGTGTAGTAGAGTTGATAATGATGTGATTATGGACATGGTGCTTATCCACATGGGTGCAGACAACAAAGGCATGGTTTCCTTTTGTGAGCTTCAGTGCCAGCTCCCTGCCGATCTGATTAGCTTCTTCTGGCGTAACTTCGCCGGGCTTAAATGCCTGACGGAGATGGTAGGCGATCACATCATCTGCACCCTGATTTCTGCCGGTCAGATTTGCATACTGTCGTTTGGACAGAAGAAACTCTGCATCAGCAAGCCGGGTATCACACTCATAGCCATAAATGAATTTTCCAAAATCGGTTTTCTGCGGATTTTCTACATAATCAATAATATCTGCAATCGCAGTAGAAATATCCCGGCCTTTTCCTATGTGCAGCGGCATCAGTCTTGTGGTCGCCATTTTCGTCACCTCCTTAACTTAATTTCAATCAGAGAAGTTATAATTGCAGAAAAAGAGCGGGGCTGCCTATGCGCCCCGCCAAATCTGCTTAACCAAATATAAAATCCTTTAAGGCACTGTTTGCCCCGCCAATGATCCCTACCAGCCATGCAGCCGCCAGAGGCAGACCGTATGGACTGATAAGAAAGGCGATCATAAGCCATGCAAGACCCGGCAAAAATCCTGCGACAAAGAACAGCACCAATGCCGCCAGAAAGATGATCCCAGAAAGAATCCCAAGTACCGCACCGGAAAGAACCACTAAAAATTTACATACCAGATAAAGAATCCCCGTAACCAGCATAAAGGGAAGTGCCAGTAATTTACCTATCAAACGCATACGCTTTGCCTCCTTTCAGAAGTCAATTCCTACGATGCATTAAAGGAACTGCTTGAAAACCTTCGTGCAGGCGGCATGGAGAATCCGGTCGTTATCTCCAAAGAAGACTGGTCTTTAGGCGCACATCAGCTTGGATTTATCTATGATTCCTACGACGGAACCACCGAGGGAAGTGCCAAAGTCATCGACGAGTTAAAAGCAGGCACATTAAAGGCAGAAGATTATGACAGATTCAACGAGTTCATGGATACTTTTGATTTATTAAGCCAGTACAACATCAACGGAGAGGATCCTTTAGGTGCTCTTTATGATCAGGATCCGATCTTCTTAGCTGACGGTGATGCCGCTCTCTGGATCAATGGATGCTGGGCTTGGCCAAACTTAAAAGAGGCAGGCGCTTCCGACAGTGATGAGTATGGATTCCTTCCATATATTTTAGGAAATGATACTTCTGATTTTGCAAACAACGGTATTCAGGCAAGCGCAAGCAAACAGTTAATGATCGATGCAGAGCAGTCCACACCGGAGCAGCAGGAGGCGGCAAAGGCATTTGTCAACTGGCTGGTATACTCTGACAACGGACAGAAAATGTTAGTAGAAGACGCAGCAGTGATCCCGGCATGCAAAAACAATACTTATGAAGCATTAGATCCGCTTGGCAAAGACATTCAGGCAAAAATGGCAGCAGGCAACACCTATTCATCCAGCTTTATCGCACCTTCTGACCACTGGAGTGTACTTGGAGCTTCCATGCAGAAATACCTTGGCGGACAGTGTACAAGAGATGATCTTGCAGCAGACATCGACAACTATTGGACATCACAGAATTAATCGTATCTAAAGAATAAAAACAAAAACATCTGAGCGTGACCGTACGGATCACAGCCATATATCATCTCTGCGGGAATGCCATCTGAACAAGCATGATGGCAGTTTCCGTGGGGATATCAGAAAGGAATTAGGGTTATGGGTAGAAAAACGGGAGAAAAAATTAAAAATCTATGTATCTTTGCACTGCCGGGATGTCTGATTTTCTGTGCAGTTGTCATACTGCCTTTCCTGTATGGTTTTTACCTGACACTGACCGATTGGGATGGAGTCAGCAAAGTAAAAAATATTATCGGCGTGCAGAATTATATTTCCGTATTTAAAGATACGGCATTCTGGTCTTCTATGGGACTCACTTTAAAATATGTAGTTTTATCGGTAATCTTAGTCAATGCAGTGGCATTCCTTTTAGCATATGCACTGACAAACGGAATCAAAGGCCAGAAATTTTTCCGTGCCGGTTTCTTTACACCGAATTTGATCGGTGGTGTCGTACTTGGATTTATCTGGCAGTTCGTATTTTCAAGAGTGCTTGTGAACATGGGAAAGAGCACAGGCTGGGGATTATTTTCCACTTCCTGGTTAGCAGATCCGAATAAAGCATTCTGGTCCATGGTGATCGTTACAGTTTGGCAATTATCCGGTTATATGATGTTGATTTACATCGCCGGTTTCACAGGGCTGTCCACAGATGTACTCGAGGCAGCCAGCATAGATGGGGCAACAGGTCTCCAGAAAATGAAGAGCATTATCTTACCGCTGATGGTGCCGTCGTTTGTTATCTGCCTGTTTCTTACCTTATCGAGAGCGTTCATGGTTTATGATGTAAACCTGACATTGACAGGCGGTGAGCCTTACGGTTCCACCAGACTGGTTGCGATGCATGTCTATGAAAAGGCATTCACATCCAGAAATTATGGTGTAGGCCAGGCTGAAGCACTGATCTTATTTATTATTGTTGCATGTATCAGCGGTGCACAGATCTATATCGGAAAGAAGAAGGAGGTAGAGGCATAATGAGCAGAGATTCAAAAGTAGGCGGGACAAAACGCCGTGTATTGGATGTTGTTGGCTTTACAGCGATCATTGTTTTATTCCTGCTTTATATGGTACCGTTCATTCTGGTACTGTTAAACTCCTTTAAACAGAAACGTGATATCATCAAGAATCCATTTTCCTTTATTACAGAAAAGGGATATACACTTGCAAACTATACAAAAGCATTTGAGAAAATGGAATTCATAAAAGCGTTTGGAAACTCCCTGTTTATCACAGGCTTGAGCACATTGCTCGTCATCATTTTCGCATCCATGGTGGCATATTACTTTACCCGTGCAAAAAATACATTTTCCAGAGTATTCTTTGCACTGATGGCAGCATCCATGATCATTCCATTTCAGGCGATCATGATCCCGTTAGTTTCCATTTACGGTTCCGGACTTCATATGTTGAACCACAGACTGACACTGATCTTTATGCATACCGGATTTGCGATGAGTATGTCAGTATTCATTTATCAGGGATTTATCAAGAGTGGTATTCCAATCTCACTCGAAGAGGCAGCTTATCTGGATGGATGTACCAATGTACAGACATTTTTCAAGGTCGTATTTCCGCTGTTAAAACCGACTACGGCAACCCTTGTGATCTTAAACGTACTGGCATTCTGGAATGACTATCTGCTTCCGTCACTGGTACTTGGAAAGAAAAACTTATATACACTTCCGTTATCCACTTATTCTTTCTACGGAACTTACTCATCCGATTACGGTGTGATCATGGCAGCACTGGTACTTACTGTTGCACCGATCCTGGTATTATATCTGTTCCTGCAGAAAGAGATTATCGATGGCGTGGTAGCCGGAGCGGTGAAATCATAAAAGAGTATTATTCCTGTGAAGTGGCAGCAGTGAAATGGTGGTGAGCATAAAAACAGGATTTTATGCAGAAATGGAGACTGATATGAAAAAGTTGGAAAACAAATGTATGCTGATTACTTATTCGGATTCGATGGGACATAATCTGGCAGACTTAAACGAGATCTTAGATAAATATTTTAAAAATGCAGTGGGCGGGATCCATATCCTTCCGTTCTTCCCTTCTTCGGGAGACAGGGGATTTGCACCGATGGATTACCACAAAGTCGATCCGGCATTTGGAGACTGGAGCGACGTGGAACATCTGGCAGAAAAGTATTACCTGATGTTTGATTATATGATCAATCATATTTCGGCACAGAGTCCGTATTACAAAGACTTTCTGGAGAAAAAAGATGCATCTGAGTATCATGACCTGTTCATCCGCTACAAAGATTTCTGGGAAAACGGGGAGCCGACCGAGGAGCAGGTGGATGCAATCTACAAAAGAAAGCCGCGTGCACCGTATGTGGAGGCACGTTTTGCAGACGGAACATCTGAAAAAGTATGGTGCACGTTTGATGAAGAGCAGATCGATATCAACTGTAAATCTGAGACAGCAAAACGTTTTATCCGCGACAACTTAACGACATTGTGTGAGCATGGCGCTGCAATGATCCGCCTCGACGCATTTGCCTATGCGACAAAAAAAGCCGGAACAAGCTGTTTTTTCATTGAGCCGGATGTATGGGAGTTCTTAAAAGAGTGTGAGGATATCGTAAAGCCTTACGGAGTCACACTTTTACCGGAAATTCATGAGCATTACACGATGCAGGAGAAGATCGCAAAAGAAGATTACTATGTATACGATTTTGCACTTCCAATGCTGCTCATCAATGCATTATACTATGGACAGACACAGTATTTAAAACACTGGTTTGAGATCTGCCCGCGCAAACAGTTCACGACACTTGATACGCATGACGGAATCGGTGTGGTAGATGTCAAAGATCTGCTGCCGGATGAGGAGATCAAGCGCACTAAGGAGGATATCTTTAAGTTTGGTGCGAATGTCAAGAAGATTTATAATACCGCAGCGTACAATAACCTTGACATTTATCAGGTCAACTGTTCTTATTATTCTGCGCTTGGCGATGAGGATGACGCGTATCTGTTAGCGAGAGCAGTCCAGTTCTTTGCACCGGGTATCCCGCAGGTTTACTATGTCGGACTGCTGGCAGGAAAGAATGACTTAAAACTTTTGGAAGAGACGAAAGTGGGACGGAATATCAACCGTCATTACTATACAAAAGAAGAGATCGATGCGGAAGTAAAACGTCCGGTCGTGGCAGAACTTCTGCGCATGATGGAATTTCGTAATGCTCACCCGGCATTCGACGGAACATTTGAACTGGAAACCTGTGACGATGATAAGCTTGTGATCGTGCGAAGAAACGGTGATGCGTGGGCAAAACTTTCCGCTGACTTTAAGGCGAAGAAGTTTGCGATCACTTATACAGAAGACGGAGAAGTTCACACGTTTTGAAGATAATTGCACAATAGGGTGTCAATGTTATTAGTAGTACGAATAAGAAAAATGCAAAAATATGCTGACCAGTGAAAGATGTTATGTGCTTACAAGTGCTGGTTAAAAAGGAAAAATATAAGTAGGAGGTTGTAAGACATGGAAAAGGAAATATATATCAAAAAAGGGTGGCTGTTTATTCCGGTCTGTGCCACGTATGGCGAACTGCCGTTTGGCGGCAAAAAAAACAACCGTATGCTTGAGATCTTCTGCCGGGAGGATAACAGCGAAACAAAGCTGTTTGAGTTTCAGATCCCGGCGGGAGAGGCAGAGGATGAAACATACCCTGTCAGTTATTATGCCCGTTTTCCGGTAAAGCAATTTACCGATAAAACACTAATTCTAAGAGGGGATCTTAGGAAAGCTTTCTTTGACGGAATCAGAAATGAGGACGTACCTGAAACGGAAGAAAAATCTCTCCGTGCTACGCAGGGTGAGGCTTTCCACCGCCCTTCGATTCATTTTACACCGCAGACCGGATGGATGAATGATCCGAATGGCCTTGTATATGCCGAGGGCGTGTATCATTTGTATTTCCAGCATAACCCGTTTGATGTGCAGTGGGAAAATATGAGCTGGGGGCACGCGGTAAGCAGGGATTTACTGCACTGGGAACAGAAGGATGATGTACTTTTCCCGGATGAGACCGGAACGATGTTTTCCGGATGCGGCATTGTAAATGATCATAAGATGCTCGGACTGCCGGAAGATGCGCTGGTATTTTTCTACACGGCAGCCGGAAATAATAATAAATGGAGCGCAGGGAAACAGTTTGCCCAGCGCATTGCATATAGCACGGATGGAGGGGAGACACTCCATAAAATTGACAAAGGTGTGCTTCCGACGGTTTGTAAAGAAAACCGTGATCCGAAGGTGTTCTGGCATGAAAAAAGCGGTGCCTATATCATGACACTGTGGTTAGAGGAAAATGATTTTGGCATTTTTCGTTCCACCGATCTGCTAAAATGGGAACAGACCGACCGCCTGACATTCAAAGAGGCGTGGGAATGTCCGGATCTGGTATGCCTGAAAGATGAAAAAGGAAATGAGACCTGGATGTTCTGGAGCGCAGACGGTTTTTACTTCTGGGGAGAGTTTGATGGATATCAATTTCAGACCGACGGTGTGCGTCATGCGGCATACATCAACAAGATAGCTTATGCGGCGCAGACTTACAGCAATACAGGAAATCGTGTGATCTCAGTTCCGTGGCTCAGATTTCCAAACCGCGGAAGAAATTATACCGGGGCGATGGGACTGCCGAGAGAGTTTTCCGTTGCTTATAAGAATGGTGAAAAAGTGCTCAGGCAGGAACCGGTCAGGGAGTATGAGGACAGCAGGAAACCTGTGTATGACAATACAATGAAAAATGTCCGGCAGCAGGATACTGAAAATGAGGCACTGATGGCAGACACCGCAGCAAAAGTTGCAGATGAACATGTGTCAGCAAAGGATTTATTTCAGTGGAAATTTGCACCGGACACAGCAACGGAAATTCAGATTACCCGCGCAGAGTCAGAGGACATTTTAAGTGCCCGCATCAACCAGAAGACTGACTTTGTATACAATGCAAAAACCGGAGAGTTAAAAATCGGTGAAGAAACATTTGTAACAGATGCCGGAATCCGTGATTTTTCTCTGCTTTTTGATGATGTGATTCTTGAAATGACTGCAGATTGTGGTACAATTACAGATATATTCGAACTGCCTGAAATTGCAGAAAAGTTTTGCAATGAAAAAGAATGGGAGTACATGGAAATGTGCATGAGCAACCGCGTGGCAGGAGTCATTCTCTGCAGTGGAACGGTCGGCGTGGAACTGCTCGTCCGTTCCGGCAATGGGGAACTTGTGCCGAACCGCACTACTCTGCCGGTATCACTTGTAGTAAGGGAGACGACTTAATTCAATATGTATATGAGCCAGGTATATAGCAGGAAGGTAAATAGTGCATGCGCAAAACCGGCGCAAGAATGGAGGATTCCTATGGAAGAAAAAAAGTGGTGGAAAGAAGCGGTAGTCTACCAGATCTATCCGCGCAGCTTTATGGACAGCAATGGTGATGGTGTCGGCGATCTTCGCGGCATTAAGAGCCGGCTGTCTTATTTAAAATTATTGGGAATTGACGTGATCTGGTTATCTCCGGTCTATCAGTCCCCGAACGATGACAACGGTTACGATATCAGTGATTACAGGGATATCATGACGGAGTTTGGTACACTCGAAGATTTCGATGAAATGCTTGCCGAGGCACACAAACTTGGCATTAAGATCGTCATGGATCTGGTCGTCAACCACAGTTCCGATGAGCATCAGTGGTTTGTGGAGAGCAGAAAAAGTAAAGATAACCCGTACCGTGATTATTATATCTGGCGCGAGGCAAAGGACGGAAAAGAACCGAATAACTGGGGTTCCTGTTTTGGTGGATCCGCATGGGAGTACGATCAGACAACAGATATGTATTATCTTCACATGTTTTCCAAAAAACAGCCGGATCTCAACTGGGAAAATCCAAAACTCAGACAGGAAGTCTATGACATGATGACCTGGTGGGGTGAGCGCGGCATCGACGGATTCCGTATGGATGTCATTACGATGATATCAAAAGACCAGCGTTTCCCGGACGGTGTAGTGCATGGCAATGAAAAATTCGGGGATTTTTCTCCTTATGTCAACAATGGTCCGCGTGTGCATGAGTATTTAAAAGAGATGAATGAAAAGGTAATCTCCAGATTTGACTGGATGACAGTCGGCGAGGGTGCCGGAGCAGGCGTTGAAGATGCAAAACGCTATGCCGGGACAAACGAAAATGAGCTGGATATGATCTTTACATTTGAGCATGTCAATCTCGGACAGACACAGTATGGCAAATGGAGTGACGGCAGTTTTGATCTGGTGGAGCTCAAAAAAGTATTTCAGAAGTGGGAGGACGGACTTGAAGGTGTGGCATGGAACAGCCTTTACTGGGATAACCACGATCAGCCAAGAGCCGTGTCAAGATTTGGAAATGACAGTGAGGAGTACCGCGAGATCTCTGCAAAAATGCTTGCAACCTGTCTGCATTTTATGAAGGGAACACCTTATATTTATCAGGGCGAGGAACTTGGAATGACAAACCGGAAATGCAGGGATTTTTCGGAGTTTCGCGATATTGAGATCAAAAATGCATACCGTGATTTTGTCGGGGGCGGCATTTTAGACGAGGAGACCATGTTAAAATTTGTCAATGCCATCGGCCGTGACAATGCAAGATTCCCGATGCACTGGGATGACAGTGACAATGCGGGATTTACGACAGGAACACCGTGGATCTCTGTCAATGAGAATTATAAAAAGATCAATGCGGCAGCACAGGTAAACGATCCGGATTCTATATTTTCTTATTATAAGAAACTGATCGAACTGCGTCATCAGATGGAGATTATTGTGTATGGTGTATACAAGAGTAAGGCGATTGAACACCCGGATGTGTTTGCGTACACCAGAACACTTGGAGATGAGAAACTGTTTGTGGTCTGCAATTTCAGGGAGCAGGAGATGGATTTTACCCTGGAAGACGGTTTTACTGGGGACGAGAAAGTCCTGATCAGCAATTATGACGATGTGGTAAAAACAGAAAATGGCATCTATTTAAGACCTTACGAGGCAAAGGTATTTTACAGGAAATAAGTTTGGAGTGGAAGGGGAAAAACTATGGCAATCATCATAGATCAGGAGCAGAAACTGATCACACTGCATACAAAAAATACGACTTATCAGATGGCTGTCGGTGCTTATGGACAACTGCTCCATCTTTATTATGGACCACGTTTGGGTGGTGATATGCGGTATCTTCTGACTTATTATGACAGGGGATTTTCCGGCAATCCGTATGAAGCAGATTGTGATAAGACATATTCCATGGATGCATTGCCGCAGGAATATCCCTGCTTTGGCAATGGAGATTTCCGCAGTCCGGCATTTATCCTGAAAAATGCGGATGGAAGTTACTGTGCCGATCTGCGGTTTGTATCCTGCGAAATTTGTGAGGGAAAATATCGGATACCGGGTCTTCCGGCAGCTTATGACGAGACGGGGACGGAGAGTGAGACTTTAAAGGTATATCTGGAGGACAAGCCAAGTGGCGTGCAGGTGACACTGCTTTATGGTATATTTGCAGAGCTCGATATTATTACAAGGGCTGTGCAGATTACAAACCGGGGGCAGGAGGCTGTTCATATTGAAAAAGCAGCAAGCGCTGTACTTGATTTTATGACCGGAGAATTTGATGTGATTCATTTTCATGGCAGACACGGGATGGAGCGGATCTTAGAGCGTACGCCGGTGGAGCATGGCAATCAGGTATTTGGAAGCAGGCGCGGGTCATCCAGCCATCAGCAGAATCCGTTTGTGATGCTGGCGGGAAAACAGACCGGGGAAGATGCCGGTGAATGTTACGGCTGTATGCTTTTGTACAGCGGCAATTTTAAGGCGGAGGCAGAAAAAGACCAGTATGAGCAGACGAGGCTTGTTATGGGCTTGTCCGACGAAATGTTCTCCTGGAAATTAGAGCCGGGAGAGACGTTTGATACACCGGAGACGGCATTTAGTTATTCGGCAAATGGTTTTTCAACACTTTCGTGGAATCTGCATCGTCTGATCCGCAGCCACATCTGCCGCAGTGCATACCGCGATACCAAAAGACCGGTTCTGATCAATAACTGGGAGGCAACTTATTTTGATTTTACCGGAGAAAAAATCATAGAGATCGCAAAACAGGCGGCGGAGCTTGGCGTGGAGATGCTGGTGCTCGATGATGGGTGGTTTGGAAAGCGCGATGATGATCTGGCGGGACTGGGCGACTGGACAGTCAATGAGAAAAAACTCGGCATGCCGCTTTCACAAGTTGCAGAAAAAATTCGTGCACTTGGCATGAAGTTTGGAATCTGGATCGAGCCGGAAATGGTCTGTGAAGACAGTGATCTTTACCGGGAGCATCCGGACGGGGCTTTTACAATTCCGGGTCGGAAACCGGTGCGTGCGCGCTATCAGCTGGTGCTTGATTATTCCAGAAAAGAAGTGGTGGACGGAATTTTTACGCAGATTGCAAAAGTGCTCGATGAAACCAAAGCAGATTATGTCAAGATGGACATGAACCGTCATCTTACCGATGTCTGGTCAAAAACAGCGGGAGAGCAGAATCAGGGTGCGATCCTGCACCGCTATGTGCTCGGTGTTTATGATTTTTTGGAACGGCTGCATGAACGTTACCCGGATCTTCTGATTGAGGGATGCAGCGGTGGCGGCGGCAGGTTTGATGCGGGAATGTTGTATTATACACCACAGATCTGGTGCAGTGACAATACGGATGCGGTTGAGCGTATTAAAATACAGTATGGAACATCCTTTGCCTATCCGTCCTGCACGGTCGGTTCCCATGTGTCGGCAGTTCCGAACCATCAGACCGGAAGAATGACAGAACTTGCGACACGGGCAGCAGTTGCCATGGCGGGCAGTTTTGGTTATGAACTGGACTTAAATCTGCTGACGGAAGAAGAAAAGGAACAGGTCAGAGAGCAGATCAAAAACTATCACCGTTTTGAGATGCTGATCCGGCAGGGCAGGTATTACAGGCTGACAGATGTCTGGCAGAAAAAAGAATATGCTGCGTGGGAGTATTGCAGGCCGGATGGAAGCGAGGCGCTGGTTACTGTGGTAACGCTGGATACGCAGTGTAATCCGGCGACGGAGTATGTGAAGTTGCGGGGACTTGGCGAAGATAAAAAGTACCGGGTGGAAGTTGTCGGAATGCAGACCGGTGGCGAAAATGGGCAGCGGATCAATGGGACACCGAACTCTGTTGAGCCGGAGTACTATACAGGGGCACAGCTTGTGCATGCGGGGCTGCCGGTTCCGCGGCTTGGGAATGAGTATAAGTCGTGGCAGGTGTACGTTAAGGAAGTGTAAGGAAAATATATGGAAAGGTGGATGCCGGAGGTGCTGTGAAGGCAAATTGAGCGAAGCCGGGGCGTGTTTTGTTCCGATGTCCGAAAATAAGAAAAGCTAAGTATGCCTGCGGGGGTGTGTGGCGGAGTGACGTGTGCGTCCTAAATGTGCCATCCGGGCACATTAGGACTTGGGCTGCCGTCCGTGGCAGCACAACACTGTGTGTTAACAGGCATACTAAGTTTTTCTAATTTTCTACCAAAGTCACAAAAGCAGCCCCGGCTTCCCTCAATTTGCCAGCCATTACCTTGCGGCACGCCTTTTGCGGAGATATTCGTCAGTCACTACCGAGAAGCCAGGGCGAAATCTGCCACAGACTGCAGGCAGTTGAGAGAACGGCACGGATTTATAAGAAGGTGCTGGGGAGCCGCCGGTACTTAGTGAGCGTATTTTGCTCACTTAGTATCCGCTGCGAGCGACAGGCAGCGAGAGCGTGCCTTCGTTAAATCTGTGCCGTTCTCTCAACGTTCCAACAAACCAAACCAGAACTTTGCATTAGCTTAACATAGCAGAAAGGAGCACATAAATGAACAAACAATATGATGTAGCCGCTTTCGGCGAGCTATTAATCGATTTTACAGAAAACGGCACCAGCGGTCAGGGCAACCCGGTCTATGAGGCAAATCCGGGAGGGGCACCGTGTAATGTACTTTCAATGTTAAATAAGTTAGGTCATCGCACCGCATTTTTAGGAAAAGTCGGAAATGATATTTTTGGCAGACAGCTTCGTGCTGCCGTGGAATCAGCCGGAATTGATGTGAGCGGACTTCTGACAGATGAGGATGTACGCACCACGCTTGCGTTTGTTGAGACAAAGCCGGACGGCGACCGCGATTTTTCCTTTTACCGGAATCCGGGTGCAGATATGATGCTCCGGGAGGATGAGGTCAGGCATGACATTATTGCAGATGCAAAAATCTTTCATTTTGGCACACTATCCATGACCAATGAACCGGTCAGAAGTGCGACAAGACATGCAATTAAAGTCGCAAAAGAAAACGGCGCGATTCTTTCCTTTGATCCGAATATCAGGGAGCCGCTCTGGAAAGACATGGAAGATGCAAGAACGCAGATGGCATATGGTTTATCCGTCTGTGATATCTTAAAAATTTCGGACAATGAGATCCAGTGGTTTTCCGGGAAAGAAGATTACACCGAAGGGATCCACATGCTGCAGCAGACCTATCAGATCCCGCTCATCCTTTTATCCATGGGAAAGGACGGAAGCAGAGCCTATTATAAGGATATGCTGGTTGAAGTTCCTGCATTTTTACAGAAAAACACGATCGAAACCACCGGTGCCGGAGACACCTTTGGGGCATGCTGCCTGCACCATATATTAAAGTATGGCTTAGATAACCTTACAAAACAGCAGTTAAAAGAAATGCTCACATTTGCCAATGCAGCAGCATCCATCATTACAACAAGAAAAGGTGCCCTGCGTGTCATGCCGTCGCTGGAGGAGATTCAGAGATTGTTGTAGGGTTTGGACGTAAGAGTAAAATGTCTAAAGGATTTCTTAAACTTCGCAAGAATGTCTTGGAATTGTGCATGGAATCATATAATATATATGATAAACCAAAACGGTAAGCAGTACGGACAGGTGGAGGACACATGAAAAAGACATTATGTATGGTATTTTTCCTGACAGTGCTGGCAGGTACGGCAGGCTGCGGACAAAAAAATACTGCAAATACAATGGAACAGACAGATACCCAGACGGAGAAAACATTAGAAGAACATTTCTTTTCGGCAGAGCAGGACGAACAAAACTACAATGTGATGGAAGAATATTCTGAGGATGAGGAATATCCGGATCTTGCAGCATTTCTGACGGAGTATTATCAGATTCCGGAAGAAGAATGCAAAGAGACACGGTATTACTATAATTACACGGATCTTAACGAGGACGGAACGGATGAGATCGTAGCGGTCACGATCGGAGATACAACATCTGATAATCGCGGGGATGCGGCACTTATTTTAAGACCGGGAGAAAATGGTCAGTTCGAGGTGCTTGGAGCATTTTCGCAGATCCATACTCCGGTAATGATCAGTGAAGATATGGAAAATGACTGGCATACGATCATTTTTCCAATTTATGGCGGTGGACAGGAATCCGGATTTATCAGCGCTGTTTACAGGGAAGAAACGGGGTATGAACTCGACGAGGAGAGTTTCGTGCGGGAAGAACCGAAAGTTTCCGGTGACAGGATTTTATCGGATAATCTGATCAATGATATGGATACTGACAATTATCTGACGATCGCGCCACGTGATACGGAGAGCCAGAACTGAATACAGCAGGATCAGACTGCAAATGGAAAGAAAAGGGAATCGGGCAGATGAGGTGACTGCGTCGGTTCCTTTTTTAAAAAGTACTTTATCTTAAGGGGGCAAAATGCTATAATTGTTAGCAAAGACTATTCCAAGACGGATGGAAAAGTAAGCAGTGATGAGCACATTTCCTGCCGTAGGTTTCTTTTTATTTAGGAGAAGACTATGAAAAGTAATAAAGTAAAGCTCAGAGGGAGACTTCGTAAATCTCTCTACTGGCCGATGTTCATGACGATTCTTCTGGTATGTATGAATGTTGTCATCTATACGGAAGATATATTGTCAGGTATTATGTTTTCAATATTTACGGCAATCTATTTTGTTGTTTCCATGATCGTGTATGTCAGGAATAAGCCGGTGTTGGTTAATGAGCTGATCAACTTCGCAACGCAGTACGGAACAGTACAAAAGCAGCTCTTAAATGAGTTTGAAATACCGTATGCACTCGTCGATTATAATGCAAAGATATTATGGGTCAATGAGCAGTTTACAGAACTGACCGGTAAGGATAAAAAATATCACAAATCGATCACGACGATTTTTCCGGCACTGACAAAGGAACTTCTGCAGAAGAGTGATGGAGAGAAATCCATAAACCTCACGCTGAAAGAACAGGATTTTCGTGTTGCCTTAAAAAGAATCTACTTTGAAGAGTTAAACAGCGTGGACAGTCTTGTTACACTTGATGAGAGTAACGAATATCTGACGGCGGTATATCTCTTTGATGAGACAGAAAAGAATCAGTACATGAGAGAGAACCAGGAACAGAAAATGGTTGCTGGTCTTGTATATATCGATAACTATGATGAGGCACTTGACAGTATTGAAGATGTCAAAAGATCTCTTCTCGTTGCCCTGATCGACCGGAAAGTCAATAAATATTTTACGGAACTGGATGCGTTAGTCCGCAAGATTGAAAAAGATAAGTATTTTGTTGTATTGAAATATCAGTATCTTGCAAAACTCCGCGAAGACCGCTTCAGCCTGATCGAGGATGTAAAAACAGTTAAGGTCGGCAATGAGATGGCGGTGACACTCAGTATTGGTATCGGTGCAAATGGCGAAAGTTATACACAGAATTATGAGTATGCGCGTATGTCCATTGACCTTGCATTAGGACGTGGCGGTGACCAGGTCGTTGTGCGTGATGGCGAGGATATTACTTATTATGGTGGAAAGACGCAGCAGGTAGAGCGCAACACCAGAGTTAAGGCGAGGGTAAAAGCACATGCGCTCCGTGAGATCATCGAGAGCAGGGAGCATGTGATCATTATGGGACACAGCATCAGCGATGTGGATTCCCTCGGTGCAGCGATCGGTATTTACTGTGCGGCAAAGGTACTTGGCAAAAAGGCACAGATCGTGTTAAATGAGATTACTTCGTCCCTGCGCCCGTTGGTAGAGTGTTTTACCGAGGAAAAGGGATATCCGGCAGACCTTTTTATCAAAAATGAAGAGGCACTTATGCTTACCAATGAAAATACACTGGTGGTCGTTGTGGATGTAAACCGTCCGAGCTACACCGAATGTCCGGAACTGTTAAAGTGCACGCAGACCGTCTGTGTATTCGATCATCACAGACAGACAAATGAGGTGATCGAGAATCCGGTTCTTTCTTATGTGGAGCCGTATGCTTCAAGTGCATGTGAGATGATTGCCGAGGTGCTGCAGTATTTTTCCGAAAATATCCGTCTCGCTCCGTGTGAGGCAGACTGTATTTATGCGGGTATCCTGATCGATACCAACAACTTTATGACAAAAACCGGTGTACGAACCTTTGAGGCGGCAGCCTATTTAAGACGTGCGGGTGCGGAGGTGACGAGAGTGCGCAAGATGCTCCGCAACGATATGGCAGCTTACAAAGCGCGCGCGGAAGCAGTGCGTCATGCAGAAGTTTACCGGGGAGCATTTGCAATTTCCATCTGTCCGGCAGATGAGGTGGAGAGCCCGACCATCGTCTGTGCACAGGCAGCAAATGAGCTTTTAAATATTGTGGGGATCAAGGCATCCTTTGTTCTCACGGAATATCAGGGAAAAATTTATGTAAGTTCCCGTTCCATTGATGAGATCAATGTACAGCTTATTATGGAGCGGCTTGGCGGCGGCGGACACTTAAACGTTGCCGGAGCCCAGCTTACCAACTGCTCACTGCAGCAGGCAAAACATATCATTCAGGATACGATTGATGAGATGTTAAAAGAGGGCGATATATCAGAATAATCAGGAAAGAAGGTTTTATATATGAAAGTTATTTTATTAGAAGATGTAAAAGCATTAGGGAAAAAAGGAGAGATCGTGAATGTCAGCGACGGCTATGCGCGCAATGCGATTTTCCCGAAAAAATTAGGTGTGGAGGCAACACCAAAAAACCTCAATGATTTAAAACTGCAGAACCAGCACGCAGACAAAGTGGCACAGGAGCAGTATGAAGCTGCACTGGCACTTGCGGAAGAGTTAAAAGATAAAAAAGTTACCGTAAAAATGAAGGCCGGTGAGGGCGGACGTACATTCGGTTCCGTTTCCACCAAAGAGATCGCTGTTGCAGCCAAAGCACAGCTTGGCATGGAACTTGACAAAAAGAAAATGCAGCTGCCGGAGCCGATCCGTACCTTTGGTGTGACAGAAGTTGCAATTAAGCTTCATCCGAAGGTAGTAGGAAAATTTAACGTACATGTAGTAGAGGAATAGGAATGGAAGAAACACTGATCAACCGCACGATGCCGAACAGCCGCGAGGCAGAACAGTCGGTCATCGGCTCTATGATCATGGACAAGGACGCGATCCTCACTGCTATGGAAATGCTCATCAGTGTTGATTTTTATTATAAGCAGTACGGGATACTGTTTGATACCATGATCGAATTATACAGCAAAGGACTTCCGGTCGATCTGGTCACTTTGCAGAATAAATTAAAAGAAAAAGATGTGCCGGCAGAGATTGCAAGCTTAGAGTTTGTAAGGGATCTGTTAAATGCAGTCCCAACCTCGGCAAATGTAAAATATTATGCACAGATCGTAAAAGACAATTCCATGCGGCGCAAGCTCATCAAATTAAATGAAGAGATCGAAAACGAGTGCTACATGGGAAAAGAGAGTGTTGAAACAGTCATGGATATCACCGAAAAAAAGGTGTTTGATCTGCTTTCCACACGCGGCGGAGGTGGTGATTACGTGCCGATCCGTCAGGTCGTTATGAATGCACTTGAAAAGATTGAAAACGCAGCCAAGACATCCGGCACCGTTACAGGAATCCCGACAGGTTTCATTGATCTTGACTACCGCACAGCAGGCTTACAGCCGTCCGATCTGATCCTGATCGCGGCGCGTCCTTCCATGGGTAAAACGGCGTTTGTTCTTAACATTGCACAGTATGTAGCATTTCATGAGCATATGTGCACGGCGATCTTTTCACTCGAGATGTCAAAGGAGCAGCTTGTAAACCGTCTGTTTTCCTTAGAGTCAAGGGTGGATGCACAGGCACTCCGAACCGGTAACCTCTCTGATTCTGACTGGGAGAAGCTGATCGAAGGTGCCGGAACGATCGGTAATTCGGAGCTTATCATCGATGATACGCCTGGTATTTCCATCGCGGAGATGCGGAGCAAATGCCGGAAATATAAGTTAGAGCATGATCTGAAGCTGATCATCATTGACTATTTACAGTTGATGTCCGGTTCCGGCAGGGGATCCGATTCCCGTCAGCAGGAGATCTCAGATATCTCCCGTTCCCTAAAGGCACTTGCGAGAGAGCTTTCCGTGCCGGTGATCGCATTGTCCCAGCTGTCACGAGCCGTAGAACAGCGTCCGGATCATCGTCCGATGCTTTCTGACCTGCGTGAGTCCGGTGCGATCGAGCAGGATGCCGACGTTGTTATGTTTATCTATCGTGATGATTATTATAATCATGATTCTGAGATGAAAGGAATCTCAGAGATCATCATTGCCAAACAGAGAAATGGTCCGATCGGTACCGTCAACCTGGTATGGCTGCCGCAGTACACGAAGTTTGCGAATATGGAAAAATAATAAGAAATGCTCAGGTTAACCTGAGCATTTTGCTGTTGGCAGTAAATATTTCGCGGTTCCTGTCGGAATAAGACGAGCGATTTTCGTTGTAGGCTTCCTTTTAAATGCTTATAATATAGGTTAGCAGGTGAAAGGAAGGAGAGGAACCGGAATGGAAAAGGTACGTTACATGATTTCCGACGCTGCGAATATTGTAAATGTAGAGTCACATGTATTGCGTTACTGGGAGGATGAACTGGAGCTTAATGTTCCGCGAAATGAACTTGGGCACCGGTATTACACAAAGGAAAACATTCAGGAGTTCCAGAGGATCAAGGAATTAAAAGAACAGGGATATCAGTTGAAAGCGATCCGTATGATCGTACATAATATGTCACCTGATGCGCAGGCGGAAGTTGGCGCGGTGCATCCGGGAGAAAAACAGGATCTGCACCAGGTCACATGCACTTCGAATGAAAAAGTCATAAAACCGGAGCAGCAGCCGGGTGCACAGGTTTCACATATTCCGGATGGATATGCAGTAAAAGCGGATCTGCCAGTGGCGGTGGGACAGAATACACCACGGTCTGCACAGAATGAGAGCCAGAGTGTCCTTGACAATACTGACAAGATGGCACAGTTCACCGAACTGATGACACAGATCGTTGGAACAGCGATCGCGGCAAATAATCAGGAATTAAGCCGCTGTATCAGCGAAGATGTGGGGGAGCAGGTCATCAAGGAAATGAATTATCTCATGAGAGAACAGGATGAGGCGGACGAGGAACGCTTCCGGAAACTGGATGCGGCAATCCGCGGCAACCTGAAAAAGAAAGAAACCAAAAAAAGATGGGGCAGAAACAAAAAAGAAAGGGCATAAAAAAACGCTATTGCATTAGAGTGTGATTCTGGTGCAATAGCGTTTTTTATCATTCTCCATATCCGAAAATAATTATTTTCTCTTTCAGATCATCAAAGTAAGGAAGAAGCTCTGGAATCATGCGGCACAGTTCAATGGCACAGTCCTGATTATAATGATGTGATTCGTCATTCCGGAGCCGTAACATGCGAAGCCATGCATTTTCATCTTCGATCAATCCACGGGTAAGGGCAGCCATAAGAATCAATTTTGGAGAACCGGTTCTGCCTTTATCGACACCTTCTGACTCCAAAACGTATTTCATTGCTTTCCACGATAATTCAAAAGTCAGGCAGAAGGTGTTGACACAACCGCTTAAAACAATTTTGTTTTGAGTATAGTCAGTAACGGAAGCTTCATGTAAAGTATCAAGGCTTGAAAAAAAGTTTTCAATTTTTCGGTTCATTTTCCTGTCCTCTCATATAAAATATGTCCGTCATTTAAAATATCTTTCATCAAAGGTTCACTTACCCTGCCGTCCAGATCAATAATATCCATGTCAAGCAGCGTAAATTCATTGTATTTTAATTCGGCAAATAAACGGTCAAAGTTATCAGCTCCTTTAATTGCAAGGTCGATATCACTGTAAGGTCCGTTATCTCCTCTGGCACGGGAGCCAAATAGAATGACTTTATTTGCATTATATTTTTTACAGCAGGCTATAATATCTTTTTTTATTGCCGGGTCTAATTGACACATCGAATCAATAACACTCCATTTTTAAATTTTTATTATTCATGACTATTATAACTGATTTGCACCGTTTGCGCATCATATAATTTGTGCAGCATAGTTTATGTAACCGTCTGATTTTCTTGACAGCAGCAAAGATGTGGATCATTTTCTGGAAAATGTTACAGATACTATCTGAAAATAAAAGAAAAATGTATTAAAAAATGTTACAGATATCATATAAAAATTAAAGAAAAATGTACTGAAAAATGTTACAATATACATTGAAAAACAAAGAAAAAATGTTAATATAAGAGCAGAGAGTTGGAAATCCTAATATTGGAGGATGGAAATGCTGAAAAGAAAAGTGTATGAGGATCTTCTAAAATGGAAAAAGAAAGCCAATGGAAAGGCTTTGTGTATTATAGGGGCAAGACAGATCGGAAAAACAACACTGATCCGTGAGTTTGGGAAAAATGAATATGAGCATTTTGCAGAACTGAATTTTGTGACAGACCAGAGGGCAGCAGATATTTTTAATGATAAACTGACAGCGGAAACGATTATCACGAATCTGACAGCGTATCTTCAGACACCGTTAGAACCGGGAAAGACACTGATTTTATTTGATGAAGTTCAGGAATGTCCAAGGGTACGGTCTGCGATCAAATTTCTGGTAGAGGATGGAAGATTTGATTATATAGAATCCGTCTCGCTGCTTGGTGTGCGATACAAGGATGTCACATCTTATCCGGTTGGCTTTGAACAGATTTTACCAATGTATCCGCTGGATTTTGAGGAATATTTGTGGGCGAATGGCATACAGAATCATACACTGCAGTATTTGAAATCGTGTTATGACAAAAAGGAAAAAGTATCTGAGACAGTAC
>OGWW01000530.1_pt1 | contig 24950 bp, 20 predicted proteins | sample 1576131 | NCBI WGS metagenome assembly OGWW01 (sample SAMEA3541576, study PRJEB24748) | human gut metagenome | biome: human gut; feature: human-associated habitat; material: faeces | place: China | collected 2012 | reverse complement strand
CCTCATGTGTTACATATCTGATGTTAGTCTTTTCCATTGACACTACTCTCTCGTCCTGCCTCAATTTCCACGCAAGCTGGTTTGTTCCAACATCTATCGCATACACTTTTACGGCTCCGTTCTGAAGCATACAGTCTGTAAAACCGCCTGTAGAGGCGCCTACATCCATGCACACCTTCCCCTCAAGACTTACATCAAATTCATTCATTGCTTTTTCAAGCTTCAGGCCGCCGCGGCTTACATATGGAAGGGTGTTTCCTCTGACTTCCACTTTCACCGTTTCAGTAAACATGGAGCCTGCTTTATCTTCCTTCTGACCATCTACATAAACCTGTCCGGCCATGATATATGCTTTTGCTTTTTCTCTGGAAGGTGCAAGAGCGCGCTCCACCAGCATCATATCCAATCGTTTCTTCATTCTCTTATTCCTTCTGAATAGTTACCTGAAATTTTCTTTATCTTCTCTGCAATGGCATTGGCGCTAAGCCCCAGCTGTACCCTAAGACTGTCCACACCTCCATGAGGCACAAAACGATCCGGAATAGCCACTGGCAGCACCTGGATACCAGGATGATGTTCTTCCATATAACCACATACCTGCTGTCCAAAGCCACCATTTTGCACATTTTCTTCTACTGTTACCACCAGGCTGTGATTCCGCGCCAGCTGATCCAGCAAAGCTGTATCTAATGGCTTTACAAATCTGACATTTACAAAGGTAGAATCAATTCCTTCCTTCTGTAATTCACTGCAGACCTCTGCACAGATCTCCACCATGCTTCCAAGTGCCAGAACTGCTACCTTACAACCGCTGTGAAGGACTTCACTTTTCCCCATCTCCACAGCTGTCTGATATTCCTGCAGCCCCTGATATGCATTACCTCTTGGGTAACGGATTGCTACCGGGCCATCCGCTTTCACAGCAAAGCGAAGCATTTCCTTTAACTCCCAGTCATTCTTCGGTGCCATCACTGTCATTCCAGGCATCATGCTGAGATAGGAAATGTCAAAATTGCCCTGATGTGTCTCACCATCTGCTCCAACAAGACCTGCCCTGTCCACTGCAAAGATCACATGAAGCTTCTGCATGCACACATCGTGAAGCATCTGATCCACAGCTCTTTGCAAAAAGGAGGAATAAATGGCAACCACCGGGACTACTCCGCCAAGTGCCAGTCCGGCTGCAAAGGAAACTGCATGCTCTTCTGCAATTCCCACATCAAAGAAACGTTCCGGGAACATATTCCGGAATCTTTTTAGTCCGGTTCCATCTGCCATTGCCGCTGTAATGGCAACCACTTTTTCATCCCGGTCGCCCAATTTACGCATAACCGTAGAAAAAATATCGGTATAATTGGCTTTTACCCGTTTCACAAGAGGCAGTCCTGTCTCAACATCAAAGGCTTCCGTTCCATGAAAACGTGCCGGATGGCGTTCTGCCGGAAGGTATCCTTTTCCTTTTTCCGTAATCACATGTACCAGAACCGGTCCTTCCACCTTAGAGGCTTCTTTGAATAATTTCACCATGGCAGGAATATTATGACCATCTACCGGTCCTAAATAAAGGATTCCCATATTTTCAAAGAGCATGCCCGGAATCACAAGCTGCTTGATTCCATTTTTGGTCTTACGGATTTTCTCAACAATACGTTCTCCATATTTCGGAATGCTGTTCAGGGAATTCGTAATACCATTCTTTAATCCCTGATAAGATTCTGCGGTACGAAGTCCGCTTAAATATCTGGATACACCGCCGACATTTTCCGATATAGACATCTTATTGTCATTTAAAACAATAATCAGATTTGACTTTAATTTGGATGCATTATTCAATGCCTCATAAGCCATTCCACCGGTCAATGCACCATCTCCGATAACAGAGATGACTTTGTACTTTTCTCCGGTAATCTCCCTTGCCATTGCATAGCCTAATCCTGCGGATATGGAAGTCGAACTGTGTCCCGTATCAAAGCAGTCGCAATCACTTTCATGACGTTTTGGGAATCCGCTCATGCCGCCGTATTTTCTCAGTTCATCAAAACCGGCTTTTCTTCCTGTCAGTAATTTATGGGTATAAGACTGATGTCCTACATCCCAGATAATTTTATCCTCTGGTAAATCAAAAGCAAGATGCAGTGCCATGGTAAGCTCTACCACGCCAAGATTGGAGGCAAGGTGCCCACCGGTTTTTGATATTTTGTCAATCAAAAAAGAGCGGATTTCCTCTGCCAGAATCGGAAGTTCGTTTTTATTTATCCTTTTTATATCATTTTCATGCTCAATCTTTTCCAGCACCATGTATCTTTACTCCTTTGGTTTCTGAAGTTCTTATTTTTCCCTATGAATCAGATATTCTACCAGATGAATCAGAAATTCATTTTTTACCACCAGTGATTCTAATAAATTCACTGCATGTTTTGAATATCGTTTCACATCTTCCTGTGCTTTTTTCAATCCCTCATATGTAACATAAGTTGCCTTTTCGTTTTTGGCATCACTGCCAACCGGTTTTCCAAGCACTTCCTGATTACCGGTAACATCTAAAATATCATCCTGGATCTGAAATGCCAGACCAATCTCTGATGCCGCCTCTTCGATAATCTTCTGCTCGCTTTTCGTGGCACCTGCAAGAATTGCACCGATTAACATAGACGCTTCAATCAAAGCACTGGTCTTTAATTTATAAATAAAATCTAACTGGTCTCTGGTGACAGACTGTGTTTGATCCGTTTCCACATCTACGGTCTGTCCCCCTACCATACCATAAATTCCGGCTTTCTGTGATAATACAAGCAATGCCTTTGCCACATTAGGCGTCTGTTCCGTCTGTAATGCTGTCAATGCTGTCTCATAGGCAAAATTCAAAAGACCATCCCCGGCAAGAATTGCCATAGCTTCTCCATAGACAATATGCGTTGTCTTTCGTCCGCGGCGGTATTCATCATTATCCATTGCCGGCAGATCATCATGAATTAAAGAATAAGTATGAATCATCTCAATGGCTGCCATGAATGGCTCAATTACCTCTGATTTTCCACCAAACATGCGGTAAGTTTCCAACATCAGCATTGGTCTTAACCGCTTTCCTCCTGCAAGAAAACTATAATTCATGGCTTCAATTACCTGCTTCTGATAGCCTTCTTCCTCCGGAAGATATTTTTTTATGATGTTTTCAATCTGTTCTGTCCGCTTTGTAAGCTCTGCTGTCATATCCATTAAAATTCCTCCAGCATTCCCTGTTCATTCAACACTAACATTTTCTTTTCAATCGAATCTATCCGCTCACTGCAGTGTTTCAGCTTCTTCATGCCCTGCTCATAGCAGACAAAGGATTCATCCAGAGAAATGTCTTCCTCCATATGTGCAATCAGCTGTTCCACTTCTGCAAATAAATCCTCTAAATTCTCATTTTCTTTTTTTTCCGTTATATTATCTGTCTCATTTTCATTGATTGTATAATCTGTCATCTTCCGATTTCCTCCTGGCATATGATTTCTTCTACTCTTGCCTTAACGGTTCCGTCTTTTACACTGATCTGCAATTGTTCTCCTTTTGAAACCTGTGAAACACTTTTTAAACCATTCTGCCGGCTGTCAGAAACATATGCATATCCCTGTCCCAATCGTTTCAATGGCGAAATATCATCGAAATGCTGGGCTAACATCCGAAGTCTTGCCTTATTCTTATCTAACTGCTGTGTCATGCCATGCTCTAAGCGAAGCTGTAATTCCCCCAGATACTGTTTCTGACTGTTCAGACGATATACAGGACTCTGTTGCATTAATCTTGCCTTCAGTGTCTCCATGCGTCCCTGTATCACAGCAATTTTACTCTTCATGCTGCGCATCAGATGTACCCGGTCAGTCTGTATCCGCTGTAACATCTGATTCCTGTCATATACCGCAAGTTCTGCCGCTGCAGACGGAGTCGGTGCCCGCAAGTCTGCCACATAATCCGCAATGGTGTAATCCACTTCATGTCCCACTGCAGAAATAACCGGTGTTTCACATTCAAAAATTGCCCTTGCAACAATTTCTTCGTTGAATGCCCATAAATCCTCTATGGAGCCACCACCACGCCCCACAATGATAATGTCCAAATGCATGGCATCCAATGCATGAATCCCATTTACAATGCTTTCTTTGGCACCCTCACCCTGTACCAGTGCCGGATATAGAATAAGCTGCACATAAGGATTTCTTCGTGCAGCAATATTACGGATATCCTGTATTGCAGCCCCGGTAGGTGCTGTAACAATTCCAATACGTCCGGCATACTGCGGAATCGGTTTTTTATACTCTTCCGCAAACATGCCCATTTCCTCAAGTTCCTGTTTCAATTGAAGAAATCTGGCATATAAATCCCCTGCACCGGCAAGTGTAATTTCTTTTGCATATATCTGATATCTGCCATCACGTTCAAATACTTCAATAGAACCTGTTACCTCGACTTTGTCGCCATCCTTCATACGAAAGGATAAACCACCCCGGTTACCGGCAAACATAATTGCACTGATGGCACTGTTATTTTCCTTTAAAGTAAAATAAATATGACCGGAGGAATGATATTTACAATTCGATACCTCACCCTTCACACATACCTGATGCAGGACAAAATCCTGGGCAAACATATTTCTGATGTATCGGTTAATCTGGGTTACCCCATATACTTTCTTTATCATGCGATTTTTGCCAATACTCCGTTGATAAATGCCGGTGAATCATCTGTTCCATATTTTTTTGCCAGTTCTACTGCTTCATTGATGGCTACTCCGGTTGGAATATCCTCTTCATATTTCATCTCATATACAGCAAGACGAATCAGGGTCAGATCAACTTTGCCCATACGGGTTGTTTTCCAGCCTTTGGATGATTCATTGATAATCTTATCGATTTCCTCTAAAACAGCAATAATCTTATTAAATTTGTCTTCAATATAACTCTCATCCGGCTTCTCAATCGGTTCATTCTCTTCGATAAACAGATTCATCTGCTCTTCGTATTCCTTCTCACTATGAAATTCCACACGGAATAACATTTTAAATATCTGTTCTCTGATTTCTCTCCTGCTCATGTTGTATCCTTTCATTATTGGTCTTCCATGTAACTATAAAAAAGAATGCTTTAACAGCATTCTTTATTATACTACATCTGCGGTTATCACAAAAGTTTTATTTCGTATTTTTCATGTCAACCGTTGCAATTCTGACGTTAACAATTGCTACGGATAATCCTGTCATAGTCTCAATTGCAGATTTTACTTTCTCCTGTACCTTCTCAGATACTTCCGGAATAGAATAACCATAAGAAATATTTAAAGCCACTTCTACGCTGACCGTTTTCTCTGCCACTTCTACCTTAACACCCTTAGATAAATTCTTCATTCCAAGTTTGCTCACCAGTTCATTGGTAATATTGCCAGCCATGGATGCAACTCCTTCTACTTCTGTTGCTGCAAGTCCTGCAATAATAGCAACGACCTCATCTGCCACATGTACTTCCCCAAGGTTATCTTCTTTTATTTTAACAACTTTTCTATTATCTGCCATCGTTTTGCCTCCTACAAAAATATTATGTGGTTATTATATCAGATAATTCATTTTTTGAAAACCTTTCCGCATAATATTGTGCATTTTCCCTGCGTAAAAGTTCTAAGAAATCTCTGTCCGGAATCGGCTTGGAATAAAAATATCCCTGCAGATAATCACAGTGCTGTTCTGTCAGATAATCTACATATTCCTGGTTTTCTACTCCTTCTACCACAATCTCAAGCCCAAGTTCTTTAATCATGCGGATAGTATTACGCAATGCAATCATTGCCTTTTCATTTTTAAATGCTTCCCACAGAATGGTTTTATCAATTTTTACGATACGGAATGGAAACCGGAACAGATAATCCGTATTGGAATATCCCGAGCCATAATCATCCAAAGAAAACTCAATGCCCTGCTTATGCAGTATCTTGATATTGTTTTCCAACATATCACTATGGGCTGCCGCTGTCTCAGTAATCTCAAGATTAATCTGGGTCGGTGCTACATGATATTTCTTCATTATTTCTGTCAATCTCTCGGCAAGATTTTCCTGCATACACTGCACCACCGACAGATTTATTTCTATATACTGCAAGCCATAGTCCGTAGGCTGCTTTTCCTGGATAAAACGACAGACTGTCTCAAATACAAATTCTCCAATCTGCATAATCATTCCGCTCTTTTCTGCAATCGGAATAAATTCTTCCGGAGAAATGTAGCCCATACTCTGATCTTTCAGCCGGACCAGTGCTTCCGCAGATACGATTCTGTTTTCTGTCACCGAATAAATCGGCTGGTAAAAGACTTCGAAACCTTTATGGTCTACTGCATCATTCAAAAGTTTCCGGATACGAAGTTCCCTCTTTGGCCGGTCAATATCCATCTCAGCAGTCTTTAATACTACATTTCCATTTTCAGATGATATTGAACGCATATACTGGATATAGTCAATTAATCCATTCAGATTATTCGTATCACGCGGACACACAATACTGCTGATATGAATCCGGAATTTTGTCTCTACACTGCCGGAATGCCATGGCTGTTCAAACCGGTTCAGAATCTGCCGGATCAGTAAGGAAGAATCAATATCCTTCTTCTTCCGGTCTAACGCCAGCACATATACGCTCTGTGAAAACTGGTAAATACGGGAATTGTCGATAAGCTTACGAAAAAATGCCGCCATTTCCTTCAGGAATTCATTGACAGAATCATTTCCCAATGTCTGCCGCATCACCTTTAAATTATGCACTTTAATGACAAGCATCGGAAAACGCTCACTTCCTAACAGGCGTTCCTCTGACTCTTTTAAAAATGCCCTCCGGTTCATAATTTCAAGCTCCGGCACCGTATATTCCTGTGGTCTTTCCGAAGAAATCAGATATAAAAGTACGCACATTGCCATTCCAAAAAACTGAAACCGGAAACCCGGAAATGCAATATGAAGCACCAGTGTAAACACACTTACAACTGCAAATACAGTCGTAGAGAATAATAATTCAAAGCTGAGCCGTTTTCGGAAACGAACCAGAAACACTTCCCCCATCAGATAAAAATAAATCATACATAGGTAGAATAACATAATTCCATTCTGTCTCTGATAGCTGCCATCCGTTCCCACTTTAAAAAGATATGGTATAAATAACTGTACTACCAGCAATGCGATTACAATCCAGGCCGGTACAAACAACCATCCCTTTTCCTTCCGGATAAAGCGTTCCACTCTTCCTGTCAGGCACAGAATATACAAAAGATAAGCTGCCGCTGCCACAACCTGCCCTAAAATACAGATATAGAGCAGGACTGTAGTTCCTGTTTTTCCGAAAGTGATTTCCTTCCAGAACAGTAAAAAGTCGCTGGTAGACACGACAAGCAGAGCATACAACATTACGCGGTATACCCTGCTTTGAAAATTGTCACTGTATTTTCTTAAATGATACGCAACTAATGCAGTCAGAAGAACAAATGCAGCCGCAATATCGTAATATACTAAATGCTCCATTCTTATCCCTCACACTCTGCATAAATATTATCTGAAAGATATTTTACATCACTGAACGGTTCCTGCTCTGTTGTTTCTTCTGCCATCCCTGCCGCCTTTATCTTCGTCAGTTTGTCAATATAAAAATCCACAGCCTTCTTTGACTCTTCGAAAGTATATAACGCTGCCGGGGAATTCCATTCCCTGATATAAACCTTGTTATAGTCAATATAAGCAATCATGGCAAAATCGCCGTCTTCCGGGTTTAGAAATGTCTTCTGCATGGATGCATGCATATCACAGCCACGGATGATTTTATCCTCTTTGTTTTTCTTCTGCCCGGTTACAGCTTTTGCAGACTTCTCTCCGGATTCCGTTTTATTTCCGGATGCCTTCTTTTTCTTCTGGTCTTCTTCCACCATCCGGTCTATGGCATCTGCTGCACGATTCATTGCTTCGAAAATATCAAGTTGTCCCTCTACACCTTTTTTCTCCGTTTTCATTGTGCCCCCTGTATTTTCTTAAGCCTTTTTCCAAAAAGAAATCTGCTTATTTTCCCACAATTTTTCTGGTATTGATATAATCATATGGTGTCTGCTGATACACATAATAATTCAGCCAGTTTGCATATAACATATTACCGTGTGAACGCCACTGCAGTAATGGTTTTGCATTGATATCATTGTCCGGATAATAATTCTCCGGCATGGCAATATCCATCCCTTTCTGCAGATCACGCTTATATTCCTCATCCAATGTATAACGGTCATATTCCGGATGTCCCATTACAAAAATTTTGCGTCCCTCATTGGCAATTGCCAGAAATACACCTGCTTTTTCTGATTCTGCAAGAATGGTAATATCCTTTACCTTCTCAATATCCTCTTTACGGATTCCGGAATGTCTCGAATGCGGTGCCATAAAGCGGTCATCAAATCCCCTTACCAGTGGTACTTTGCGGTTCTTTACCTGATGTTCGAAAATTCCAAACATTTTCTCATCCAGCATATATTTTGGGATACCATAGTGATAATAGAGAGCAGCCTGTGCGCCCCAGCATAAATGCAGGGTTGATGTTACGTGGGTCTTAGACCACTCCATAATATCACAGACTTCCTTCCAGTAATCCACCTCTTCGTATTCCATGGTTTCTACCGGTGCTCCGGTTATAATCAGTCCGTCCAGATTCTCATCCCAGATTTCATCCATTGTCTGATAAAAATGATTCAGATGACTCATGGATGTATTCTTTGATTCATGGGATGATACCGTTAAAAAGGTAACATCAACCTGTAATGGTGTATTTGCAAGTGAACGCAGCAACTGCAGTTCCGTTTCTTCTTTTAATGGCATCAGATTCAGTATTCCAATCCGGATTGGGCGGATATCCTGATGTTCTGCTCTTCCCTCATCCATAACAAACACATTTTCCCTTTCCAGAATCTCTCTGGACGGTAAATCGCTCATTATCTTAATCGGCATATTATCTAACCTCTTTTCATCATATACACATATCTCATTTCATAATACCTTAATTTTACGAATACTTCAATATGCAATTCACTTTCCGAAACGTTCCACAAACATATCTTCAGAAATAATCGGAATGCCAAGACTCTTTGCTTTCTGATTCTTTGATGATGTGGATTCAATATCATTATTCACAAGATAATCTGTTTTCTTAGAAACACTGCCGGTAACAGAGCCGTTCTGGCTCTCCACATACTCTTTAAATTCGGTACGGTTTTTAAACTGATGGACATCACCGGTAATGACAAAGGTAAGTCCTTCACAGGTTCCTCCCTCTGTCACCTTCGGCTCTACTTCCGCAATGTTTAATATTTCTTCTAATGCAGCTACCGTATGACGGTTTTGATTCTGTCTGTACCAGTCCAGCATGGAAGTCGAACGCTCCGGTCCGATTCCGTCAATATCCTCAAATCCTTCCCCTGCATGCAGTTTCTGAAAGAAACCTCCTGTGCCAAGGGCAGCAATCATTTTCTTTCCTGCATCGGTGCCAATCTGCGGAATGCATAGTGCATAAATAAAATGTACCGGATCAACGTTTTTGCTCTTTTCAATTGCCTGCAGCATATTGTTACAGGATTTCTCGCCAAATCCGTCTAAAGAGCGGATTTCATCCGCATGATTTTTAAGTGTATAAATATCTTCAAAATAATGGATATATCCTAAGTTCATAAACTTTAGCATGGTCTGTATGGACAATCCGTCAATGTCCATGCCAGGCTTGCTGACAAAGCGGCTGAATTTTTTTACATGCTTTGCGGTACAGTCCGGATTCGTACAATGTAAAGTCTTTGTTCCGCTGTGTTCACTGATTCTGATTTCCGTTCTGGCATGGCATACCGGACAGAATTCCGGAATCGTAAAAGTTCCTTCCTTTTTCTTTACGCCGATACATTTTGGAATAATCTTATTTGCTTTAATAATATCAAGTGTTGTCTTCCCATCTTCTCCGATTCCAAGACGTTCCATTTCACTGATATTACAAAGGGAGGCTCGGCTTACGGTGGTTCCCTCCAGTGCAACCGGCTCAAATACTGCTACCGGAGAAATGGTAGATGCCGCACAGGACCACTCTACATATTTTAATGTGGTCTCCACAGAGACATCCTGCCATTTAAACGCATAACCGGCTCGTGACGCATGATGTCCGGTAACATTACCGGTCTGGGCATAATCATTATCTTCATAACAGATAACCAGTCCATCTACCGGAATATCCATTTCACCATCTTCTACCTTCTTTGTCCAGCGTTCTACAACTTCCTCCAACCCTTTCGCATCGGTCAATTCATGTGCTACTGTCGTAAATCCAAGCTTCTCAAGATAATCCATCCGTTCTCCCCAGGATGACATTGTTTCATCCAGATGCACCAGTGTAAATGCATAAAAATGAATATGGCGTTCCTTTACTTTATCAAGATTGCTCTTATCCAGACCTAAAGTGCCGGATGCAAGATTTCTCGGATTGGCATATTTTTCATCATCATCTTCAATGGTATCATTGATTAATTCAAAATCTGTATAGGTAATAGCCGCTTCGCCACGGACTACCAGATGTCCCTTATATTTTACAGTCTTTGGAATCCCTTCAATGGCATCCTTCATAAATGTGATATTGCTGCCGACGGTTCCATTTCCTCTTGTTAAAATCTTAACAAGTTTTCCGTTATCATAAGTTACTACCAATGTTAATCCATCCAGTTTCCAGGATAACCAGACTGGTCTTTCTCCCGCCCACACCTGTAAATCAGAAATCCGTTTCGTCTTGGCAAGGGAAAGTGCCGGATATTCATGCGCTTCCCGTTCACCATTGCTTTCCTCAAATCCGGCATTCTGTGTCGGACTTTCCGGCAGAATATATCCTGTTTTTTCTTCTAACCGGGTCAGTTCGTCAAACATGCCATCCCATTCATAGTTTGACATAATTTCATCCTGTCCATTGTAATATGCTTCGGACGCCTCATTTAACGTTTTTACCAGTTCCTCGATTCTCTTCTTCTCATCCATGGATATGCTCCTTACCCTCAATCTATTTTGGCATTACTGTTGTATTGCTGGAATTTAAAATGCGCCGGTTCAGCTCAGTCCACTCCTCCGCCGTTACTCTGCGGTACTTTCCTTTTTTGAGACTGCCCAGTTCTATATTCATAATGCGGACTCTCTTTAATTTTACTACTTTATATCCGCAATACTCACACATCCGGCGGATCTGCCGGTTATACCCCTGGGTTAATATGATTCGGAATTTACGCACATCCAGTTTTTCTACTGCACATGGTCTTGTAACCACACCAAGTTCTTCCAGTGGAACTCCCCCGGACATTTTCTTTAAAAATGCCTCCGTTATGTCATGATTTACGGTAACTTCATATTCCTTTTCATGCATATTCCCGGCACGCATCATCTTATTTACAATATCCCCATTATTTGTCAATAATATAAGTCCCTGGGAATCTTTATCCAGTCTTCCTACCGGATAAATACGTTTCGGATAATGAATATAATCAACAATATTGTCTTTTTCGTCTTTTGCAGCAGTGCAGACAATGCCCACCGGCTTATTAAATGCAAGAAGAATCATTTCCTCTTCTTTTTTTATTGTTTTTCCATCTACACACACCCGCTGTCCCGGCATCACCTTACAGCCGACAGAAAGAACTTTTCCATCTACCGTAATACGTCCCTGCTCAATCAGACGGTCCGCTTCTCTCCTGGAACAATATCCTGCTTCACTTAAAAATTTATTGATTCTGATTCCGTTTTCTTCCATCAATATTTTCACCCTGTGTAAATTTTCTCGCTGCCCGCGGAACAAAGAATGTGTCTTGGTACATCCTCGCGGAGCGTTTTTTACTTTACAGGAAAGCAATTTCCTGTAAAGTAAAAATAACGGAGGTCCTAAGACCTCCATCTATTTATTATTTTAAGAACTCTGTCTTAACATATCCTTCTTTATCTTTCCAGGTAACTTTTGTCCACCCTTCTGCATAGCTCATCTGAACAGTAACAGAATCTCCTGCATAAGCAACTCCAACCTTGGATGCGGTCTCACTCATAGAGGAACGGATATTAACCGTATTGGTTAATGTAATCTTAGTGCCAGCTGCGATTCCGCTGGTGTCTGCCGCCGGCTCCTGTGCCGGTGCTTCTGTTGAAACATAGTCACTCTTTACATATGCCGGTGTGCCATTGTAATCAATGCTGCTCCATCCATCTTCTGTCGTACCGGTTCTTGTCAGTGCAGTTCCCTTTTCAACTGTTCCAAGCAATGCTCCGGACTCATTCGGTTCCTGTCTGACATTTACTTTATCCAGTGTATATACCGTCTCCGTTGTCACTTCCGGCTCAGCTGGTGTCTCTGGTTCCACCGGTGCCTCTGGTTCCGCCGGTGTCTCTGGTTCCGCCGGTGTCTCTGGTTCCGCCGGTGTCTCCTCTGTTGCCGGCTGCTGCTGTGCCTGTGCCTGTGCGATTGCTGTTGCCCATGCATTATATGCATCAGCAATTGTAACCGTTACCATATTAGAAAGATTTTCATCTGAAGCAATTGCTTTTTCATAATTTGCCTGTACTTCTGCCTGTAATGCAATGACATCTTCCTGTGTTTCAAAACTACTGATTAAGTTTTCCACATTATTATCGGTCGGCTGTTCTTTATAATGACGGTTAAAGCTGCTGTATAAGTTATCAATATAAAGTGCTCCCTGCTCATTCTTCTTTACATAGAAGAACTCCATACCAGGTGCTGTAGTATCTACTCCTGCGAATTTCAAATCCAGCGTTACACAGACAAGATAAGAATCTGCTTCTAATCCTGACTTAGTATAACATTTGATATTCTGATAACTCTCTGCATACTGTGACATCATGGTAATCAGGCTCTGTTCATTCTCGGAAACAGGTGTTGCATAGGTCTGTAATGTTGCCAGATCACCTGCCGCATATGCATTGTAATAATTCTGCATCAGGGTATTGATTTCCGGAACGGCATCTACCTGAAAGCTCTCTGATTCGGTACCCTGTTCCGTAGAAAGTCCATTATCTTTATCTTTATTTCCACTGCTGAATTTTATCATTACTACTGCCAATACAACAAATAATATTACTGCAGTAAAATATTTCCAGTTCTTCTGAAAGAAACTACTTATATCATTCTTTGATATCTTACTCATTTTTTCTTTGATTTCTGACGCTTTCATATCTGTCCTCCTAACCTTACCCATAACCCCCAAAAAAGTATGCTTTGTGAGCTGCCCGTGTAAATAATGAAAAACGTTTCTTATAAGTTTTGCGGGACATAAATCCCGCAAAAAAATGTGTTAATATAAATTATAAAATGCACCCGGCGGGAATCGAACCCGCATTATCAGAGTCGGAGTCTGACGTTCTATCCATTAGACTACGGTTGCAGCTTATTTATACTAACACATCTATATAAAAAAATCAAAGGTTTTATTTAAGAAGCTTCTTCAAACTGGGAATTATAAAGCTGTGCATAGAAACCATTCTTCTGTAACAGTTCTTCATGATTTCCCTGTTCAATAATATCACCATCTTTCATAACAAGAATCAGATCAGCATCACGAATGGTAGACAGACGATGGGCAATAATAAAACTTGTTCTTCCTTTCATCAGGTTATCCATAGCCTTCTGGATTCTGTGCTCTGTTCTGGTATCAACAGAAGAAGTTGCTTCATCTAAAATCAATACCCGGTTGTCTGCTAAAATGGCACGGGCTATGGTAAGCAACTGTTTCTGTCCCTGGGATACATTGCTGGCGTCCTCATTTAATTCCATATTATAACCACCCGGCAGTGTCTGGATGAAATGATGGGCATGGGCTGCTTTTGCTGCTGCAATAACTTCTTCGTCCGTGGCATCCAGTCTTCCGTAACGGATATTTTCCATAATAGTACCTTTAAATAACCAGGTATCCTGAAGTACCATGCCGAAGGCATCTCTTAGCTCCCGGCGGTTATAGTTTCTGATATCGTTACCATCTAATCTGATGCTTCCACTGTTGACATCATAAAAACGCATCAGCAGCTTCACCATGGTAGTCTTACCTGCTCCGGTTGGTCCTACAATGGCAATCTTCTGTCCCGGTTCTACCTTTGCTGAGAAATCATTAATGATAATCTGATCCGGATTGTATCCGAAATGCACATGGGAGAATTCTACTTCTCCACGAACATCCTTTAATTCCACTGCATTTTCTGTGGTCTGGTCTTCTTCCTCTTCACCTAAGAATTCAAAAACACGTTCTGAAGCTGCAGTCATGGACTGTACCTGGTTAATGACCTGTGCAATCTGCTGGATTGGCTGGGTGAAGCTCTTTACATACTGGATAAATGCCTGAATATCACCAATTCCGATTGTTCCGTTAATTGCAAGCATTCCACCGGAAATTGCCACACCTGCATAGCCAAGGTTACCGACAAATACCATAACCGGCTGCATCATTCCTGATAAAAACTGGGATTTCCAGGCAGACTCATATAATACATGGTTTGTATCATTAAACCGTTTTATGGTTTCCTTTTCTTTATTAAATGCCTGGATAACTAAATGTCCGGAATAAGTCTCTTCCACCTGTCCATTAATATGTCCCAAGTACTCCTGCTGGGTACGGAAATATTTCTGTGAAAATTTTGCAATTGCCGAAACCATCAACGCTGAAATCGGAAGAATTACTAATGCAATCAGTGTCATCAGTGGTGAAATAGAAAGCATCATCACAAGCACTCCGATAATGGTTGCCACGCTGGTAATAATCTGTGTCACACTCTGGTTTAAGCTCTGTCCCAAAGTATCCACATCATTGGTAATACGGGAAAGAACTTCCCCATAAGTTCTGCTTTCAAAATATTTCATCGGCATACGGTTGATTTTTTCAGAAATCTCTTTACGCATACGATAGCAGATTTTCTGTGTGATTCCAGTCATAATAAACCCCTGAAAAAAGCTGAATACCGCACTGATAATATATAAGCCAAGAGTAAATAATAATATCTTTCCAATCAGTGTAAAATCAATTCCGCCGGTTCCTGCTACTTTATTCATCAGACCGTCTGCCAATGCCGTAGTAGCTTTACCCATTACCTTTGGTCCTAATACAGAAAATACGGTAGAACAGATTGCAAGTATCATAACTGCAACAATTCCAATTTTATATTTTCCAATATAAGAAAGAAGTTTCCGGAAAGAGCCCTTAAAATCTTTTGCTTTTTCACCCGGCATCATTCCACCGCCCATTGGTCCTCTCGGACCTCTACGACGTGGTGCACGATAACTTTGCTCATTACTCATGTTATTTTTCCTCCTTTCCCTCTTCTAATCCCAATTCCTTTGCGGATAACTGTGACTGTGCAATCTGCTGATATACTTCACAATCCCGTAATAATTCTTCATGAGTACCTTTTCCGACAATCTTACCTTCATCCAATACAAGAATCTGGTCGGCATGTAAAATGGTACTGATTCGCTGTGCCACGATAATTACACTGCTTTCTTTTGTTTTTGACTCCAATGCTTTACGCAGTGCCGCATCGGTCTTCATATCAAGTGCAGAGAAACTGTCATCAAAGATATAAACATTCGGATTCTTTGCGATTGCTCTGGCGATGGATAATCTCTGTTTCTGTCCACCGGAAACATTCGTTCCACCCTGTGCAATCCCGCTGTCATATTTTTCCGGCTTTTCATTAATAAATTCTGTTGCCTGTGCAATCTCTGCAGCCTCTGTCATTTCTGCTTCCGTAGTTTCCGGTCTGCCAAATTTCAGATTGGATGCAATGGTTCCTGAAAACAGAATTCCCTTCTGTGGTACGAATCCGATTTCGTCTCTTAATTCAGCTAAGCTTAAATTCCGGATATCCACACCATCTAAGGTAATCTTACCGGCTGTTACATCATAGAATCTCGGAATCAGATTAACCAGCGTTGACTTTCCACAGCCGGTACTTCCGATAATCGCTGTTGTCTTTCCCGGTTCTGCTGTAAAATCAATATCTTCCAATACATCTTCATCTGCACCCGGATAACGGAAGTTTACATGATGGAATTCCACTTTTCCGGTATGTTTTTCAATTGTTTCTTTTTCTGCCTTTTCTATAATAGAAGAATTTGTAGTAATAACTTCATCAATCCGGTCTGCTGCAACACCGGCACGCGGCAGCATAATAGACATCATGGTAAGCATCAGGAATGCCATAACAATCTGCATGGTATAAGTAATAAATGCGGTCATTGCTCCTACCTGAAGCTGTCCGGCATCAATACGATGTGCCGATACCCAGACAATCAGTATGGTTACTCCATACATAATAAACATCATGCCCGGCATCATAAAAGTCATGACACGGTTGGTAAATAACTGTGTTCTGGTAAGATTCCGGTTTGCTTCATCAAACCGCTCTTCTTCCTTTTTTTCTCTTCCAAAAGCACGGATTACGGAAAGTCCCGTAAGAATCTCTCTGGATACTAAGTTCAGGGCATCCACTAACTTCTGCATTATTTTGAACTTCGGAAGTGTAATGGACATCAACACCATAACCAGTCCGGAAATTACCAGTACTGCCATTACGATAATCCATTCCATATGTGCTCCGGTCTTTAATACTTTATAAATTCCACCAATTCCGATGATTGGTGCATATAAAAGCATTCGAAGCATAATTGCTGTTACAAACTGAATCTGCTGAATATCATTGGTGCTTCTTGTAATTAAGGAAGCGGTAGAGAATTTATCCATCTCAGTATTGGAAAAGCCTACTACCTTACCAAAGATTTTCTCTCTTAAGTCTCTTCCGACTCCTGCGCCGACTCTGGATGCAAGATATCCGACTACCACTGCAACTGCCAGCATGAGTAATGACATAGCTGCCATCTTTCCACCCTCTGACCAGAGATAATTCTTCTGGATATGCTCCACATCAAGTCCTGCCTTTTCGTCACAGGATGCTGCATATGCTGTTCCCATGGCATGTAAGGTACTGCTCCCCACAGAATCTATCATATTTTCCATATATTCTCTGGACTGTGCTATACCATCCTGCGTCATTGCACCGCTTGCAATCAGCTGCTTCATCATCGGACGCATATCCACATAAGTTACCATTTCGCCATCATCATTTTCCGCTTCATATGTGGTCAGTTCCATCTGCATCATCTGTCCGATTTCTTCAATGGACATCTCATCCAGGCTTTCTTTGGTAATCTGGTTCTGCGGATTCTGCTCCAATGCTTCCGCAATCGTATTCTTAAAATCCGTTTCACTCATATTTGCCATACGGTAAGTCAGTACGATTGGTGTCAGTAGTTCATCATCCAATGTTTCTAATGTCTCTTTATCCGCAGTACATACATAAGTATCGTCTTTTTTTTCATAGACCGCTTCAAAAGTATCCTTTTCACCATCTGTCATAAAAAGTTCTGCCAGCTGATATTCTTCCTCCGGCATCTTTTCCGGCAAAATATGTTTGATTCCCTTATTCTGGATTCCTACATCGATGATATCGGATGTATATTGTGGCAACGACAAATCGCAATAAGCCTGCACTCCAAGGAGGAGAAATATTACCACGATGATATGCCAGTACGGGAGCATATTTTTAAATATTTTCCGCATCTTTCCTGTTCCTTCCTTTTCTATATTATTTATAAAATATTTCTATTTTAATTGCTGTTTCAACTGTCTTCTCTTTTCAATCTCAAGCTCTGCTATCTGCTCTAATTTATTCAGATAGCCAATCAGCCGGTTCATATCTTCTTCTCCCATTTTCTCCGTAACCGACTTTAATAATTCACTCAAAATCCGGTTGCATTCATTTAAAACCTCTTTTCCTTCCTCAGTTACTCTCACATAAACATTCCGCCGGTCACCCTCACACACCATACGTTCAACATATTTTTTCTCTTCCAGGGAACGAAGTGTCCGGGACACCGCCGGTGCTGCCACACGCATATAACGTACCACTTCCGATACCGTAACCTTTGCATCTATCGATTTGCTATCCGGCTCTTTGGCATCTGTCTCTTTGGTGGCAATGATCTCCGCGTCTGCATCTACCGTGGAATCGCCTAAAAGCTCTGCGCCAAGCTGTGTGCTCTCTTTTAATCTTCCCTGATAGCTGCTGTTGTTTAAAAATGTATTTCCCATATAGCAGAGACGGATCGGCATCTTCTCCTCACCAAAATACATTGCGGCACATCGCGCAATGGAAGGTGTAATATCCGGTCGAAGTACCAACGTATTTCCCTCCCGGTCAAAAAACTTATACAGATCCTTCGAAGGTGTGGTTCCGATCTCTCTGCCAAAGGTATCAAAAAATTCAAATGTTGGTGTCTGGATTGGGTGATAACCGTACTGTTTCTGTACTTTTAATAATTCATCCTGCAAAATCAGCTTTTTCTCGCATTCGTCATTGTAAATATCCCTGACACCTTCAGGTGTATGTAATAACTGTCTTTTCATCAAATCTCCATTCCGGGACGTTATGTGATAAGTGATTTTTCTGCCGTCCCTGCACACATTTTTCCCTTGCACTTTAGTGTGCTACCTTGCTACCACATAAAACTGCTGTTTATTATATTGGAAAACAAAGGGAATGTCAATCCCTTGCCAGCAAATCTTTTTGCAGCGTATCCAAGTAAGGAACCAGTACCGCTTTTCCTTTCGGAAGGAAATAATCGGATTCTAATTCCTCATAACGGAAACTTTTTCTTCCACCTTCTTTTGCGCGGTTCCAAAATTCCAACAGCTTTGCAAGGCGCAGATAATAAAATTCGTTCCTTGCGGTAAAACTGATCAGAAAAAATGAAATTCCCCCCTGCTTTTCAAAGTTTTCCATGAATGTTACCTGATGTTCATGGATATTCTGAAGCGGAAAGGTGTCTGTCGCACATTCCTTTGCGTCAAAACACACCGGGATTCCCTGGACGGCGCCAATATAGTCGACGGTACTTTTCTGTTCAAAATATGCCAGCGTAATATGCCTTGTTGCCTTGTCTATATTGATGGGTGTGATCGGCGTTGGAACTTTCTGAATCAGTGCAAGGCCATTTGTCAGATAAGTTTCATTGGTGCGGTTGATGAACTCCTCTAAGGTTGAACCCCTGAGTCCTCTTGAGTTCCAGGTTGCCATGATGGTACTCCTTTATAAAAATAAATGATTCCAAATTTTTTCGAACACTATAGTCTGAAAACATGCACATGACAGAATGTACATTCATCGGTTTATAAATTTTCGATCACATTCCATGCCCGCTCAAATTCAGCACCACATGGAGCCGTAATCTCCCTGCCGTCCTCAAATACAAAGCGGCTTGCATGAAGAAGCTGTGACGTTATCCTTGCATTTTTCTTAAAATATACATTAACTCCAGAATCTCCATATTTATAGTCTCCTATGATCGGATGTCCGATAGACGCAAGATGCGCACGGATCTGATGGGATCGCCCGGTCATCAGATGAACTTCAAACTCCGTGTAACCGCCCATACAGCGAATCGGTTTATATTCCGTCTCGATCGGGAGCCATTCTCCCTCAGAAGGTTTTGTCCTGCGGATCAAAACCTGATTGGACGATTCATCTTTCTGCAGATAACCTTTCAGATAAGAAGCTTCTTTTACCGTCCCCTTTACGATACAGCGGTAATATTTCTGAACCGAACGTTCCTTTAAGGCTTTTGCCATCTCCTGAAGTCCCTTTAAGGTTTTTCCGGCAGCTAACAGACCGGATGTATTGCGGTCAAGCCGGTTGCAGATCGATGGGCGGAAGGTACGGAAAGAACTTTCCGTCAGTTCCCCTTTCGCGATCAGATATGCAAGAATATATTCGTTTGCGGAAATATCTTCCGGTTTTGTCTTCTGGGAAAGCATGCCGGTCGGCTTATTGATAAAAATCACATCTTTATCTTCATAAACAACCGGAAGTTTCCGTTTTCCTGATGTAAACTCCCTCGAAAGTACTTTAAGTGCCTCGAATTCAGAATCCGGTGTGCCGCTTCCACTGAACTTCTCAAAGGTTTCATCGGAAAAAAACAGTTTTATATCGTCGCCCTGATTCAACTTTTCGGTTCCGTCTGCCTTTTTCCCATTTAAAGTAATATTCTTTTTTCGGAGCATTTTGTATATAAAGCTGCCCGGCGCATTGCCAAGCAGCTTTTTTAAATATTTATCAAAGCGTTGTCCCGCTTCGTTTTCATTGATTTTAAATTCACGCATAAAATTTTCTTTCTATTTCTTTTTATGGATGTTGCGGATCGTCTTTTTTTTCTTGGCGCCAGTATTCTGCTGGTTATTTCCAGACGCTGTAATCTTTTTACGGCTGCCGGATGTGACCGTCCGTCTGTCATTTTTCACGCTGTTTTTGCTGTGGAAATTGTCCCTGTCATTTTTTGAACTGCGATTTTCAAATATCATCCTAATCATTTTTTGAACTGCTTCTGTTGGAATTGTTTCCTCTGTCATTTTTCGCGCCATTTCGATCAAAAGAATGTTCTCTTCTCGGACGGATCAGGCAGTGTTTGTCAAATCCGATCAAGTCTGTTCTGCCAGCCTTTGTGAGTGCTTCCACCACCAGATCATAATTTTTCGGGTTCCGGTACTGGATCAGCGCCCTCTGCATCGCTTTTTCATGTGGATTGACAGCGACATAAACCGGTTCCATCGTGCGTGGATCCAATCCGGTATAATACATACAGGTTGAGATCGTAGAAGGTGTCGGATAGAAATCCTGTACCTGTTCCGGCATGTAACCAAGATCGCGCAAAAATTCAGCCAGTTCTACTGCTTCCTTTAAAGTAGAACCCGGATGGGAGGACATCAGGTATGGCACTAAGTACTGTTTTTTGCCAAGCTTTTCGTTCATGTCCTTATATGCCTTCACGAACTTTTTATATACTTCCACGCTCGGTTTTCCCATCTTCTCCAATACCGCATTGGAGATATGTTCCGGTGCAACTTTCAGCTGACCGCTGACATGGTGCTCGCAAAGTTCACGTAAAAACGTGCGGTCTTTATCGTAAATCAGGTAGTCAAACCGGATACCGGAACGGATAAAAACTTTTTTCACATTCGGGAGCTGTCTTAATTTCCGGAGCAGCGACAGATAATCTTTGTGGTCTACTTTCAAATTTTTACAAGGCTGCGGGAACAGACACTGTTTATGCGGACAGACACCTTTGGTAAGCTGCTTGTCACACGCCGGCGCACGGAAGTTTGCAGTCGGACCTCCGACATCGTGGATATATCCCTTAAAATCCGGTTCCCAGACGATCTGGTTTGCCTCGGCTAAAATCGATTCATGGCTTCTGGTCTGGATGATACGCCCCTGATGGAAGGTCAGTGCACAGAAACTGCAGCCGCCGTAGCAGCCCCGGTTGCTGACTAAGGAAAATTTGACCTCCTCGATCGCCGGAACACCGCCTGTCTCCTCATAAGATGGATGGTAAGTTCTCATGTAGGGAAGCGAATATACCTGATCCATCTCACTCTGTGTCAGAGGTTTTGATGGCGGATTCTGTACCACAAACATTTTCCCGTCATACGTTTCAAACAAACGTTTTGCTACGAACGGATCCGTATTGCTGTACTGCACATAAAAGCTTTTTGCATATTCTTTTTTATCCGCAAGCAGTGCTTCATAATGCGGCAATTCGATTGCATCGTAAATATCCTCACGTTTTCTGGTCTTGTAAACCGTTCCGTCAATAAATGTGATGTCTTTGATATCTAACCCGCTATCCAGAGCATCTGCGATCTCTATGATACTGTGTTCGCCCATACCATAGGAAATGATGTCTGCACCGGAGTCTAACAGGATGGAACGTTTTAATTTATTCGACCAGTAATCGTAATGCGCAAGCCTTCTTAAACTCGCCTCGATCCCGCCGATGATGATTGGTTTGTGCTTATATGTCTGCCGGATCAGGTTGCAATAGACAACCGTCGCATAATCGGGGCGTTTTCCCATCACGCCTCCCGGTGTGAACGCATCGCTCTGGCGTCTCTTTTTAGAAACAGAATAATGGTTTACCATGGAATCCATATTTCCTGCAGAGACAAGAAAGCCGAGCCGCGGTTCTCCTAAAATATTAATAGACTCTTTGTCATGCCAGTCCGGCTGTGCAATGATACCGACTTTATAGCCATGTGCTTCTAATAAACGCGATATGATGGCATGTCCAAACGATGGATGATCGACATAAGCGTCACCGCACACATAAACAAAATCAAGCTGGTCTATGCCAGCCTCTCTCATATCTTCTTTGCTGATTGGTAAAAAACCATTTTTCATGTTGATCCTCATTTCTGTATATTGCACAGAGACAGCACAGATATCTAAGCTGCATCTGCATGTTTTCTTTTTTTCTGTCTGCCTGTCAGTGTCGGCGCAGTTCCTGTAATTCTTCTTCGGTCAGTGGACGGTATTCCCCGGGAGCAAGTTCATCCGGCAACACCAGTGATCCCATCTCCACACGTTTTAGATAAGTAACCTTCTTTCCCACTGCCTCAAACATCCGCTTTACCTGATGGAACCTGCCTTCTGTAATTGTTAACCTGATTTCCGAATTGTCACCCGAATGCAAAACCTCTAAAAGTGCCGGTTTTGCAGGCTTTTCTTCTCCTATGTTAACCCCATTTTCAAAAAGGTTAACATCTTCTTCCGTGACACGACCGTCGATTTTTGCATAGTAAACCTTCGAAACATGCTTCGCCGGGCTGAGCAGATCGTGTGCTAATGCCCCATCATTTGTGATGAGCAGCAGTCCTTCTGTATCAATGTCAAGTCTCCCCACAGGGAAGAGGTCATGGCGCGCCGTGTCAGTCAGATAGTCCATGACTGTCCGGTGCAGATTGTCCTCCGTTGCAGTCACACATCCCGCCGGTTTGTGAAACAGATAATATTCATACTCTGTATATGTTAACGGATTCCCCCGAAAACAGACCGTATCATTTTTTTCATCCACTCTCTGTTCCGGTTTCTTTACAACTTCCCCGTTTACCGTGACAAGCCCTGATCGGATATATTTTTTTACTTCGCTTCTGCTTCCTGTGCCGAGTTCGGTCAGTAATTTATCCAGCCGCATGGCTCTCTCCATTCTCTAAAATCTTACTATATCAATAGCCATTATTTACTATATCTGTATAATATTCAAATTATGCTGCAAATGATGTTGTCGAAAAATGGCGGCTCACCTAAGTGCGCCTCCTTGTCTTTCCCATAAATAAGAAAGCATCGGATAGGAATTTACCGAAAACTCTGTTCCATCTTTATCATTCAGATAGATTCCCATATGAAGATGGACTGCAAAATTCCCGGTCGTGCCCTCCACATCGCTGTAACCGGTGTCACCCATAAAGCCGAGAAATGTGCCCGCCGATACTGTTTCACCGATCTGAAAGTCTTTTGCATACTCCGCCAGATGGGCATAATAAAAATATGCACCGGACGGACTCCGGATTCCGATCCGGTAGCCGCCAAGACGGAGCCAGCCTATATTTTCCACAACGCCGTCGGTCATACTGTAGACCGGATATATGCCCCGCACATTTTCCGATGCCATGATATCGGTTCCCTCATGTCCGCGGTCGCCGCCAAAAGTCCGGCTCTGCATCCAGCTATTTTCAAATACAACGTTATCTTCCGGTTTTCCTGCGATCTTTCCCACCGGAAAACACAAAAGGTCACTCCAGACGCTTTTGACATATCCGTTTATCTCTGTAAATTCATTGCCACGATATTTTTTTGCATCTGCGACCTGTTTCTTCAACAGCTTAGGATCTGTCATCTGGCAGTCCAATGCAAAATACATCGTCAAAAGCTCACAAAACCCTTCCATATCGGATCCGGCATTGTTAAAAAAGGTATTGACCTGATCTTTTGTCAGATTATGGTTCCGCAGATTGCGAAATGCCGTTTCATAAGAAAAACAGTTTCTCCTGTGTGCACTCTCTAAAAGTTCTTCTGTCAAAAGTACCTGAAACACTGCCATCATACATAAAAACACAAGCAGCCACAATCTGACTTTTTTCATAAGACCAGTCCGTACTCCCTTATTTTTGCAATATTAAATTTATGACAAACGTTTTTATTTACTTCTCTTTAAAAATTCCACAATCAGTTTCCATACTTTTTCGGTAGAAGAAATGCTGAGACGCTCTTTCGGTGTATGGATATCAAAGTTATTCGGTCCGAAGGAAACGCAGTCGAGATCTGCGATCTTGCCGGATAAGATACCGCACTCAAGTCCTGCATGGATTGCCTCAAACACTGGCTCCTCGTGGAATAATTCTTCGTATACGGCACTGATTCCCTCACGGATATCAGACTTGGCACGGTACTCCCATGCCGGATAATCCCCGCTTACAGAGATCTCACCGCCTAAAAATTCAGCCAGATACTCTAATTTATCTTTTAATTCTTCTTTTCTTGTGGAGACACTGCTTCGCACAGATGCGGTCAACTCCAGGCCATCTGTTGTCAGTTTCATGATTCCGGTATTTAAAGAAGTCTCTACCAGTCCAGGCATTACCATGCTCATATGCTGCACGCCGTTTGGCACGTTGCGCAGATAAAAGATCACTTTTGTCATGGAAGAATAAGATAATACTTCATACTCCCCTGTTCCATTCTCTTTTATTTCAATGCAGACAGCCGGATCTGAGACAGCATACTCTTTTTTAAAAATCTTTTCCAGTTCTGTAATATAATCGGAAAGTTCTGCTTTTTTCTCTTCCGGAATGACGATCTCTGCCTCACACTCACGCGGGATTGCATTATCTTTTAAGCCGCCTGCAAGTGATACAACCGCCAGTTCCATTCGGTCGGAAAGATATTTTAACACACGTCCCATCAGGATATTGGCATTGGCATGTTCCTTATCGATCTCACTGCCGGAGTGCC
>OGWW01000523.1_pt1 | contig 25215 bp, 17 predicted proteins | sample 1576131 | NCBI WGS metagenome assembly OGWW01 (sample SAMEA3541576, study PRJEB24748) | human gut metagenome | biome: human gut; feature: human-associated habitat; material: faeces | place: China | collected 2012 | reverse complement strand
GCTTTTACCGTGCAAAACAGCCGCTTTTGGAACGCAAAACAATAGGTTTTGCAAAACGTTGATATACAGGTCGTTATGCGGTAGTTATGCTTGCGAAAAATATTTACACATTTATTGCCAGTCTTCCCTATATATAATAAGGTGTGGTGGGGTAGTAGCTGCAGTTTTATAAGCACACCGATGTAGTAGATGGGCGGGGGTAGGGTGTTGCTCATCATGTCTTAGGCGTACACGCATAGGGTTAAAGGAGGTTGCCTATAAGGAAATGGAACGGACTGCATGCCCACGTTTGCACAAAAAAGGCACGCTATAAAGCGTGCCTGTATTAAAAGAAATAATGATTAATGAAACATCAAGAAAGATGAATTAACCATATTGTATGGGTGTGCGAACCGCTTACTTCCAGTTCTTGTATGTTATTTCGCTTTGTGTATCGAGCTTCATTTCCATACCCATCACCTTTGTGGCAGACTTTCCGCTTAGGCTTTGCAACCAGCCGTTAGGCAAGAAAGTAAGGTTGTCGGTGCCGTTTACGCTGAGGTTGGTCATACCCATTGCCTTCATCTGTCCCCAGTTGGCATCAATCTGTGAGGTTACTTCTTCGCCCATACCCATTTTCTTCATCTGGTCAATCATCATTTTCTTCACATCGCTTTCGGTCATATTGTCTTTCAAATTCGTTGTGATTACGGTGTTTCCGCCATTGTTTGCCACGGTGTAGGTTGAAGTAAGCTTCATGCCTTGCTTGGTTCGGTCTTCCTTACTGTTGGTTTTCAAATCTTTGCCATAGTAGTAGAGGAAAGAGTTTTCGTTGAGGTTATCTATGAGAGCCTTTTCTTCAAATTGCTCGCTGATGGCCATAAGAAACTTTGCTTTGGGCAAAACCTGTTCTATCATAGGGTTTTTCTTGTATTGTTCCTCGATGTCTGCAATTGCAGTCTTGCTTCCTGTCGATGCCACCTCGTCGAGGTTAAGTATCTTTTCTACCTTTCCGTCGGTGTTGGTCTGCAACAGCATTTTCACGCCTTTTAGATATTTGTTGCCCATAACCTGTGCTTGTTCAGCCACTTCTTGGTCGCCGTCAACGATAATATCGGTAATGTTGCATTCTATTTTGTAGCCATTGGCGGTCTTGTCGAGCACCACGTAGCGTGTGTTTTTAGTCATGGTAATCTTCTTGTTGCCTTGTCCCATAGGCAATGCCATATCCATTTTTATCACATCTTTATAAAAAGTGGTGTCGTTTTTAGCGAAGTTTGCCTTTACAGTTGCCTGTGCGTCTGCTGTGAGCGCTGCGCCCAACATCAAGACTGATAGTAAGATAGTTTTCATTTCCCTATTGCTTAATAATTGATTTATGGTATGTTTGTTTTATTCTTCTGTTTGTTTTCCTGTTTAGAAGTAAACCTCTTGTATGCCGTTTATGGAGATAGCCTCCGCAGACTGGCAAGGGTCGAAGTTGGCAGGAATGTCGAATTTGGCGTTGGGCGAATAGTTCAGCGACTTATCGGCGTAGACCATTTGCATATAGTAAGCCCATATAGGCAGTGCCATCGTGGCGCCCTGACCGAGCGAAGTAGAGTCGAAGTGAATGTCGCGGTCTTCTCCGCCCACCCAGCAACCGTTTACAAGCTGAGGTGTGAAGCCCATGAACCAACCGTCGGAGTTGTTGTTGGTCGTACCCGTCTTACCGCCAATCTCGCCCGTAAGGTTGTAATGGTAGCGCAAGCGTCCGCCCGTTCCACCTTGAACTACGGCTTGCAGCATGTCAAGCATCTTGAATGAGCTTTCTTCCGATATAACCTCGTTCATCAATGGTTGGAATTTGGCTACCACGTTGCCGTGGCTGTCTTCTATTCTCGTAACGAAGATGGGGGCACAGCGCACTCCGTGGTTCACGAAAGTGGTGTATGCGCTGCACATTTCGCCTACCGATACCTCTGAAGGACCGAGACACAGCACGGGCGAGGTGTTTTTTTCGATGTCTGGATTGTTCAGTCCGAAGTCGTGCAGGATATTCACAAATTGCGACGGACCAAGCAAATTGATGAGGTAAGCCGAAATCCAGTTGTTCGATTGTTGCAATCCCCAGCGCAGCGGAACCTGTTGTCCGTAGCGTGCCTTTGAGGCATTGCGAGGCGTCCAGTTGCCATACGAACGCTGAACGTTGGGTGCTGTGGTGCACGGAGTCATTCCGTTCTGCATGGCGAGCGCATAAAGGAAAGGCTTAATGGTAGAACCCACCTGGCGTCTGCCGCCCATTACCATATCGTATTTAAAGTGGTCGTATTCTATTCCGCCCACGTAGGCCTTCACAGCACCTGTCCGTGCCTCCATACTGAGGAAGGCTGCGCGCAGGAAAGACTTATAGTAGCGAATGGAATCGATAGGCGTCATCAGCGTATCCACGTTGCCGTGGTAGGTGAAGAGTGTCATTTCGTGCTTTGTCTGGAAGCTGCGGCGTATCTCGTCGGGCGTAGCTCCCTGTTCTTTCAGCCGCAGGTATCGCAGGCTCTGGCGGCACGAGCGGTTGAGGATAGATTTAATTGTACTTCGCGAAATGTTCGTTGAGAATGGTGCATTCTTCTTGTAGCGGTTGGCACGGTTGAACTCTGCCTGCAGATAACCGCCGACATGCTTGCGCACAGCCTGCTCGGCGTATTGCTGCATACGTGTGTCGAGGGTTGTGAAGATGCGCAGACCGTCAGTATTTATATCGTAGGTTTCGCCGTTTCGCTTTTTGTTTTTGTTACACCAACCGAAGAGTGGGTCTTCTTCCCACGCAATAGAGTCGAGCACAAAATCGCGCATTTGCCACTCTTGGTAGTTTGCTCTTTCGGGTTTCTTCTCCATCATATAATGGCGCAGGAATACTTGGAAGTAGTCGCCAGAGCCTTTTATGTTCTTTGACCTTGAGAAATTGAGCCCCAATGGTCGCTGTACAAGTTCGTTAAGTTCCTCCCGTGTGATGTAGCCAGACTTGCACATCTGACCCAAAACCACGTTTCGGCGTGTGCGGCAGCGTTCTTCGTATCGCAGGGGGTTATACATTGAGGGGTTCTGGCACAGTCCGATGAGGGTCGCAGCTTCGGTAACGGAAAGCTGTCGTGGTTCTTTGCTGAAGTAAATGTTGGCTGCTCGCTTTATGCCGACGGCATTGTGGAGATAGTCGAAGTAGTTTAGGTACATCGCAATAATCTCTTCTTTCGTGAAGTGACGCTCCAGTTTCACAGCAATAATCCACTCAATGGGTTTCTGCAACATTCGTTCGAGCGTGCTGTGTGCCTTTTCCGAGAACACCTGCTTTGCCAATTGCTGTGTGATGGTTGAGCCACCGCCTGCTTTATCGTGTCCCAATACGCCACGTTTAAGTACGGCACGTGCCAGCGCAATGAAGTCAATGCCCGAGTGTTCATAGAATCTTTCGTCCTCGGTAGCTACCAAAGCGTGCACCAAATGGGGCGAAAGACTGTTGTAGTCTACTGCCACGCGGTTGGCGTTGTCTTGATTCCAAGTGCCAATAAGCTTACCGTCGGCAGAGTAAACCTGCGAAGCAAATTTGTCTACGGGGTTCGAAAGTTCTTCCATATCAGGCATATAGCCTATCCAACCGTTCCATACCGCCACGAAAAAGATTGTGGTGAAACTGATGACAAATATCAATATAGCCCAAAAAGTATGTACAAGATGTCTTCGCATTTTCATTATTGTTTATAAGTTGCAAAGATAACGCAAATAGATGAGAAGGCAAAATAAAAATAGTGGGATTTTTTTAAGAACGCCAACATATAGATATTTTCTTTTATAAAAGTTCTTCAATAGAAAATATTTGCGTATCTTTACGCTCGAAAACGACCAACTCAACACAATACAATGGAGAAACAGAACTTTGTGAACATTCAGGATTTGGATAAGGAACAGCTTCTTTATCTTATTCAAATGGCGCAGGAATTTGAGAAATATCCTAACCGCGAGTTATTAAAAGGCCGCATTATAGCGACTCTGTTTTACGAACCTTCCACCCGTACACGCCTTAGTTTCGAGACCGCTGCCAATCGTTTGGGAGCCAAAGTCATTGGTTTTACCGATGCAAAGGCGTCGAGTGTGAGCAAGGGAGAAACCCTTAAAGACACCATACTGATGGTTGCGAACTACGCCGACACCATCGTGATGCGCCATTACATCGAGGGAGCAGCGCAATATGCCTCGGAAGTGTCGCCCGTACCTATCGTGAATGCTGGCGACGGTGCCCACCAGCACCCTTCGCAGTGCCTTTTAGACCTTTATACAATAAACCAAACGCAGGGCACATTGGAGAATTTGAACATCTATCTTGTTGGCGACCTTAAGTACGGACGCACCGTTCACTCGCTGCTGATGGCGATGCGCCACTTCAATCCTACGTTCCACTTCATTGCACCAGCCGAGCTTGCTATGCCCGAAGAGTACAAGATATTCTGCAAACAACACGGCATTCGATACACGGAGCAGGAAGATTTCACCCCAGAATCTATTGCTGGTGCCGACATATTATATATGACACGTGTACAGAAGGAACGTTTCTCCGACCTTATGGAATACGAACGTGTGAAGAACGTCTACATTCTGCGCAACGATATGCTGCATCTTGCAAAGCCCAACATGCGCATTTTGCACCCACTGCCACGCGTGAACGAAATAGCATACGACGTAGATACCAATCCGCACGCCTACTATATACAGCAAGCTAAGAACGGACTTTTCGCCCGTGAAGCCATTTTTGCCTACTGCCTCGGCATAGGAATGGACGAAGTGAAAGCCGATACAACGATAATAAAATAAGGAGATTATGGAAATGAACAAGAAAGAACGTTTGGTTGCCGCCATCGAAAACGGCACTGTAATCGACCATATACCCGCAGAAAAGACCTTCCAAGTGGTGAATCTTCTTGAGCTTCAGAACCTTTCAACCCCTGTTACCATTGGCTACAACTTCAGTTCTTCCAAGGTAGGGTGCAAGGGAATCATCAAGGTAAGCGATAAGTTCTTCACTGATGACGAAATATCTCGCCTCTCAGTAGTTGCGCCCAACATCATCTTGAACATCATTCGCGACTATGAAGTGGTAGAGAAAAAGCAAGTCATAACGCCCGACGAACTGCGCGGAATCGTGAAATGCAACAACCCAAAGTGCATCACCAACAACGAGCCAGTGGCTACAATATTCAATGTTGTGGACAAGGAGGCAGGCACATTGAAGTGCCATTATTGCGACAAGGAACAGCAAATGGATAACGTAGAGCTGTGTTAAACCCTACATAAGATATTCTGCACTGATTCAGAGTAATATAGACGAGCGTGTAAAAGCGGTGGTTGAAGCTGATGAAAGCCCCTGTTTGCCACACCTCATCATACTCTGTTAAGTCCGTGGAATAGCCTTAAAAATTGGTTTTAGCATTTCACTGCAAATATTTGTACGAAATATTTGCCCTGTTATTAGAAAATTCCTATATTTGCAGCTAATTATAACAACCTTGCTTTTGGCGACATCTTTACTAAAAACCGTGGATAGTCGGCGGAGGCATTTTAATACTTAAACAACATGAGAAAAGATCTTGAGATTTTTGATCTCATCGAGCAAGAGCACCAGCGCCAGTTGAAAGGCATGGAGCTTATCGCTTCAGAGAACTTCGTCAGCGACGAAGTAATGCAGGCAATGGGGTCTTACCTTACCAACAAGTACGCTGAAGGCTATCCCGGAAAGCGTTACTATGGTGGTTGCCAAGTAGTAGACGTAGTAGAGAACCTCTGTATCGAGCGCGTAAAGAAAGTGTTCGGTGCATGCTGGGCGAACGTGCAGCCACACTCTGGTGCACAGGCTAATCAGGCTGTTCTTTCTGCAATCCTCGAACCAGGCGACACTTTTATGGGACTCGACCTCAACCATGGCGGCCACCTTTCACACGGTAGCCCAGTAAACAACTCTGGTATTCTCTACCGTCCTATCGGCTATCAGCTCGATAAGGAAACTGGTCGTGTAGACTACGACAACATGGAGAAGCTCGCTCGCGAGCACAAACCAAAGCTCATTATTGCGGGTGCATCAGCATACAGCCGCGAGTGGGACTACGCACGCTTCCGCAAGGTAGCCGACGAAATTGGTGCAATCTTCATGGTAGACATGGCTCACCCAGCAGGTTTGATTGCTGCAGGTTTGCTCGAAAACCCAGTTAAGTACGCTCACATCGTAACAACAACTACACACAAGACCCTCCGTGGTCCTCGTGGTGGTGTGATTATGATGGGCGAAGACTTCGACAACCCATGGGGAAAGACAACTCCAAAGGGCGTTATCAAGAAGATGTCGCAACTTCTCGATTCTGCTGTGTTCCCAGGAAACCAAGGCGGTCCATTAGAGCACGTTATTGCTGCTAAGGCTGTTGCCTTCGGCGAAATCCTCGAACCAAGCTGGAAAGAGTATGCTACACAGGTGAAGAAGAACGCTGCTGTGCTTGCCGAAGAACTCGTAAAGCGTGGCTACGGCATTGTTTCAGGCGGTACCGACAACCACTCAATGTTGCTCGACCTCCGCACCAAGTTCCCAGAACTCACTGGTAAGGTTGCTGAAAACGCACTTGTTGCAGCTGACATCACTGTAAATAAGAATATGGTACCATTCGATACACGTTCTGCATTCCAGACTTCAGGTATCCGTCTTGGTACAGCTGCTATGACAACTCGTGGCGCGAAAGAAGACCTTATGGTTCTCGTTGCCGAGCTTATCGACAAGGTTCTTTCTGCTCCAGAAGACGAAAAAGTCATCGCAGAAGTTCGCGAGAAGGTAAACGCAACAATGAAAGAATATCCATTGTTCGCTTACTAATCAAGAACAAAACAAAATTTCTCATAGCTAAAAAGGCTCCCTCAACGGCATCGCTGTTGAGGGAGTTCTGTTTTTTGTCCAGTCTGCTGCTTTGCCGTTGGGGTGGGGTAGATAATATTTATCCATCTGCAAAATCACTTTTTCTTTGGCATAAGGAATTGTCTGCCGAAACTTCAAATGCAGCAATACACCTTATAATATAAGTGGCAAAGAGAAGAAAAATATGTAAATATTTTTCATAAGTGTATCTATGGTGTAACGTCCTCATTATCAAAGCTTTGCAAAACCTATTGTTTTGCATTCCAAAAGCGGCTGTTTTGCACGGTAAAAGCGTAGGTTTTGCATCGCAAAAGAGCCGCTTTCGCAATGCCAAATCGAAATTACCGTTTTTTTAAGAAATTATTTTTACAAAGTTAAGGTTATTGTTAGGTTCTATTCTAGAGCTTCTAGAAAGTTCTAGTTTTTCTAGAATTTATAGTTTACCCCACTTTTCTTGGGTGTTAGGAAGGTGTGCACAGCATACCTATACACACGCTGTGGGGTTAGAAAACTATTGTTTTTGGGGTTCTTTCTTCTTTTTCTTTTTCCGCTTGAACAACTCCTTGAAGTAGGTGAAGTCTTTCTTCATAATAATGCCGAGCCCCTGTGTGTTTAGCGAGTTGCGCGTGAAGTAGCGGTCGTTGGCACGGTTGTAGAAATTCAGTGCCATATTGCCGTTCGGCACGAACAGATACTTGATGTCGAAATCGCCGATGAACGCCGATGTGTTGGTGGCAACGTTGTCGCGATAACCGAACTCGCCGTTGATGAGCAGGCGGTTGTTGAGCAGGCTGCCCGAGAGTATGCCTTCGTACTCGGCATTGCTGAAACCGTCGTTACCTGTGGCTATGTTTGCGCCAAAGTTCCAGTGGTTGTCGTTTATAACGTTCGACAGCACGGTGTTGATTTGCTGTGAGAGCGTTCCCGACAAGATGCTCTGCATAACGAGCGAGGCTTGTCCTGTCTGGTTAGGTTCGCGGGGGACAGCGTTGTTTGCTGCTTGCGGATAGAATCTGCCCACAGCCAAGAGGTACAACGCCTGCTGGTTAAGGTCTTGCTCGGAGTTCAACACCGACAGCACCATTTGCTTTGCGTCGGAAGAAAGTTCGGGCAAGTCGAGTCCGAACGTTATTGATGGGTTTTCTGGCGTACCGTTGATGTCGAGCAGACAGTCTACCTTGGTGTTGCTGGTGCGGAACGAATTGCCCATTTGCAGGTCGGAAAGAGGCACGGAATTCAACGTGTAGTGCCCTTTCAGCTTCAGTGCTGCGGCAAATGGATCGCCACCGAAGGCAATGAGCGAGCCGTCGCCGAAGGTGAATTGTCGTTTTATAATGTTCTGAATGGTAAGGTTGTAGCTGCCTCGGCTGATGTTGTAGTTGCCGAAAAGCTGGAATGCGCCCTTGTTGTAATAGGTGGCACGGATTACGCCCGAACCGTTCAGTGCGATGTTGTCGCCTGTTGCCTCGTCCATCAGCACGCCAAGCGTGAAGTCGGGCGTGGTGTTTATGAGGAAGTTTATGTGCAGGTCGCTTGATATTTTCTTGTTGTAGCCGTTTTCGGTGTTGCGTTTCAGCCACGTAGTATCTTGTCGGAGCACTGGTCGCAGCGAGTCGGGTGTCATGTCGCGCCAACGAATGAACGAGTTTTCGTCGATGGTATTCTTTGCCGCATTGTAGGTAATGTACGAGTTGCGGTTCGGTGTCATATTTATGTTCATTGTTACTTCGTTCTCACGACCGATGATTGCGCATTTGCCCGTGCCATATACACGCCCCCAGAATGTGCCCGACGATGCCTCACGGGGGAAATTGTATGCCAACAGATTGTTGGTTTGCACGTCTATGTCGAACGTCAGATTGCGCAGTGCTTGATGGTGGAGTCCGCCCGTAAGCATACCTGTGTGCCCTTCGGCGTCGGCAATGGTGATGCGGTCGAAGCTGATTTCGTTCGGAATGAGCAGCACACGGCCGTTCTTCACGGTGTAGGTGGTGCCCAATGGCGTAATGCGCACAGAGCCTGAAGCCAGCATATCGCCTTCAAGATTTACGTCGGATAGGGGTCCTACCACCTTTACCCAACCATTTCCGTACAGGTTGATATTGTCCATAAATGCTCCGCAGAAGTGCTTCAGGAAGGTAAGGCGCGTGTCGTGGGCATAGATGGGCAGGTTGATGCGGCTGTTTCGCAAATCTACATAGCCGCCGATGTCGGTCGATGCGTCGCCGTCTATCGCCTTCGCGTCGATGTTTATGCGTCCCTCGTTGTTGTTGTAATTGGCTTGTGCATAGAGTGTTCCCATATCGCCTCGTTCAAATTGGAACTGTCTTACAACGAGGTCGGCATACGCTTGTGGGTTGGTGAATACCGATTTCAGCACCACTTCGCCCGAAGCAAGCCCACCGAACGATACGCTGTGGAAGTTTACGAGGTCTAAGATGTAAGGCACGTCGATGTCTTTGAGTTGCACGGTGAGCGAGTCGGAAGCGTTTCCAGATGTCTGTCCGTTCACGATAATATGCTGTTCCTTGTTCGATAGTTCGAAGTGCTTTATGTCTAAGTTGTTGTGGGCATAGGTAAGTTCCGATGGCTGCACCTGCAGTTCGATGGTGTCGATGCGTATTGCTGAGGGCGCAAAGTGCAGGTGGGTAGCTAATTTGCTGCCCTGTCGTTCGAATTGCGCAATACAATTGATTTGTCCCAAGAAGGTTTTCTGTGCGAAAGCGTTGAACGACGACAGCGTGTTGAGTGCGTTGTTTGCAGCTGTTCCGTTGATTTGCAGTGCGAGGCGGCGGTCTGCCTTGTCCACCCATTCGCCTTTCAGAGCGATGTCCAAGGTATGGTTGGGCGTGGAAAGGTCTACTTCGAGGTTCTCAAAGTGGTAGCCAGCATAGTCAGCTTGTGGTGCTGCGATGTTGAGCGACAGCGTGTTGCGGGTTTCGTCCACATCGCCCATAACTTGGATATGGGGCGTGATGCCGATTTTAAGGTTCGTCAAATCGTGCAGCAGCTGTGTGTTTGTGATGTTGGCTGATATGTGGAACGCATTCTTGCTTGCGGTTTTGCCCCATCGCTGCGGTGCTCCCACAAGGGCAGGGAGGTAGGCACCAATCACGTTCTTTACGCTTTGCACGAGCGTAGAGTAGTTGAAGCGTCCAGAAATGGAAGCTGTGCCGAAGTCGGATTGCAGTTCTATCGACTTGCCCATAAGCTTGTTGGTTGCCGTTAGCTCTAAGTGGTTCAGCTCAATGCTACGGTTGTTTGCCTCTTGCATGGCAAAGTTGTCGAGCGTGAGTTTGCCGATAAGGTCGTCAATCGACGCACTGCTGCCTTCCAATGTCGCATGGAACGAGAGAGTTCGGTTGCCCAATGCTTCGGTGATATGCATATTGTGCAGATTCAGTTGGTCGGCATCAATGCGGGCATTTACGGCTATTTTGCCTTTCTGTTCGAGGAACTTGCGAATGTTTCCCACCGTTCCGTCAATGCTTATTTTGCCGTTCGGGTCGTTGATAGAGGCTTTTCCGCTGAATATATCGTTGGTATAGTTGCCGTCTATGGCAATGTTGCGATAGGTATAGCCGTTGTAGTCGAACCGTGGCACGACACCCTTGGCGTAGATGTAGCGCAGGTCGGTGGTGGTTTCCACCTTAATATCGGCGACGATGGTGCCGAGTTGAGCAGACGTAAGAATGTTGCCAATGGTGAAACGCTGCGTGTGCAGTTCGGCTTTTATGTTCCGTCCACGGAGCGAGAAGTCTATGTCGGCATTGCCGTGCACAAGGGCGAGTGTGCCCTTTGCGTGGTGGTTGCCGTGCGTTCCTTGCACCTTTCCTTTGAAACGAAGGTCGCCCAAGCGCAGAACTTCGGCGGGCAGGTTTAGTCGGAAAGCCTTGTTTATCTGCTGGATAAGGCTGTTTTTCACTTGAATGGTCTGTGCGTTGATGTTCCAAGCAGGCTGTGTGGTAAGGTGTGCGAGCGAGCCTTTGAGGTTTGCCACGATGTCGCCCTTGCCGTAGCGCAGCGCAAGCGTGTTCAGTTTCAGCTTGTCAGCCGTTCCCGAAATGTTGGTATTGAGGTACAGTTTGTGGTTGAAAGTCTTTAAAGACGGCAGCAGACAGGCTATGTCGGCAGGCGTCAGATACGACTTTTCTATGCGCACTTGGTGGTGGGCAGTACCGAAATCAGGCTTTGTCGCTTTGTCGTTGAAGCGTGCTATATATAACGGTATGCTGATTTTCGACTGTGGAAGCTGAACGAGCAGGTCGTTTATCTCTGCCTGTTGCTTGTTCATCTTCAAACGTAGGTGCAGTTTGCGCACGTCCAATCCTGACGCTTCAGCAAACGAAAGGTTGCGAACGGTGGCGTCGATACGGTCGTCGGTGAGGGTGTTTAAGTTTATGTGTCCCGATATATCCTTAACATTGAGGTGGTTAAAGTTCAGCTTATTACGTGTGATAGGCGCAGAAAGAAGGTCGTAACGCACATTGCTGTGGCGGATAATGAGGCTTTGAATGCGAAGGTCTAAAGGGGTGTGGTGCGTTGTATCGCGCGATGCTAACGAGTCAATGACGAATTGGAAGTTGGGCTTTTCGTTTGGCGAGGTGCGATAGAGTAGGGCGTTCAGACCGAAAACCTGTGCCGACGATATGCGCACTTTGCCCTCGCTGATGAGTGTCCATAGGTCTATCTTTGTGGCAATGCGCGATGCCTTTGCCATTTGCTTGCCTTTTTGGTCGTTTACAACCAATCCGTCTACAATGAAATGGTTTAAGAATCCAAGGTCGATGCGTCCCACCTGAACCTTTGTTCCAAGTTTTTCGGCGAGTGCATTCGCTACCTGCGTACCCACGAAATGCTGTACGGAAGGCAGGTGTAACAATATAATAATAAGCAAGTATAGCCCAATTGCGGTCCATACGCTCCATCGAATAAAAGTCCTCAGTTTCTTCAAAACAAGTGCAAAACTACAATTTTTCCATTGTATACTAAAATTAATGATATAAAAAGTTTCTAAAGTGCCTAAAAATTACTATATTTGCACGCTGAATTAGCGAAGATTTCATTATTTATATTATGACAGAACAAATAAGGTTGCGTAAGGGTTTGGATATAAAACTCAAAGGACGTGCTAAAAAACAAACAATGCCACTGGAATTGTCGAAGTTGTATGCAATAGTACCCGATGATTTTGTAGGGGTTACACCCAAAATGGCAGTGAAGGCAGGCGACCATGTCAAAGCGGGCGAAACGCTTTTCGTGAACAAGAATTCCGAGGAAATAAGGTTTGCTTCTCCTGTCAGCGGTACTGTAAAATCAATAGAAAGAGGCGACCGCAGAAAGATTCTGTACGTTAGCGTAGAGGCAGATGACGAGCAGACGTTTGCTGATTTCGGTACGAAAGACATACAGACGCTTGATGGCGAAGGGGTGAAGAAGGCTCTGTTGGAAGCAGGACTGTTCGGGTATATCAACCAGTTGCCCTATGCAGTGTCTACCACTCCCGACACTGAACCAAAGGCAATATTTGTTTCGGCATTAAGAGACAAACCATTGCAAGGCGATTTTGAGTATGAACTTGAAGGACAAGAGCAAGCCTTCCAGACTGGATTAACCGCACTATCAAAGATTGCAAAAGTTTATTTATCTATCGGCGCACAGCAAAGCAGCAAGGCTCTGACAGAAGCAAAGAATGTAGAGCTGACTGTTTTCGACGGACCTTGTCCTGCTGGAAACGTAGGTGTGCAAGTCAATCATCTATCACCTGTGAACAAGGGAGAAGTGGTTTGGACAGTAGACCCAACCGCTGTTATCTTCTTCGGACGACTCTTTCAGACAGGCAAAGTAGACCTGACACGTGTCGTTGCCGTAGCTGGCAGCAAGGTAAAGGAACCTGCATACGTGAAAGCATTGGTAGGAACACCTATCAAGGACATTGTTGCTGGCAGACTGACAGCCACCGAACACGTGCGTATATTGAACGGAAACCCACTGACTGGTACGATAGCAGGCGATAATGCCTTTCTCGGTGCACACACATCTGAAGTTGTGGCAATGCCCGAAGGCGACGATGTGGACGAAATGGCAGGCTGGATAATGCCTCGTTTCAACCAGTTCTCTACATCGCGAAGCTACTTCAGCTGGCTCTTCGGTAAGAAGAAGGAATACGACCTCGATGCTCGCATCAAAGGCGGAAAGCGTAATATCATCATGAGTGGCGAGTACGACTCGGTATTACCGATGGACATATATGGCGAATACCTTATAAAAGCTATCATTACGGGCAATATCGACAAGCAGGAACAGCTTGGTATTTACGAAGTAAGTCCCGAGGATTTTGCCTTGGCAGAGTTCGTAGACAGTTCGAAGCAACCATTGCAGCAGATTGTGCGCAACGGTTTGAACACGCTTCGAAAGGAGAACGAGTAAGTACACCTTATATTATAATAGAGAATTAACAACTTTAAGTGATACAATATGAGCTTAAGAAATTATCTTGATAAGCTGCGTCCACAATTTGAGAAAGGTGGAAAGCTGCACGCTTTCAAGAGTATTTACGATGGTATGGACACTTTCCTGTATGTCCCACACGAGACATCGAAGAGCGGAGCGTCTATTCACGATGCCATCGATTCAAAACGAATAATGAGCATGGTGGTGATTTCGCTGATACCTGTAATGTTGTTCGGTATGTACAACATTGGTTATCAGAATGCTTTAGCTGCCGGCAAATTGGGCGAAGCAACCTGTATGGGAATGTTCCTGTATGGTGCTTTGATGCTTTTGCCTAAAATCTTGGTGTCTTACATTGTGGGTCTCGGCATCGAATTTGCCTGGACACAATGGAAAGACGAGGAAATTCAGGAAGGCTATCTGGTAAGTGGTATTCTCATTCCGCTTATCATTCCCATCACGCTGCCACTGTGGATGCTGGCATTAGCCGTAGCTTTTGCTGTGATTTTCACAAAGGAAATCTTCGGTGGAACAGGTATGAATACCTTCAATGTGGCACTTGCTGCACGTGCTTTCCTCTTTTTCTCTTATCCGGGAAGTATGACAGGCGATACAATATGGACTTCTACCGAACAGATTTTCGGACTTGGCTACACGCTGCCTGACGGCTTTACAATGGCAACTCCATTGGGCGAGATAGCCCAAAGCACAGCTGTGAGCGCATCGTTGAACGATATGATTATTGGTTTAATTCCCGGTTCGGTGGGCGAAACATCGGTTATCGCCATTGCTATCGGTGCAATCTTCTTGATTTGGACGAACATTGCCAGTTGGAAAACCATGCTTAGCGTCTTCGTAGGCGGTGCCGCCATGGCGTTACTCTTCCATTCTACGGGTGCAAGTCCGTTGCAATGGTACGAGCATATCGTGCTGGGTGGCTTCTGTTTCGGTGCTGTATTCATGGCAACCGACCCTGTTACCTCTGCGAGAACGGAGTGCGGAAAGTGGATTTACGGTTTAATGATTGGCGCAATGGCTGTCATTATCCGTGTGTTGAACCCCGGTTATCCCGAAGGAATGATGCTTGCCATACTCTTTGGTAACATGTGCGCACCGTTAATCGACTACTGTGTGGTTCAGTCTAATATCAACAAGCGTGCTAAGCGTGCTAAAATGTAAGGAGGAAAGAAACAGATGAAGACAAATAGCAATTCATATACAATCATCTATTCTGCTGTTCTTGTGGTCGTTGTGGCTTTCTTGCTTGCATTCGTATTCCAAGCATTGAAACCTGCACAAGACGTTAATGTGCAGATAGACCACCAAAAGCAGATTCTCTTTGCACTCAACCAAGACCGTGATATGACCAACGAAGCAGCGCAAAAGCTGTGGAAGGACATCATTGTTGCCGACGATATTATCAACGAAAACGGAGAAATTGTGGAACAGGGCGAGCAAGGTGGCGTAAAAGCAGGCTTCAAGTTGGACAGCAAAGACGCCAAGGAAGGCAAGTTGGCACTGTTCCGCTGCAAGGTAGACGGTAAGGACAAGTATGTTATTCCTGTTTATGGAAACGGACTTTGGGGACCCATCAACGGTTTCATAGCTTTGAACGAAGACAAGGCAACCATCTTTGGCGTGTACTTCAACCATGAGAGCGAAACTGCTGGATTGGGTGCAGAAATCAAGGATAGTAAGGAGTGGCAAGACAAATTCAAGGGCAAGAGCATCTTCGATGCACAGAAACAGAATATCGTTTTCAGTGTAACAAAGAAGGTGGAAAAGCCTGAAAGCCAAGTGGACGCTGTTACAGGAGCTACGCTGACAAGCAACGGTGTAACCGAAATGTTCCACAACGAGAAAGGCGGACTTGCACCTTACGTTAAGTTCCTCACCGCAAAGTAACATTGAGAAATAAATTAATATAAAACAGAAAGATTATGAGTTTGTTCTCAAAACAAAATAGAGAGGTTTTCATAAACCCGCTGAACCTTGACAACCCTGTGTTGATACAGGTGTTAGGTATCTGTTCGGCTTTGGCTGTAACCTCGCAGCTGAAACCTTCTATCGTCATGGGACTGGCGGTAACCATTATTACAGCCTTCTCGAATGTGATAGTTTCGATTATTCGTAAAACCATTCCAAACCGTATTCGTATCATCGTTCAGCTTGTTGTCGTGGCTGCCTTGGTAACCATTGTCAGCCAAGTGCTGAAGGCTTTTGCCTACGATGTTAGCGTCCAGCTTTCGGTTTACGTGGGTCTTATCATTACCAACTGTATCCTTATGGGACGTTTGGAAGCCTTCGCCATGACGAATAAGCCTTGGCCAAGTTTCCTCGACGGTATTGGTAACGGCATCGGCTATGCCATTATTCTTGTGTTGGTAGGCGGTTTCCGTGAGTTCTTTGGTCGTGGCACCCTGCTTGGTTTCAAGGTTATTCCGCAGAGTTTCTACGATATGGGCTATGTAGACAACGGTATGATGGCAATGCCTGCTATGGCGTTGATACTCGTTGGTTGCGTTATATGGGTTCATCGTGCATATTTCTATAAAGGAGAAGAAAAATAATTATGGAACATTTATTAAGTCTATTCTTCAGGTCCATCTTCGTGGACAATATGATATTCGCATTCTTCCTTGGAATGTGTTCGTTCTTAGCCGTATCTAAAAACGTTAAGACATCGTTCGGACTCGGTGCTGCCGTTACCTTTGTGTTGGTTGTTACCGTGCCTGTAAACTACCTTTTGCAAACGAAAGTGCTCGGTCCCGACTGCTTGATAGAGGGCGTAGACCTTTCTTATCTCAGCTTCATTCTCTTCATTGCCGTTATTGCTGGCATTGTTCAGTTGGTTGAAATGGTAGTCGAGAAATACTCACCTTCGCTCTATGGGGCGTTGGGTATCTTCCTTCCGCTCATTGCCGTGAACTGTGCCATCATGGGTGCCAGCCTCTTCATGCAGCAGCGCATTGGGCTCGACCCCTCAAGTTCGCAGTACATCGGTTCTGTTTGGGACGCTCTCATCTACGGACTCGGCTCTGGTATCGGCTGGCTCTTTGCCATTGTGCTGATGGGTGCTATACGCGAGAAAATGGAATATTCTGATGTGCCCAAGCCTTTGCAGGGTCTTGGCATCACTTTTATCACCGTAGGACTTATGGCTTTGGCTATGATGTGCTTCTCAGGACTTAAAATTTAATATCAAAAATGGCAGAGTTTATATTATACAGCATTGCTGTTTTCTTAGTTACAATCCTTCTTTTGGTTGTTGTTCTTCTTGTTGCAAAGAAGTATCTCAGTCCAAGCGGAAAGGTTAAGATAACTATCAATGGCGATAAAGAATTAGAAGTTGAACAGGGCAGCACCATTTTGGGAACGCTCAATGAGAACGGCGTCCACTTGGCTTCTGCGTGTGGAGGTAAAGGAAGCTGCGGCCAGTGTAAGTGCCAGGTGCTCGAAGGCGGTGGCGAAATCCTCGATTCGGAACGCCCACACTTCTCTCGTAAGGAGGTAAAAGACCACTGGCGTCTTGGCTGTCAGGCGAAAGTGAAAGGCGACCTCTCCATAAAAGTGTCAGAATCCATATTGGGCGTTAAGGAATGGGAATGCACCGTTATCTCCAACAAGAACGTTTCGTCGTTCATAAAGGAGTTCAAGGTGGCACTTCCTCCAGGCGAACACATGGACTTCGTGCCAGGTTCGTACGCACAGATACGTATTCCAAAGTACGACTGCATCGACTACGACAAGGACTTCGATAAGGAACTCATCGGCAAGGACTACCTCCCAACGTGGGAAAAGTTCAACATACTTTCGCTCAAAGCCAGCAACCCAGAAGACACCGTGCGTGCTTACTCAATGGCAAACTATCCAGCCGAAGGCGACATCATTACGCTCACCGTGCGTATTGCTACGCCACCCTTCCTGTCACGTCCACAAGTAGGATTCCAAAACGTACCAGCGGGTATTGGTTCGTCGTACATCTTCACGCTCAAACCAGGCGACAAGGTAATGATGAGCGGTCCTTATGGAGAGTTTGCACCTAACTACACATCGGGTAAGGAAATGATATGGATTGGTGGTGGTGCAGGTATGGCACCGTTACGCAGTCAGATTATGCACATGTTGAAGACATTGCACACCCGCGACCGTGAGATGCACTTCTTCTATGGTGCCCGTGCGTTGGGCGAAGCTTTCTTCCTTGAAGACTTCTGGGAGCTTGAAAAGGAATATCCTAACTTCCACATGCACCTCTCGCTCGACCAACCTGACCCTATGGCAGATGCAGCAGGCGTGAAGTATTACCAAGGTTTTGCGGTGAACTGTATTTGCGAAACCTATCTGAAGAATCACGAAGCACCCGAAGATTGTGAGTATTATCTTTGCGGTCCTCCTATGCTCATCAAGACTGTTACCGACTATCTCGACAGCCTTGGCGTAGAGAAAGACGCTATTCGCTTCGACGATTTCGGATAAGAAACAATTGTATAAATCTCAAATAAAAACGATTTTCATTATAACAAAGGCGTCTGCACCCACAAGTGCGGACGCCTTTTACTTTTGTTGCAAGGCTATTTCATCAATAAACAATGCGGGTAGGGGAGTGCCCCTTCACGTTTCTGACTCCGAAAGAACAACAAATTTGCTGTGAGGAATGCGATAAATTGCACCCAGTAACGAGGTAGCTGTTAGTAGATAAAAATAGATTGGAAAGAGCAGGATTTACCATTTGTTTTGTAAAGATAATAGTGTTAAAAAGTGATAACTGCGCTTTGGCGTTGTGAAAGCGTAGGTTTTGCGATGCAAAACAGCCGCTTTTACCGTGCAAAACCTACGCTTTTGGAATGTAAAACAATAGGTTTTGCAAAGCGTTGATAGAGAGATAGTTACGCAATGATTTTGCTTGTAAAAAATATTTACACATCTCTTTGATGTCTTTAGGGTTTTAAGTGAGGACTATTCGCTAGACATACGGTGCCTTTCTATCTCAACCCCTTCTTGATACCGGGCATATTGCTCCCGTATTATCTTATCGAAGTCCTTTAGATGGAAGTAATTATTCTTCTTGATGTATGAAATAAAGTCTTTCTGATAGTACAGGGCATATCCAAAACCTTCATTATCACAAGATGTCCCCATACATTTCTCATACATTAGACCATAATAATATCCGATATATGCACCAGCTTTGTATCTTTCTTCCTTCGTCAGGTCGTCGAACTCTGGTTCATTTTCCAGGTCCAGCAAGGATGATAAATATTCATCCAACATACAGTAATATAGATTCTTCCTGTCAGCATGTTTCAACATATACTGCAGCAGTCCTTGATGGATGAGAAGTCTTCCATCCGCACCTTTTGAAACAAAGAGTTCCTTGTATTCTTTTCCTATAGGGAGTTCTCCTTCCTCTTTCACTTCGTCTATCATCATCTTGTTGATTACATCTGACTTGTCATAACCATATTTCAGAAATAATTCACGAAGGAAATCCTTGTCATTATTCATAAGCCATGTGAGTGCTACCTTGCTGTCGTGGAAAACAAACAGGTTTCTGTAGAAGATACTCTTATCTAAGGAATAGACAATCTTACCTTTCTCTGTATCCATATATTCCTCTCCATCAGCACCTTTGACAGTTCCTTTTATCGTAACAACTTGATAGAGTGAAGGGGCAAGGATGATACAATTATATTGAGGTACGAACGTGTGTAAATCCCAAAAGATTCCAAAGGTCTGACCATCAGGAACCGTTTTTAAAGCCATAATATCTTTTTGCAGACTTCGTTCCTTTGTATTCCCTTCACCTGCATATTTCCAGAAGCCTCCCTGTATCAGTTCTTCAGAACGTTTGTTCAAGTCGACTCCGAATATCTGATATACCCTTTGATAGGCTTCCTGTGTTGAAACTGGTTTGAAACCATTTCTTATAAGTTCTTGGCAAATCAGACGTATTGCCAGGTCTGTACATTTTTCCTGTATATCATTCGACTGTACCATTATGCCTTCTGGGTCGTCTATTTCGTAGAAATCTCTTATCAAATGCTCTTCATTGGGGATAGTTTAAGCGTTGATTGAACTTGGTCCTTTATATTCTCAGCTTTTTGGTTTTGTCTTGGACCTTTCTGACTGACACTCTTACAGCTAATTGTGAATAATAATAATAATATTAAATACTTCTGCCCCATACTTTATAGAATTAAATAAGTTATTATCTATCTTTTTTGAAGATTCATACCCTTTGAACCATGTAATAATTCAACAGTACGAATGTTTTATTGCTATCTTTGTCATGCTACGTGGAATTGTACTATATTGTTTTACACCATAAAGTTAGTGAAATTTCTACAGATAGCAAAACTCTGAGGAACTTATTGTTCCTCAGAGACTTATAAAATATATTAATAATAAATTACATGTTTAGTTGCGGAATTAAGGTGTAATAAGTTTATAATTATATCCATATCTGCTCTTATGCCTGGTCACGATGTAGTATCTCATCTATTCTATTCATCGCGCCTTAACAAGATAAGTTTATTATCCTTTCCATCTTTATCTGTTATGTAAGGACTCTTTACATAAAAATCTTGCTTGTCCTTGTAAATTGTAAGGAAAGGCATTTCATAATGCTCTACGTATGTATCTCCCTCTAATAGTCTTTTGAATTTTAAAGAAACCGAGTTGCTGTTAACATCGGCAATGGAGCATTCTATGCTGTAATAAGACTGAAATCCGGCACAAGTCACAATGCAGGCATCCTTTTTTATAGTGATGTTGTAATTAGTTGATGCTATACCTGTTCCTGGAATAGAATCTTTTATACTTTTAGTTCCATAGGTAATAGTAACTCCATAACTCCCTATCCAGACAGGAAGTTGTCCAAGTATTTTATCACTCTCCCAACCATTGTGCAAGTATTTGGGATTGACAGAAAATTCTGATGCACCAATATCAAGATCCCCACAGGTTGGAATCCGATATTGTCCCCATGCACATGGCTTACTCTTTTTTGTTGTATAGCTTTTCCATATTCCAGCATACAGATTATTACAATAGGAATCAGAATAATCATCAATATCATCGTATATAATTCTATTACTGTTGGTTTCATACCAAAAGAACAATAGATAGCCAGAAAATGTACCGCTTCCTGTCTCACTTGGGTTTTCTTCAAATTTAAATTTCGCAATACTACACCCACGTCTTTTGAACATTCCCTTCATAGAATCATCTACACCGTATGTTGGATTAGCAAATTCTCTGTTATTAATCACATCTATTGTTCCGTGAAAATGACATCGATTATTCTTGACAATAGATATTCCTGTGACACTGTATAGGTTTTCGCTTTTTCTTAAAACTTTGTGGAACTCTATTTTGAGGTTATGGTAGTCTACCCCTATAAACCCTATATAATCGATCCTTTTGTCCGCTAGTATGCATGAAAAATCCGTATTAACACTCGTTGTCTTGGAATCTCCTATTGCAGATAAAATCCATTGGGGAACATCAGGGGGCATTTTTCTATTTGCCTGACAATTTAAGAAAGACCATAATAGTGCTAATACTCCTAAGCTATTTATCAATCTTCTCATAATTTTCTGAAATAACAAGTTTTACATTTTCTATACCTTTACTCTCAAGGTAATCTATTAACTTCACAAAGGCTCCTGCGCTGTCAGATACTCCGACAATAACTTCCTTTCCATTTATTGTACGCCTCATAAGTCCATTTCCTGGCAAAAGACACCCTACGGTATCTTTACCAAAATTCCCGATATGGATTAAAATTCCTCTTTGCGCAGAGACATTCTCATTATATACATTAGGGAAACCATTCTTTAATATAATGTTCTTTTTTTTATATTTATTTTTCCCATATGTTGAAGATATGTACCATCTTAGATTATATTCTCCAACAGGAATTCTTTTATCCTGCCCACTTTGTATAGAGCTAGGACCATATGGTTCTGCAATAAACCCATGAATGGAAGGATCGTCGCTCACATAAAACTCTCCAATGGTTGAGCTAGTAGCATTTTCTCCTGAGTAATATTCCCACTTCCTTATAAGACTGACGATAGGATGTACAGATTTCGATGTTGGAGTCTTAGCTGAAGTAGGCGTTTTATCACATACAAACTTATTTTCCTTATAAGCTAGTCCCTTAGTCATATAAATTTGTACTTTCTTGTCAATTTCTGATTTCCATATTACCCCATCCTTATTAGAATCTAATCCTCTATTTTGTTCATATGCTATAACTCTTAATTTTTTCAAAGTATCTTTCTCATTCGTGGATGTTAACAATTTCATAGATTTTGCAAAGACAATATGTTCGGATTTCATAGATGAAGCAGGGAATAAAACCTGCAAATAAAAATCTATGAACTCAACTTTTTTCCCTCTTAGAGGCTCAAAATATTTTTTTACATAATCAAGTTGCTCCAATGCTGTCATATGAGCGAATTCTCTAATTCGAGGCAAAGACTGACCAAAATACTTATCTGTATATTCAATTGTTATATCTTTTTTTTTGTTAGAACCAGTTCCATATATACCAATACCTAATAGTCTCCTCGCAGTATCAGGCATAAATTGAATAAGCCCTGTTCCTTTTGATTTTGCAATATTGGGTACTCCTGGACTAAAAGTTCCTCCTGACTCCCATTCCATAACAGCCATTAGTTTATTCGCCATCTGAATTTTGCAATTCTCTCCCCATAACTCAGAACATATTTCCACCACTTTTTTTCTAAATGCACAAGAGACCTTTCTACCATAAATGAGATCGTACTGTTTACAAACACAATCAATATTTACGGGGAGGACCGTCTCTTGTTTTGTTATTATACTTTTCTTTTCTATCTGTTTGAAAACTTTCCTTCTTATTAATAAAACTGCAAACTTTCCCTTTCCTAGTTTTTTAATGGCATTTATAGATTGCTTATTAACATTAGATGAATAACTGTTCTTGGGCCAAGACACAACAGTTTTATAGGCTACACCCTCCTCGTATGGAGGCGCAGCTAACGACAAGGAAAACTTGTAGACACCTGTACTGTTGACAGGGCAACTGGTACTATACACTGGTGATGGTTCGGGGCCGTTCTCTTTTTTAGTACCGGTCTCGTGCTTATATATATCCAGGCGTATCTTACCAGCATCCATATTGGCTGTAGAAACACGTATATATACCGTGCTTCCGCTGTCAGCAATACCACCCTGTAGCTTCTCCTTACACTCTGAATCCTTATATACGACCAGACTGCGGAATTCTATCCTGTCATTGAACAGGATGGGAAACTGTGAAGCATTCGTTAGCTTTTCTATCCAGCGATGCGAGCTCAATTCCAGATATATCCTGACTTTCTCCCTATTACGGAATCGCTTACGGTCCTCCCTTATTTTCTTTATCTGGTCACCTGAAAGAGAAAGGGCTATCTTTACTTTCCCTGCAGCAGACAAGATCATTGGAGTAAGTGCGGATAGATAAGTTTTTCCTTCATATCCATTATAGTAAAAGCGGCAATTGACTGTTATACCTTTACAGCCAGGTAAAGATACATGTGCAAACACTTTGTTACGTAGACCTATATACGTAACAGTCTTCCCGTTCTCGTCCTTCCATTCCAAACTTTTGAACTTGGGGTAGGATACGGTTATCCTGACCACACCTTTGCCTTTGGGTGAGCCTGGTTTATGAACATAAGCATATACAAAGTACGTGCCCTCTTTGGTAAAATAGGTACGTGCAGGAGCTTCTGTCAAACCTTTAGTTATCACACGATTGCCGTGACAGACATCCCACTTGACACCAGTTCCCCGCATACTTCCTGCCGTAAGTGACGTAGTGAATAGGAGTTCCTCTTGGTCGTAAGGGGTTATGGTTATCTCCCTCTTTCCATTGACAAGGACATTGTTTACCTGCACTGCAGCTGGTACACGTTTGTTCTGTGCCTTCCCTTCATCAGATTGTGGCAGGCGTTTCCAGTCTTCCTCAGTGAATACAGGACTCTTGTGTGCTGTGCTGTTTGCCTTTCGTGGTGAAGATGAAGGCTTGACAACTACCTGCTGCCCAGATGTCTGGATATTAATTCTTCCGCCTCCTGCCATACAAGTTCCAGAACTCTTGACAGTCAAAGGATACATTTTCCCCTTTATGGCAACCTTGTTGTAGGTGTTACTCCAAACAATACTTGGAGAACAAGGTCCATTGTTCTTTGCAGCACAGCTCCCAAAGTTCAAGGATTTGATATCCTTGTCCTGATCAGTAGCAACAAGTTTCCTTGCGCCGTTACAGTAGACCTTCTGCTGGCTGGCAACACGGAAAGTCCCTGGTTTGGAACCTTTGTCACATGTACAAATAGCACTTTCTGCAACTATTTCCTCACTTTTCCCGGTCTGTTTGCGGTTACGGTCTACTGATGTGTTCTTGCCTGTTTCCATTCTTCTTTATTGAAAGGTTAGACTTATCTCAATATTCTTTAATACCTGCTCATACCCCTTGACGGTGTATTGACAATGTAGGGATAGGGGAAGTCCTGTAAGGTTGACTGCCTTTACAATACAGTGCTGTTCTATAGATGTTATATCCCCATGCTGAGTCTCGCCAAGGAGGGAGATCTTGTCAAGCTGCCCTTCATTCTTTCTCAAGTCAGCATTCCCAACAATGTGTAGCGACATTTCTTCTTCATTGTCCTCAATGGAGCAGTCCTGTGAGAACAGAAGTGGTACTCCCAAGGCTGTTTCTTCATGCTCTCTGTATCCTTTCCCTTCTGTGAACTCTATGCCTGACCAGTCAGCTTCCATCCACTCTGAAAATACGTAATATCTTTTCATCATATTAAGCAGAAGTCCCTTGTCATGAACCCTATCTGTCAATAACTGTAGTTCCTTTTCAACCCATTCCCCTTCATAATTGACACGCAAGAGAGAGAGCCTATTATCCCATCGCTTACAGAGTTCGTCATAGTCTGAAATCCCAATACATTTCCCCCTGCTGTCCAGTTCCAGACATATCGGGTTAAGAGTAGACTCTATATCATGCACAAATGCTGCCGTGGCATCATCTTCATCTGCAATGGCATGTAGATGTACTACAGCTTTGACTTTGCTATCCTCAGGAAGAGGAGTATACTCTATGGATGCTTCACATATAGTCTCACTCACCCCATCTGGCATAACTTCTGTTCTGACTCCATGAACCTTGCATGCCCCTGTCAGTGCTTTAAAAGGAATATACATAGTTTAAAACAGATTTACTTTTTCAGAACTCTGGATGTTGACCTTCTTTGGAGAAGATAGGTCAAGATCCTCCATCGTACTGTCAATGTTGATTTTCTCTGCCGTCTCCGATATTGTTGACGCCTGAAGATTATGTTCTTCTGTGACCTGGACATTGGCATCATTGGCAGATAGGACATAACTGTCTGCTGCTATCTCTGTGAGGGATTCGCCTGCCTGTATAGACGTGCTTTCCCCAGAGACACTGGTAATATCCTGCTCCGCATTCATATTGATGGATTCCTCCGCAAGAATATTGGCATTCTTGCAGTTCACGGTGAAAGTCTCTCCAGCATTGATAGTGACATTCCGTTTTGCATTGATGACGATGTCATTCCCCACAGAGTCAATATGTATGGAATTACCCAAAATATCCTTAATAGTTATTCCAAGCGATGAAAAAGAATCATTAAGTTCGATGGTGTGCCCTGTACGGGTTGTCAGACTTTTTCTGTGATTGCTTTCAAAGCCGCCTTTACCAGTTTCGCCGTTAAACAGGCTACCCATAACGTATGGTCTTGCGGGGTCTCCGTGTCGGAAACCGAGCAGCACCTGGTCGCCAACCTCGGGAATGAACA
>OGWW01000516.1_pt1 | contig 25396 bp, 22 predicted proteins | sample 1576131 | NCBI WGS metagenome assembly OGWW01 (sample SAMEA3541576, study PRJEB24748) | human gut metagenome | biome: human gut; feature: human-associated habitat; material: faeces | place: China | collected 2012 | reverse complement strand
AATCCATTTAATTTATTTTTAAAAGAAGTGTCGCACTTGGATTGACAATTCATCAAATAAATAAAAACTTATAAGTAAAATTAAAAGCAAAAGTAAATATAAAAAAGAGCAGACATTAAGTCTGCTCTTTGTATATTACTATTAAATTTCAGTCTTACTGAGTGTTTATCAGAAGAAGAAGTCAACGTTAGCAAAGAATTTGCTAGCATCACTATCAGTATCCATATCTTTACCATCGAAGTATTCGATTGTAGCAAGGATATTTTCAGCAGGAACATAAGAAGCACCTACTACATAACCTTTTTGGTTAGCTGCAGCATCATCATAAGTTGGAGCGATTGCAACATTTTTTCCAAGATGACGGTAACCTACATAAGCACCCCAAGAACCAGGATCAGCTACATCTGTACCTTTGTATTGAACTTCAACGATACCAGCTTTTTCGTAAGCATCTTCTTCAGTGTTTTCAGCATACTGACCAACTAATTTAACGTTGGAATCAAATGCATAGCTACCACCAAGATACCAAATGTTGGCATTATCAGGAGTATCTTCAATACCACGTAATGTAGTATAACCAGCATTAGCAGCAAGATTATCAGTTGCTTGATAATCAAACTGTACACCATAGTATTCAGCAGTAATATCTTTTGCATTACCTTGATATCCAGGTTTATGAGTAGGATCATCATTATTGTAACGACCAGCAGCTAAAGTAGTTGTGAATTGATCACTACCAAATGCAACTGTACCACCAGAGATACGATCATCAAAAATCATACCTTGAGCAGTGAATAATGGAACACGACCAGCTTGTACAGTAGCACCAAAGAGAGGACCTTCAACCCAAGCACGATCAACTTCTACATTGTTATCATTTTCATCAGTAGAAAGATTCATTTCATAATCTAAACGAGCATTAGCTGTCCAACCGGAGTTACCAATGTAAGCTTTTGGTTCAAGACGGAATAAAACTTTATTATGAGTTTCATCTTTACCAATATCATGATTTTCATCATAATAACGATAACGGAGTTCTCCGCCCCATTTAACGTTATCGGATTTCTTTTCAAGGTCAGCAACACGAACGCCGAGATTATCAAGTTCTTCAGCGAATTCAGCAGCTAATTTGTCAACGAGAGCTTTATCAGCTTTTTCGAGGTCAGTTTTAGCCATAGCGCGAGCTACGATCTGAGCCATTTCATAACGAGTCATAGTGTTTTGGCCTTTGTAAGTGCCATCTGGGTAACCATCGATAACACCATCAGCAGCAAGAGTAGTAACAGCATCATAAGCCCAGCTATCAGCAGGAACATCGCTGAAAGGATTTGCAGCAGCAAAAGTTGTGCTAGCAGCGCCAACTACGAGAGCGGCAGTAATTGCAGAAACAAGAGTTTTTTTAGACATAACAAAACTCCTCCTATAGAATATATTTTTTGTTCAATAAAAAATATATTGCTTGGAGAAATGATTGTGTATGAGTATCCACGTTTCCTCAACTTTTTTTCCTCTGTACAATATATTTTTTTTTTGAACTATTAGATATGATAGCACAAAAGAAAAAAAAATGCAAATTTGTAAAGAAAAAGAAATTTTTACTCACAAAATAAAAAAGACTAAACCTTAGATTATCTAAGGTTTAGTCCTTTTAAATATAACTATGATTTTATATTCTTAGTTGATTATCAGAAGAAGAAGTCAACATTAGCAAAGAATTTGCTTGCATCTTTACCGCTGTAAGTTTCTTCACCATCGAAGTATTCGATAGTAGCAAGGATGTTTTCAGCAGGAACATACATAGCACCTACTACTGCACCTTTATAACCAGCACCAATGATATCATCATAAGTTGGAGCAATTGCAGCATAAGCTTCGATTTGACGGTAACCAGCATACATACCCCAAGAACCAGGATCTGCTACATTAGCACCTTTGTATTGAAGTTCAGCAGTCCATGCCTGATCTTCATCATCAGCGTCAGTATTTTGAGCATATTCGCCAACGAATTTTACATTGTCATCAAATGCATATTTACCACCAACATACCAGATATTAGCAGTGTTATCATCACCATATTTTGGTAAAGCAATTCCATTGTAACCTTTTACATAATTAATATCAATACCAGTTAATGCAGTATAACCAGCATTAAGAGCTAAATTATCGTTTGGAGTGTAGTCAAATTGTACACCATAGTATTCAGCTGTGATATCTTTAGCATTTGTGATACCTTTATAAGCATCGATATCATCATGGTTTTTATTATAACGACCAGCAGCTAAAGTGGTTTTAAATTCATCACTACCAAATGCAACTGTACCACCAGAGATACGATCATCAAACATCATACCTTGAGCTGTGAATACTGGAACACGACCAGCTTGTACAGTAGCACCGAAGAGAGGACCTTCAACCCAAGCACGGTCAACTACTACACCATCGTTGTTTTCATCTGTAGAAAGATTCATTTCATAGTCTAAACGAGCATTAGCTGTCCAGCCGGAATCACCGATATAAGCTTTTGGTTCAAGACGGAATAAAACTTTGTTATGAGTTTCATCACCAGCTGCGGAATCACGATCGATATCATAATAACGATAACGGAGTTCTCCGCCCCATTTAACGTTATCGGATTTCTTTTCAAGGTCAGCAACACGAACGCCGAGATTATCAAGTTCTTCAGCGAATTCAGCAGCTAATTTGTCAACGAGAGCTTTATCAGCTTTTTCGAGGTCAGTTTTAGCCATAGCGCGAGCTACGATCTGAGCCATTTCATAACGAGTCATAGTGTTTTGGCCTTTGTAAGTGCCATCTGGGTAACCATCGATAACACCATCAGCAGCAAGAGTAGTAACAGCATCATAAGCCCAGCTATCAGCAGGAACATCGCTGAAAGGATTTGCAGCAGCAAAAGTTGTGCTAGTAGCGCCAACTACGAGAGCGGCAGTGATTGCAGAAACAAGAGTTTTTTTAGACATAATAAAACTCCTCCTATAAAATATATTTTTTGTTCAATAAAAAATATATTGTTAGGAGAAATGATTGTGTATGAGTATCCACGTTTCCTCAACTTTTTTTCCTCTGCTCAATATATCTTTTTCTTGAACTAATAAAATGATAACATAAATGAGAAAAATACACAAATTTCTAACAAATGAATTATTTTAAATTATTAAAAAATAATTAAAAATATCTGTGAATTTATTAGAGAAATGAAAGTTTATTTATTAGTTTTAATATATTTAATTTTATTAAAAAAATAAAACGAAATAAAATAACATAAAAATGCGTTCGATTAAAAAAAGATTAAAATTAGATTAAAATTTTAAATTTATTTTGTAATAGAGATAAAAAAACTAATATTTAGTATAATAAAACTTAAGAAATAAATGATTTATTTATATTTTTGATATTGATTTTTAAGAATTTAGGTGGATATATGGAAAATGCAATTGAATATATTTTTAGAATAATTTTATCAGCGATATTAGGTGCGCTAATTGGTTATGAAAGACAATTTAAACATAAATCAGCAGGACTTAGAACGAATATTTTAGTGTGTATTGGTTCTTGTTTGATTATGATTTTGTCGAATTTATTGTATGAGCAAGTAGAGGGAAAAACAAATGCTGATCCTGCAAGATTAGCTGCACAAGTTGTAAGTGGTATAGGTTTTTTAGGTGCAGGAGCTATTATTAAAGAAGGTGTGAATGTAATTGGTCTTACAACAGCAGCTTGTATTTGGGTAGTATCTGGCGTTGGTTTAGCTGTAGGTGCTGGATATTATATAATTGCTGTTTTTGCTTCATTGCTAGTGTATATAATATTAGAGATTTTATCGCAAATGGATAGTTGGTTAGTTCCAACTGATAATATTATGATAAAAATAAGAATGATCAATGATAGTGAAAAGATAAAAGAAGTCTATAATGCATTATTAAAATTAGGTCTAAAAAGTAAAAATTTTTCGGTAGTATTTATTTCTGAAGATATTGTAGAATTAAATATTTTAATGTTTAATCCACATAAATTAAAATTGGCAGAAATATCCACATATTTCACTTCCATGGAAGGTGTAATAAAATCTATAGAAATTCATTGAGTTTAAAAGGATTGGGAATGACAAAATTCTTAATCCTTTTTTTATTATGTCTATATTATATAGAAGAAAAAATATTTATCTGAGTTTCAAGAGTGCATAATACTTGTCATTTTGGTAAAAATGATGTATACTATGAGAAAATATTTGTCTTTATATTGTGCAGTTTTAAAGGAGATGTATTATTTTGTTAAGTCGTATTGGAAAAAAATATCAAGAAATGGCTTTATTAAAACTAATAGTTTTAGGGCTTATAATTGGTATTTTCATTGCAGTGGCTGTGCCGACAGCTGTACCTGCCGTAGCTATCTTAGGGGATTTATTCGTTAAAGCTTTAAAAGGTATTGCACCTATTTTGGTATTTATTTTAGTAATGAACGCTATGGCACAAAAAAATGCAGAAGCTAGTGCATCTATGAAACCTATTGTTAAATTGTATGTACTTGGAACATTTTTTGCTTCTTTAGTAGGTGTATCTATGTCATTTTTATTTCCTACTACATTACAATTACAAGTTGCAGATGCTACAATAGCTCCACCAAGTGGTATCGTAGAAGTTTTACATAATTTACTTATGAGTATCGTTGATAATCCTGTTAATGCTTTAGTTAATGCAAATTATATTGGTATTTTAGCTTGGGCTATTTTAGCAGGTGTAGCTTTACATGCTTCTTCTGATAAAACTAAAACTATGATTGCTGATTTAGCTAGTGCTGTTACAAAAATTGTAAAATGGATTATTCGTTTTGCTCCATTTGGTATTATGGGCTTAGTAGCAAATGCAGTAGGAACAAGTGGTATTGGTGCTCTCTTAGGTTATGCTCATTTACTTGTTGTATTGCTTGGAGCATTCTTCATCGTTGCACTTGTTATGAATCCATTGATTGTATTTTTACACATTCGTCGTAATCCTTATCCATTAGTATTTGCAACTCTTCGTGAAAGTGGTTTATATGCATTCTTCACTCGTAGTTCTGCTGCTAATATTCCAGTAAATCTTTCTTTATGTAAACGTCTTGGTCTAAATGAAGATACTTATTCTATCTCTATTCCACTTGGTGCAACAATCAATATGTCTGGTGCTGCTATTACAATTGCTATTCTTTCCCTAGCAGCTGCTCGTACACTTGGTATTGAAGTTGATATTTTAATGGCATTATTATTATCCATAATCGCTACAGTTGGCGCTTGTGGTGCTTCAGGTGTAGCTGGTGGTTCATTATTACTCATTCCAGTAGCATGTGCATCTTTTGGTATTAGCAATGATATCGCAATGCAAGTTGTAGGTGTAGGCTTTATTATTGGTGTGCTCCAAGACTCTTGTGAAACAGCTTTAAATAGTTCTAGTGATGTATTATTCACTGCAACAGCAGAATTTGCTGCTCGTTCTAAAGAAGGAACTCTTGATGTGAAAGATATGGTTCCACAAAATAGAGCTTGATAATAATTTATAAATGATAATAGGCGACATTTTAAGCTTTAATTGCTTTTAATGTCGCTTTTATTTTTACTTTTATTTAAAATAAAAAGGACTTAGTTTTATAAAACTAAGTCCTTTTCTATAAGTAGCTTAAACTACATTAATTTATGTTCAAGTTCTTGTATTTTCTTTTTATGATGTTCAATGGCAAATTTTAAATGACTTTGAACTTCATCGCTAGTAGCTTGTTTAAAAGCTTCTTCTAGTTTAGCTAGGCGAGTCCTAACTTCAAGAAGTTCATCACTTAATACGGTTTTTTCATTTAAACCAATGCCATAAACAGTTCTGATATCATTCAATATAATATCAGCATAACCTGGTTCAGATGATACAGTCTCAAGATATTTTGCTAATTCATAAATGATACTATAAGGATCTTTTCCTTCGTTTAACCATTTTAACAAATTCATCTTGATATTTTGCTCTTTACCATGAGCAGAATTAATATTATCTGTCATTATTATAATGCTGTTTGAAGATATTCTTTAATAGCGTTTCCATCTTCCATAGTCATAACAGTGTCTAAAGCTGCTTTAGCTTGAGCAGATGTTATAGAACGGATTTTTTCTTTTACGCGTGGAATAGATGGAGCACTCATGGAAAGTTCATTGATACCCATTGCCATTAAGATAGCAGCAGCATTAGGGTCACTAGCCATTTCACCGCACATACCTACCCAAATATTATTATTACGAGCAGACTCAATAGTGAGTTTAATGAGGCGAAGAACAGCTGGATTAAAGTGATTATAAAGATAACTTACATTAGTGTTAACACGGTCAACAGCAAGTGTATATTGAACAAGGTCATTAGTACCAATGCTAAAGAAATCAAGGTATTTAGCAAGTACAGGAGTCATTACAGCAGCTGCTGGAGTTTCAACCATGATACCAAGTTGAACATTATTGGAGAATGGTTTTTCTTCATGAGCAAGCTGTGATTTAGCTTCTTCGATAATTGCACGTACTTGTTTTACTTCTTCTACGTTGATAACCATTGGGAGCATCATTGCTGCTTTACCATAAAGACCAGCACGTAAAATAGCTTTAACCTGTGGCATAAATACTTCACGACGGTTTAAACAAATACGAATTGCACGGTAACCTAAGAAAGGATTTTCTTCTTCTGGGATATTTAAGTAAGGGAGTGGTTTATCGCCACCGATATCCATTGTGCGAATTACACATAAATGACCATTGCATTTTTCAATAGCTTCTTTATATGCTTTAAATTGAGTTTCTTCATCAGGAATAGTATCTCTACCCATGAATAAGAATTCAGAACGGAATAAACCAACGCCTTTAGCACCAAATTTCATAGCAGCTTCAACATCTAAATGAGTGCTGATGTTAGCCATAAGGTCAACTTCTACACCATCTTTAGTTACTGTAGGAAGTTTGGAAAGCTGAGCATAATGTTCTTTTAAGCGGCGTTGTTCTTCTAATTTTACCTGATAGGAAGCGATTAAATCTTCAGTTGGTTCGACAAAGATTTCACCAGTTTCACCATTTAAGATAACTTCAGCATTATCAGGAATATCTTTAATTTTATCGCCAAGACCTGCAACAGTAGGGATAGCTCTTGCTTTAGCAATGATTACAGCATGGCAAGTAGTACTACCATTACCTAAAATTACACCAGCAATTTTTTCAGTAGGAATGTTAGCGATAACAGATGGTTCAATTTCTTCTCCGCAGAGAATTACAGCACCACCATCAACTGTTTTTTCTTTAAGACCTAAAATACGTCTTGTTACGCGTTTACCAACATCGCGGATATCTACAGCACGTTCACGGAAATAAGTGTCGTCCATTTGTTCAAAGATAGATGCATTTTCTTCAGACGCTTCAAGTACAGCTTTTGGTGCACTTCCACAAGCGCCGAGTTTTAACATAGCATTTTCTTCGAGCATAGGGTCTTGTACCATCATACGATGTGCTTCCATAATGCCTGCTTGTTCAAGCATGCCTTTATCACGAAGTGTTTTAATATTTGTTTGAAGTACTTCAGCTGCATAAGCTAAAGCTTCTTTAATTTTTGATACTTCTTCTTCAGCAGTTCCTGGAGTGTAAGCATCAATATAAGATTGTAAATCTTCTCCGAGTTTCATTACTTTGGCAATAGAAATACCAGTAATAACTCCTTTTCCTCTTAATTCGTACGGCAAAGTACAAATCCCCCTCTCTCATTAACTCTCAGTTTAGAAATTATTCTTCACCGAATTTGTTTTTGATGAGACCAGTAAGAGCATCAAGAGCTGCTTGAGCGTCGTCACCTTCAGCACTGATAGTGAGTTCAGTACCCTGAGTAAGACCAAGGCTCATGATCATAAGAATGCTTTTAGCATCAACAGTTTTACCTTTAGCAGTAAGTTTGATTTTGGAGCTGAATTTGTTAGCTTCCTGTACAAACATAGATGCAGGACGTGCATGTAAGCCAGTTTTGTTTTCAATAATAAGTGTAGTTTCCATTATAAATAAACCCCTCTCTTAATACATCATAGAACATAATTGTATATTTAACATTATCGTTTGAAAATTATGTCTTTGTTAATTATAACTAAAAATTGCAAAAATGACTAGTGCATTTTGGAAAAAAATAAGAAATTTTCTAAAAAAACTTTAATTGAACATCATTTCTGTCATTTCCATAACTAAAACATAATAAATCAAAAGAAATGTTATTTTTAAATATCGGTTTTATAACGGAGTAAAAGCCTTATAATAATGGATAAATTTTTATTTGTTAAAGTAAATTATATCTGAAAATCTCTCAATATATAATGTTAAATGCTGTTTATTTTATCTTATAGAATTTTATTCATAGAAAAAATTTTTGGTTGGTTTATTTCTATATTAAGAAATAAATAAAAAAGTTAGCTTTTTCTTGAAATCAAAAAAAACGTAAATTATAATAAAATTTATCTATAAAGGCAGGTGAAAAAGTGTGAAACAATTTAATCAAGATAATATGAAAAGTATAAGTGATTATATCAACAATTTTTATGAAGATAATCCCTTTACAAAACATTTAGGTGTAGATATTGTTTCGATTGATAAGGGTAATGTATGTGTTAGTCTGACAATTAAACATGAACATACAAATGTTTATGGCATAGCTCATGGTGGCGTGATTATGTCCCTTTGCGATATGGCTATGGGCGCAGCCTGTCTTAGTGTGGGAAAAAAAGTAGTAACTTTGGATTTTAATATTAATATTTTAAAATCTATTGATATGGAAGATGTGGCTATTGTAAAAGGAATGATTATTCATAATGGAAGAAGTACAGTAGTTGCTGAATGTGAAGTTTTTAATAAAGATAATAAATTATGTGCCAAAGCTCGTGGTACATTTTTTGTGATAGGACGATTAGCTAGTGAATGAGATGATTTTTAAACGACTTATAATTTTTAGTATAGTTTTTGTACAAATTTTTATAGCATTTAACCCAGCAAGGGCTATGGATAGCATAGTAGATGATGCTCCACCAGTAGATGAATCAAAACCATATATTCCTGTTACAGCAGATAATCTACAAGATATGACTGCTCAAGCTGCAATTTTGATAGATGCAACTACAGGTAGAGTTCTCTATGAAAAAAATCCAGATGCTAAGGCAATGCCTGCAAGTACAACTAAGATGATGACTTGCATACTTGGATTGGAAAATGCAAATGATGATGACATTGTTGAAGTTGATAAACGTGCTGTAGGTGTAGAAGGTTCTGCTATTTATATAAATAAAGGCGATAAAATAAAAATGTCAGAACTGTTGCAAGCTACAATGCTAGCTTCTGGTAATGATGGTGCTGCAGCCATTGCTTATTATGTAGGAAAAGGTTCTCTAGAAACTTTTGTGCAAATGATGAATGATAAAGCAAAAGAAATTGGCGCTACTAATACACATTTTAATAATCCTCATGGATTGACAGACCCAAATCATTATACAACAGCTAGAGATTTAGCTAAGATTGCAAGATATGCATATCAAAATGAAAAATTCCGTAAGATAGTATCAACAAAAGAACAAGAGATACAGTGGGTAAATCCAGCGGAACGAAAAGATATTTATGGTAGTACAAATCGTTTATTGTGGAATTATGATGATGTAACTGGTATAAAAACAGGATATACTGATGCTGCTGGTGGCTGTTTAGTAGCTTCTGCACAAAAAAATGGTATTACACTTATTGCCGTAGTATTGAAAACATCAGATAGTAGAGCTCGTTTTGTTGAAGGCAGAGCTTTATTGGATTATGGATTTAAACATATAAAAGAAATGAAAACTGTTGATGAACAGAAATTAATTTCTAGTATATATACGCATAATAGCACTAATTATAAGACTACAGTAAAACCTATACAGCCTTTTACTTATTTAGTCATGGATACAGATAATGTAAATGATTTTTCTTGGAAAATGAATTTACCAGCATATATAGATGCTCCATTAAAACAAGGTGCTAAAGTGGGAACAGTTGATTTATTATATCAGAGAAATGTTGTTGGTAGTGTAGATATGGTAACGACAGAAGAAGTAACAAAAGGATTTAATCTGTTAGGCTTTTTACACAAATTATTTTTTAGTTGATAAAGATAAAACTTAATAAATGAAGGGAATGATAATATGCAAGCATTGCTACACGCTATCAGTGGTGTTTTGACTTTGATTTTTATGGGGCTGATAGGTTGCTATCTAGCTAAGATTGGTTGGATAAACAAAGATAATAAAGCTCTATTGCCGAAATTGGTAACAAATGTATCATTGCCTTTGTTTTTTATCTATAATATTACACATGCTTTTAGTCATGACCAATTATTACATTTAATAACTGGTTCTATCGTGCCATTTATTTCTATTGGTGTATGTTTTATTTTAAGTGTGTTTTTGGCAAGATTTATGTCTAAAAAAGGTCATAGAGGGATTTTTCAATCTACATTTACAACTTCCAATACTATTTTTGTAGGTTTACCAGTAACTATGGCATTATTTGGTGAGGAAGCAATACCTTATACTTTATTGTATTTTTTTGCTAATACTACATTCTTTTGGACTTTAGGAAATGCTTGTATTCAAGCAGATTCAAAAGAATTTTCTTATCAGCAAATGTTTACTTTAAAAACTTTGAGAAGAATTTTTTCTCCACCGATTTTAGGGTTTTTAGCTTCATTGATTATTTTAATTTTAGACATTCCTTTACCTAAATTTTTTATGGATACAGCTCAATATATGGGAAATTTAACAACACCACTTGCTTTGATTTTTATAGGTGTAACACTTTATTCCATGGGTTTGAAAAAAATTCGTTTTGATTTAGGTTTAATAGGTATATGTTTAGGTAGATTTATAATTGCACCGCTTAGCATGTACTTATTGTCTTTTATCTTCCCTATGCCAGAATTGATGTTTAAAGTATTTGTAATCATGGCGTCATTACCGGCGATGATTCAAACAGTAGTACTATCTAGTCTTTATAATACAGATACAGAATATGCAACATTAGTAGTTTCCGCGACTACATTATTATCTATAATTACAATTCCAATTTATATGGTATTATTATCGTAAGTTTTTGTTCATTTCTTTGATGACAAAGAAACGAACCAAAGAAATCACCGCAGATAAAATTTTAATTTTGAAAATAATTATCGCTTCATACAACGCTTAGAAACTCGCTACGCTCAAACATTCAGACTAAAACCGTATTCAGCGATAATTATTTTCAATAACCTTGCGGTTACCTTTAAAATTTTATAATGCGGGAAATAAAAATACGTATTATTTAATTGTAATTAATGTTTATATTAGTTTATGAATAAGAAAAATTATGTGAAATGTTGTACCTATTAGTGGATTTTATAGTAATAAAAAATTGTTTTTATCAGAGTAAAATCAGTATCATAGGGCAATTTTCTTTTTTTACATTTTTATTTAAAAGAAGACAAACATTGCACATATTGAGGAGAAATTTTTATGTCCTATAAGGTTTATTTATTTGATTTTGATTATACTTTGGCAAATTCGGAAGTTGGTATTGTGAAGTGTTTTGAGTTGCTTATGGAGCAGGAGGGATATCCGCTTCGTCCTAAAGATGAGATAAAAAGAACTATTGGTCTGCCTATGAGTGAGGCTTTGTCTATATTGACTGGAGAGGTTGATGAAGCAAAAATACAGGAGTTAAAAGATAAATATACTGTTTTTGCTGATTTATATATGACAGAGAATACATATTTATATAATGATACAAAAATGGTACTGAAGACTTTAAAAGAACGTGGGGCTAAGATAGCAATTATCTCTAGTAAAACACGTCGTCGTATTATGCAGACTTTGACTAGGGATAAAATAGATGATTTGGTAGAGTTTATTATCGGTAGTGAGGATAAATATGCGTATAAACCTGCTCCAGATGGAATTTTAGAAGCTGTTAAGCGTTTAAATGTAGATAAAAAAGATGTAATTTACATTGGTGATAATATTGTAGATGCACAAGCTGCTCAAAATGCGCAGGTGGATTTTGCAGGGGTATTAACAGGAAATAATATTAAAGCAGATTTTGCAAAATTTCCTCATGTTAAAATAATGAATTGTTTACAAGAATTAATATAATGTCTTGGATATAAAATTTAAAATAATTATGTAGATAAAAAGAAAAAGTAGTCAACTAAAATATATTAAACGGAAAGGGGGAATTTAATATATTTTTAGATTGACTACTTTTTGGCTATAAGTAAGAAATAGAGTTTAAATCTGTGAGTGTAGTGTAATTATTAGTATTTTGGATTAAATCGAAAACTGGATTATCATTTGTTGGATAATAACAAAATGTAGCATAATATTCTCCATCTTGTAGATATAGTTCTATAATACTATTGTCTACATAGACGGACAGATTTAATTCATCTTGAGCTTTTACTAGAAATTGACGAATGCCTTTTCCGCCTAATTTTAATTGATTGCGGTCTATAGTAAAAACAGAAGTATTTTTATCATAAGTTAATAAAATATATTCATCATTGAATTTTAATTTACCTTGCCAGCTAGAAATATCTTTAAGGGGGATAGATATTTCTAGTTTTTTATTTGCAGATAAAGAGATTTTATCTGTATTTATTTTTGTTGTAGTATTTTGATTTAATTTATTTAATTCGCTTATAGGACGTTGGTATAATTTATCATTTTTTAAAATTAATTCACGTGGTAAAGTTAAAGAATGAACCCAGCCATCATTTATAGTTGGATAATCTTGTAATTTATCTGGCATACCCACCCAACCAATTAAAATATGGCGATTTTCATGAACTAAAACTTGCGGTGCGTAAAAATCAAAGCCCATATCAAACTCATGAAATTCGCCATGAGTAAATTCTAGTGTATCAGGATTAAATTGACCTATTAGATAGCCTGCTTGATAAAGATTTTGATATTGATATTTTTGAGCTTTTAAACCTTGAGGGCAGAATACTAAAATATCTTTATCGTCTATAGTAAATAAATTAGGACATTCCCACATATAACCGAAATCAGTTAGTTGAGTCTTTAATTCACCCCTAAAAATCCAATTTTCATCAATTTCTTCATAAATTAAAGCGCAACCTGTTAAATTTTCACGTTGAGCGCCTAAAATAATGAAACTGCGATTATTTTTGGTGAATATATAAGGGTCGCGAAAATGTGTAGTATATCCTTTAGGTACGGTATCAATAATGATTTTTTCTTTGATGAATTCACCATCATCATTTTGTTTAACTGAAACTTGACGAGGATAGCGTATATTTTGTTCATCTTTTAAATTAGCTGTGTAAATAATTTCTAATTTATTATTTTTACTACGTGCAGAGCCTGAATAACAGCCGTCTTTATCAAATTTATCAACAGGAGCTAAAGCTATTTGAGGTTTAGTATAATTTATAAAATCTGTAGTTTGTGTGTATGTCCAATGTTTATGTTTATGTTCACAGCCAAAAGGATTCCATTGGAAAAATATTTGATATTTACCTTGATGATAACAAAGACCATTAGGGTCATTAACTAAGCCCTTAGGCATTTCCAAATGAAATTTGTTATGCCATTGCATAAATGAAAGTCCTCCTTCATTAAGTATTATTTTATATTTTTGCTAAGCGTGTGCTTTCACGTATGATTAAATTCATATTGTGGTCGTATTCAGAAGTTACAGGTTGATTTTGAAGCATAGATAATAATTTTTCTGCTGTTTTTATGCCTAGATGTTTATAATCAAAGGTTAGGCTAGTCAATGACGGATAAGATATACTGCCTACAGGATAACCACCAAAGCCAGCAAGTGAAATATCTTGGGGAACATGGATTTTCTTTTCATGAAAATAACGCAATAATCCTAAAGCAATATTATCTGTAGCACAGACGACTGCACTAGGCTCAAAAGATACTACAGTATCACCTAAATTATAGGCTTGTTCAAAACTAAAATCAGTTTGGACAAAAGATATTTTACCTTGCGGATTATTAGCAAGAAAACCTTGTTTAAATCCTTCATAGCGGTCTATGCCTACAGCTTTATCTTGAGGGGATACTCCTAAAAATACCACTTGTTGATGGTTTAAAGAGGCGATATATTCACCCATTAATTTGCCTGCATTGATATCATCTACTTTGATAAAATTTACTTTATCATGGCTTTGCCCTGTAAAAATGATGGGGATATTAGCTTGATTGATTAATTTTAGATGATTGTCATTGATATTGATGGAGTCAACGATAATTCCATCTACACCTTGTTGAATTAATTGAGAGATATTATCTAGTTCTTTTTGCGAATTTAATTCACTGATTAAAATCAAAGCTTGATATCCCATTTGTTGTAAAATTATATTAAAACCTGTCAATAATTTGCCAGCAGAAAAAGAGTCTAAACGAGGCATGACAATGCCGATTAATTTACTTTGTTTAGTTTTTAAACGTTTGGCAAAAAAATTGGATTTATAACCTGTTTCACGTATGACTTTATCAATTAACATAGCTTTTTCCTTGCTTACGTAACCATTATTTAGATAGCGAGAAACTGTGCTTTTAGCTACTCCAGCTAGATTAGCAATATCTTGTATAGTGAGTTTTTGAGTCATGATAAAGTCATCCTTTGCAATAATTATTCTTCTGGTTTAAAGCATACCATAGTTAGAGCAAAAGCGACAGCTAAACCAATAAAAGTAAGTCCAATAGCATGTTTAGTTTCAAAGAGAACTTCTACTTTAGCATCAAATGGTGCAAAGACTTTGCCTTCAGATGGCACGATACCACAGCCAGCACCCATAGCACCAGAGGAAAACGCAGGGTCTTTTATTTTGTTCAAGGTAATTAATTCGCCAGGAATAGGACTTGTTAGAATAAGATTTTTCATTTATGTACACTCCCTTAATTATGGAATTGGTTCCACTTATATGGTATCAGTTCCATAATTCTAAGTCAAGATTTAAATTTTGTATTGTGTTTTGAAAAAGAGTATATATAATAAAAATAGAGCAAGAATGGTATAAATTTTATTTGGGTGGGATTTTTTATGGAAATAAGAAAAATTTATAGTGAATTTAATACACCTGTTTATTTAAGTAAAGCATTAAATTTATATTATGGAGGCTGGGAAATTTGTTGTCCTATGCATACATTTGGGCCAGCAATACGACAGCATTACTTAATTCATTATGTAACGAGAGGCAAAGGAAGACTTTGGATGAATGATACTTGTTATGTAATAGAAAAAGATACTATGTTTCTTATTCGTCCAGGAATAACATGTGTTTATCAAGCAGATAAAGATGATCCATGGGAATATTGTTGGATTTGCATTGATGGCTATGATGTAGAAAATATGTTAAATAATAGCGGTTTTGACAAGGTAAATCCATTATTTTTTGATAAGAGTAATGGTGAAGTCAGAGATGCTATGTTGAATTTTATATTTTATTTTTCTAAGTATAAAAATAATGAATATATGTTGCTTAGTCGTTTATATAATATTTTTGGACATATGAAAATTCAAATGAAAAAACAACAAGCAAAATCTATTCATGTAGAGAGAGCTATTGATTATATATATGAAAATTACAGTAAAAATATCAGTGTTACCGATATAGCAGAATATTTAGGAATAGATAGAACGTATTTATATCGTCTATTTAAAGAAGAATATAATATGTCTCCCCAGAAATATTTATTAAATTTTCGTTTGAAAGCAGCTATGAATAAATTAGAAGGTGGAAATATGTCTATAGCTGAAATAGCATATAGTTGTGGTTTTAATGATGCATCAGCATTTTGTCATCAGTTTAAAAAAGTATATAAAGATACGCCACTTAATTATCGAAGATATCCTCAATTAGCTATTCATGAATAAATAAAGAAAACCCCCTAGTTATTCACTAGGGGGTGAGTAAAGAATGTATATAAGTCCTAACACAAGAATTATATTAGAAGATAAGTTAATTGTCAATAAAATTTTCTAATAAGTTTATAGATAAAATATATATTAAATATTATTTAATACAGCTTCAGTCATAGCTTTTGTATCTGCTTTAATGAAGCCTTCTTTATATAAATCAGGTGTGCGATATCCTTGAGCTAAAGCTTTATCTACAGCTTGTTCAATGCAAGTAGCGGCTTCTTGTTCATCAAGAGAATAACGAAGGAGCATAGCAGCAGAAAGTATAGTAGCTAATGGATTAGCAATACCTTTGCCCGCAATATCAGGAGCAGAGCCATGAATTGGTTCATAAAGGCTAGTGGACTCACCGATACTAGCAGATGGAAGCATACCAATAGAACCACTTAAAACAGCAGCTTCATCACTTAAAATATCGCCAAAGAGATTGCCTGTTACAATGACATCAAATTGGCTTGGGTTGATGGCAAGTTGCATAGCACAGTTATCTACATAGAGATTTTCTAAAGTGATTTCAGGATATTTTTCCGCTACTTTAGCAGTTGTTCTACGCCATAATCTAGAAGTTGCTAAAACGTTGGATTTATCTACGGAAGTCACTTTATTTTTGCGTTTTTTAGCAGCTTGCATAGCGAATTCTACAATGCGATTGACTTCAGGAACGGAATAATTTTCTAAATCCCAAGCACGTTCATTGCCTTCATAGATTTCACTTTCACATTTATCGCCGAAATAGATACCACCGATTAATTCACGCACGATTAATACATCAGTACCTTTTACGATTTCTTCTTTGAGTGGAGAATATTCAACAAGAGCATCTGCTACTTTGATAGGACGAAGATTAGCATATAATCCGAGTCCTTTTCTGAGTCCTAAAACTGCTTTTTCAGGGCGAAGTGTAGGTTCTACATTATCCCATTTTGGACCACCAACAGCACCGAAAAGCACAGCGTCAGCATTTTGCGCAGCTTCAAGTGTTGTCTGTGGAAGAGGACTGCCACATAAATCATAAGCAGTACCACCAGCAGGATGACTTTCAAATTCAAGATTTAAATTATATTTATCAGAGATTTTCTTTAAAACGGCAACGGCACTATCAGTTATTTCTTGACCAATACCATCGCCAGGAATGACTACAATTTTTTTACTCATAGATAATCTTAACCCTTCTGTTTAATGTAGTTGATGAGTCCGCCAGCTTTGGCAATATCTTGGATAAATCCAGGAAGTGGCACAGCATGGAATGTATCACCAGTTGTGAGATTTTCAATAGTACCAGTGGATAAATCAACGCGTAATTTATCATTAGCATGGATTTTTTCTACATCATCACCAATTTCAAGTAATGGTAAACCAGTATTGATAGCATTGCGATAGAAAATACGAGCAAAACTGCTAGCGATTACTACAGGAACACCAGAAGCTTTGATAGCGATTGGAGCATGTTCACGAGAAGAACCACAGCCGAAGTTTTTACCGCCGACCATGATATCACCTTCTACTACATTTTGAGCAAAAGTTTCGTCGATATCTACCATACAATGACTAGCTAATTCTTTTGGGTCAAAAGAATTTAAATAACGAGCAGGGATAATTACATCTGTATCAATATTGTCGCCATAGCGCCAAACTTTTCCTTCTAATTTTTCAGCCATATTATTCTACCTCCTCAGGAGTTGCGATTTTTCCAAGAATTGCACTAGCTGCAGCTACATAAGGGCTAGCGAGATATACTTCACTATCTACATGTCCCATACGACCACGGAAGTTACGATTTGTAGTAGAAACGCAACGTTCACCAGCAGTCATAATACCCATATGAGCACCAAGACAAGGTCCGCAAGTTGGTGTACTTACAGCAGCACCAGCTTCAATAAATGTATCTACATAACCATTATGAATAGCATCAAGATATACTTGTTGGCTACCAGGAATGATGATACAACGAACATTAGGATGTACTTTATGACCTTTTAAGATAGAAGCAGCGATTGCTAAATCTTCTAAGCGTCCATTAGTACAAGAGCCGATAACTACCTGATCAATAGTGATAGGTTCTTTGATGGATTCAACAGTATGAGTATTTTCAGGAAGATGAGGGAATGCTACTACAGGTTTTAATTCAGAAAGATTGATTTCTACAGTTTGACAATAAGTAGCATCGCTGTCTGCTTCAACGATTTCATATGGTTTAGTTACACGGTTTTTAATATAATTGAGAGTTTCATCATCTACAGGGAAAATACCATTTTTAGCACCAGCTTCGATAGCCATATTGGCAATTGTTAAACGGTCAGTCATATTGAGTTCTTTGACACCTTCGCCAGCAAATTCTAATGCTTTATATAAAGCTCCGTCTACACCGATCATGCCGATTAAAGTGAGCATGACATCTTTACCACAGATATATTTAGGTTTTTTACCAGTGATATTGACTTTGATAGTTTCAGGAACTTTGAACCATGCTTCACCAGTAGCAAGGGCAACGCCTAAATCTGTAGAACCAACACCTGTGGAAAATCCACCTAAGGCACCATATGTACAAGTATGAGAATCTGCACCGATAGTTACCATACCAGGAGCTACAATACCTTTTTCTGGTAAAATTACATGTTCAATACCTACACGACCAATTTCAAAATAGTTTACAATATTATGTTTATGTGCAAAATCACGAACAATTTTAGCAAGTCCAGCGGATTTAATATCTTTATTTGGTGTAAAATGGTCAGGCACAAGAGCTATTTTTGTATTATCAAAAACAGGTTTGCCAATTTTTTCAAATTCTTTAATCGTAGGTGGAGCAGTTACATCATTTGCAAGTACCATATCAAGTTTGCAATTGATGAGCTGTCCAGGTTTTACCACATCAATTCCAGCATGTTTAGCCAAAATTTTTTCGGTCATAGTCATACCCATGAAAATCACTCCAATATCGTTTATTTTAAGTTAACAAATTAACAATGTCATTAAAAGATATGATATTACAAGTGGAAAAATTTTGTCAAGAGTAATATTTTAGCGAGAAAAACGGTAAAACTTTGGGTAAAAAGTATATTGCTAGGGAGATTTTTTCTTTTTCTAGGAAAATAAAAACGGACTTTTGATTTTTAGTATAGGAAATTTGTTTTTGCTAAAAGTATAAAAAGGTTTTATTTTCATTGATATTAATATTTGATTTTAATAATAATTATGATGAAATTTACCTATCAATAAAATAAATTTCTATAAAGGAGATGGAATAATGAAAAAGTATTTGAGTTCAGTCTTGATTATGTTATGTATTTTATTATCAGCAGTAGTGGCAAGTGCTGAAAAAGCTGAATGGAAAGCAGACAATTATGATTTAAGTAAGGTACAAAAAATTTACGTTGAAGATGATGTAGAAAAAGACGAAAGTGTCTCTTTTTCTGATTTAGAAGCTTTGAAAGTACGTCAATCTTTGGACGAAAATGAAAAATATATAAAAAAATATAGAATTGTAAATAATAAAGATATAGCAGATGCTGTTTTATCTGTGAAAATGTTGACATGGGGAACTAAGAAATATTGGGTAGATGAACAAACTGTTACAGAAAACCAAACTATTACGCATACAGGCAAAGATGGGAAGACTTCTTCAGTGACAATTCCTGTAACAGTAACAAAACCAGGTTATTATTATTACACTCAGTATTTTTCCGCTAAATTTGTCTTAACTGATAAAGACGGCAAGACAATATTTGAAAGAATTGATAAAAGAGAAGATGAGAAAAAAGCCTATGATATGTTTAATAGAGCAGTAAAAGATTTCTATAAAGACGTCAATTCTTTAAAATAAAATGTAAATTTGTATACAAAACACTTGCAAAAAATTATGCTATATGATAAGGTATTAAACAGCAATATTAAACAATTATAAATATAAAAATATGAAGAAAAGGAATAGTAAAATTATTTTCTTTTACAGAGAGCTGTTGATTGGTGCAAAACAGTAAGGAAGATTTTTTGAACTCGCCTTGGAATAGCTGGCTGAACATCTTAGATTATAGATAATTAGGTTAAGTCGGTACTCGACCGTTATATTGAGTTTAAAAATGAGTGCATGTAGATATTTTTACATGAATAAGAGTGGTAACGCGTAAGTACAGCTTTCGTCTCTAGTTTTAGAGATGAAAGCTTTTTTTATAAATTGTTATTGGAGGAATACATAATGATGAATGTTAATAAATATACTAAAGGTTATTTTATGCCACCAACAGTAGACATGAGTTGGACTCAAAAAGAATATGTGGATAAAGCTCCAACATGGTGTAGCGTAGACCTTCGTGATGGTAATCAATCTTTGATTATTCCTATGAGCTTAGAGGAAAAAATCGAATTTTATAAACGCCTTGTAGAAATCGGATTTAAAGAAATTGAAGTAGGTTTCCCAGCAGCTTCTGAAACTGAATTTGAATTTTTGCGTACATTGGTAGAACAAGATTTAATTCCTGATGATGTAACAGTACAGGTATTGACTCAAGCTCGTGAACATATCATCAAAAGAACTTTTGAAGCTTTAAAAGGTGTAAAAAATGCTATAGTTCATGTGTATAATTCCACTTCTGTAGCACAGCGCCAACAAGTATTTAGAAAATCTAAAAAAGAAATCAAACAAATTGCTATTGATGGTGCAAAATTACTTAAAGATTTAACTGAACAAGCAGGAGCAAATTATCGTTTTGAATATTCTCCAGAAAGTTTCACAGGAACAGAACCAGAATTTGCTTTAGAAGTATGTAATGCTGTTTTAGATGTATGGCAACCAACAAGCGATCGAAAAGCTATCATTAATTTACCTGCAACAGTGCAGATGTCCATGCCTCATGTATATGCAAGTCAGATAGCATATATTTCTCAAAATCTCAAATATCGTGAAAATGTAGTATTATCACTTCACCCACATAATGACCGTGGCACAGGTGTTGCAGATTCTGAAATGGGCTTACTCGCTGGTGCTGACCGTATTGAAGGTACACTTTTTGGTAATGGTGAACGTACAGGTAATGCCGATATTATCACTATTGCTATGAATATGTTTGCCTTAGGTGTTGACCCTAAACTTGATTTTTCCAATATGCCAGAAATCATTGAAATGTACGAACGCGTAACTCGTATGCATGTATATGAACGTCAACCATATGCTGGTAAACTCGTATTTGCAGCATTCTCCGGCTCTCACCAAGATGCTATTGCTAAAGGTATGAAATGGCGTGAAGAAAATGATGAACCACATTGGACTGTTCCATATCTTTTAATTGACCCACAAGATGTTGGTCGTCAATATGATGCAGATGTTATTCGTATCAATAGCCAATCTGGTAAAGGTGGCGTAGCTTATGTTATGGAACAAAAATATGGTCTTAACATGCCTAAGAAAATGCGTGAAGACTTCGGTTATTGCGTAAAAGGTGTATCTGACCATAAACATAAAGAACTTATGCCAGAAGAAATTTATCAGATTTTCCAAGACAATTATGTAAATGTTGAAGAACCATATAAATTGATTGATTTTGTCTTGAATAAACAAGCAGATGGCACATTTAAAGGTAATGTACATTTGATGGAACATGGTCATGAAGTTGTAGTAGAAACACAAGGCAATGGTCGCTTTGATGCTGCAAGTAATGCTATACAAAAAGAATTTGGCATCAAATATGATAATTTGATTTATAGTGAACATGCTATGGAAATTGGTGCTACTTCAAGAGCTATGGCATATGTAGGTATTACAGCAGAAAATGGCAAAACATACTGGGGTGCTGGTATGGATACAGATATCATCACTGCTTCTATAAAAGCTTTAATCAGTGCAGTTAATCGCATGGATTAAGAGAAATTTATTTGTATATATGATTAATCTGTTAGTATAATAAATTTATTGTTTATATATTATATGTAGATAGAAAAGGTGGTTTGTTCATGAGAAGTGATTTAGTAAAAAAAGGTGCAACTCGTTCAGCACATCGTGCTTTATTTAATGCTATGGGATATGGTCCAGAAGATTTGAAAAAACCATTAGTTGGTATTGTAAATGCTTTTAATGAAATAATTCCAGGTCATATTCATTTACGTACAATCGCTGATGCAGCAAAACTCGGCGTAGCTGCTGCTGGCGGTACACCTATTGAATTCCCAGCTATTGGTGTTTGCGATGGTATTGCTATGGGACACCCTGGTATGAAATTCTCCTTGGCTAGTCGTGAATTAATTGCTGATTCTATCGAAGCTGTAGCAACAGCTCATGCTTTTGATGGTTTAGTACTCATTCCAAACTGCGATAAAATCGTTCCAGGTATGCTCATGGCTGCTGCTCGTTTGAATATTCCTTGTGTAGTAGTAAGTGGTGGTCCTATGCTTGCTGGTCGTTATCAAGGTAAAGATGTCAGTGTAAGCACAACTTTTGAAGCTGCTGGTAAATTTACAGCTGGCAAAATCACAGAAGATGAAATGTATGATTTAGAAGCAAAAGCTTGCCCAGGTTGCGGTTCTTGCTCTGGATTATTTACAGCTAATACAATGAATACTTTAACAGAAGTATTAGGTATGGGTCTTCCTGGTAATGGTACAATTCCAGCTGCTTATACTGGTGCTAGAATTTCACTTGCAAAACAAGCTGGTCATGTAATCATGGATTTAATTGCAAAAGATATTAAACCTCGTGATATTTTAACTCAAAAAGCATTTGAAAATGCAATCACTGTAGATATGGGTATTGGTGGTTCTTCTAATACTGTACTTCATCTTACAGCAATTGCACATGAAGCAGGTATTAAACTTCCAGCTCCATTATTTGATGAAATCAGTGCAAAAACACCTTATATCACAAAATTAAGTCCAGCTGGTACTCATCATATGCAAGATTTAAATGAAGCTGGCGGTGTTTGTGCAGTAATGCATGAACTCAGCAAAAAAGGTCTTATTCATTTAGATGCACTCACAGTAACAGGAACTGTTGAAGATAGAATAAAAAATAGCGAAATTCAGCGTGCTGACGTAATCAAAACAGTAGAAGCACCATATCGTCCAACAGGTGGTATTGCTATATTACAAGGTAATTTAGCTCCAGATTATGCAGTAGTAAAAGCTAGTGCAGTAACAGAAGATATGCTTTGCTATAAAGGTACAGCAAAATGCTTTAATTCTGAAGAAGAAGCTATCGAAGCTATTACTGGGGGCAAAATCAAAGATGGTGATGTAGTAGTAATTCGCTATGAAGGTCCAAAAGGTGGCCCTGGTATGCGTGAAATGCTCAATCCAACTGCTGTTATCGCAGGTATGGGTTTAAAAGTAGCTCTTATTACAGATGGTCGTTTCTCTGGTGCTACTCGTGGTGCTTGTATCGGTCATGTATCTCCAGAAGCTATGGCTGGCGGTCCAATCGCATATCTTGAAGATGGTGATATCATTGATATCGATATTCCAAATCGTAAATTAAATGTATTAATCAGTGATGAAGAAATGGCTAAACGTAAAGCTAATTGGGTAAAACCTGAACCAAAAGTAAAAACAGGATATCTTTCCCGCTATGCAAAACTTACAACATCTGCTAGTACAGGAGCTGTTTTAGAGTAAGTGAATAAACAAAAAAGAATTGCTTTAATAAATGATATAACAGGTTTTGGTCGCTGTTCTGTAACAGTACAATTGCCATTGATTTCAGCTTTAAAGATACAAGCTTGTCCGCTTCCTACTGCAATTTTAGCAGCGCATACAGGTTTTCCTGTGCATTATATGGACGATTATACTCGTCATATGAAAGCTCATATGGATAATTGGCAAGCTTTGAATTTAGAATTTGATGGCATCTTGACAGGTTTTTTAGGCTCTAAAGATCAGATTGAACTTGTATTAGAATTTGCAAGACGCTTTAAAAAAGAAAATACTTTATTTGTCGTTGACCCAGTGATGGGCGATGGCGGAAAATTGTATTCTTCTTATAATGAAGAACTTTGTTTGAAAATGCGACAATTATTGAATGTGGCTGATGTTTTAACGCCGAATTTAACAGAGGTTTGTCAATTATTGGATATAGAATACCCGGAATATTCGCGCCGAGCAAGACCTTGAAGGGGCCGGACTTGACCCCTCCGTCCCGGACGGTGAAGGTCTTTTCCTTCATGACGGAGAGGGTACATTTTTGGACCGTGTCGGCGAGGCGGCGGGATTCCTGACTGCGAACCGACGACGAGGCGGCAGGGGATCCTGTATCTCCCTTATGGCCTCCGTTGGCGTTTTCCAGCCCGGCAAGCTTGCCCGCATCCGCACTGCTTGAGGCGGTATCCGGGAAATACGTTTCCAGGCCGCAGGCGTTTTCATTGGGGCTGGCGTTGACGTGGATGGACAGCAGCACATCGGCGCGGGCCTGATTCGCCATATAGGAACGGGTGGACAACGAAACCCATGTATTGTCCGTGCGGGTGTAGTGCACCTGGATGCCTTTGCCCGCGAGGATGCTGCCCACACGTTTGGCAATGTCCAGCGTCACTTCACGTTCGATGACGCCGTTGTGCACTGTTCCGGGATCTTTGCCGCCGTGGCCGGGATCGATCATGATGGATCGGGTGGCGAACCGGAAAAGCGGATCGCTCGATTGCAGCCCCTGGCCGAACGAGATGCCGCGAGGCATAGCGGCGTCCGTGGCCGAGGTCGTGATGACGATACGGAACGGCGAGGATTCCGTTTTGACCATGAAGCGTTTGACCTGCCTGAAATCGAGCAAAAGCCGGGTTTTATCGGGAGCGGACAAGTCAAGGCGCATACGGCGGAGGGAACTGCCCTGCACTTTGATGCCGGGGCGGATCGTCGAAGCCGGATTGACGCCCATGAGATCCACAACCATCCTGCTGGGGATGTCGTTTTTCTTGCTGCCGCTTTGCGTGTCGATGGACCAGATGATGGGGCGATCGAACTCCAGCGTGATGACGGCCAGATTCTTCTGGTTTTCCCATTTCATGTCGGTCAGAAGCGCCGCCGTCTTTTTGCCCGGCGTGCTGCTTTTGGTCATATCCAGCCCCGCCTTGAGGCGCTGGGCGTAGAGCTTAGCTTCCGGTGCGACATCACCCCGGGGATATTGATTTTGGATGGTGTTGAGCGCTTCCTGCGCTCCGGAAAAATCGTTGAACCGTTCCGCCTTGATACGCGCAATGCCAAACAGCGCGTCGTCGGCCAGCACATGGCTGGCGTAGCTTTTGAGGAACACCCCATACCGTTCGACAGCGGCTTGAGCGTCCTGCCGCAGCATGGAACGCTTGGCGAGCTCCTCCATCGCCAACGCCGAACGGAAGAGCGCCGCAGGGCGGTTCCGCCAGCGGGGATATTTTTCGTAGAGGTCGAAAAACGACTGGGCAAGTTTTTCCCACGGCTCACGCCAGC
>OGWW01000512.1_pt1 | contig 25424 bp, 19 predicted proteins | sample 1576131 | NCBI WGS metagenome assembly OGWW01 (sample SAMEA3541576, study PRJEB24748) | human gut metagenome | biome: human gut; feature: human-associated habitat; material: faeces | place: China | collected 2012 | reverse complement strand
AGCTAGCGTTCATCCTGAGCCAGGATCAAACTCTTCATTGTAAAAGTATTGTTATTACCGGTATCGCTACCGGTGATTTTGCTCTGTTCAGGACGCTCGGTTTATTAAAAGTTCTCAAATTACCTATATATATAAGTTACTTGACGGTTCTTTCTTTATACCCAAGATTACTTCATTCAAATGCAGTAACCTTGCTCTTGTACTACTTGTATTGTTTATGTAAATTATTCAAAGATCGCTTCTTTTTGAATCGCTTTTTCTTTTCAGAAAGCGGATGCAAAGGTAAGAACTTTTAAGCATATCCTCCAAATATTTTCGGAAGTTTTTTTCTTTTTTCTTTTTCTCGTCGTCTCTCTTTGCGAAAGGGAGATAAAAGAGGAAAGAAAAAGGAGTTCTTAACAACACCGGTTTCTTAATCAGTAAATCAATCATCGATTGCATTCCTTTCGGAAAGCGGGTGCAAAGGTAAGAACTTTACCACATATCTTCCAAATGTTTTCGGAAGTTTTTTTCTTTTTTCTTCTCGACCGCCGTATTCTTGGTTGGAATTAGGGCAAAAGGAAAGAAAAACGTTAGGGTTCTTACACCGTTTCTGTCAGAATGTCAATTGCAAGGCTTACCGTCTCTTGGAAAGCGGGTGCAAAAGTAGCGCATATTACAATTCAATCCAAATATATCTACCGTTTTTTCACAGGATTTTTGAAACAATTTTGTAACTGCTTGATTGATAAGGATGTTGTAGAACATATTTTTAAGAAGGAACGTGGACGGGCACGGAAGGGTACACATTATATATATACATACGCGCGAGGCAGGAGAAAAGGATACGAAGGAGATTCAAACATTGTTGCAGCCAGAGACTATACAAAGATAATTCGGTACAAACTCGGTGTTAACTCGGTACAAATTCGGTTGAAGAGATGATTTTTATAGTTTAAACCGAATTTGATACGGAGAAAAGAGATATTTAGCAAGGAGAAAACTGGAAGGAAGAGAAAAAAAAGAAAAGAAGAAAGAAACCAAAAAAGGAATAGAAGAAAATATGTAGAAAAAAAGAAAGTAACAGGAAAGGGAGAAGAAATAAGAAGAACAGAAGGCTTCTACCGATTATTTGTGATAGCTTTGCAAAAAGAAATAAAATACAAGGAACTATGGCAAAAATAAAAGAAGATATCTTCAGCGGATTTTCAGGGAAACTGGGAAATGTAATAGGATGCAAAGGAAAGAATGGATATTACCTCCGTACAAAACCCGAAAAATACAAAGATGCAAAAAGTAAAGGACAGATGAAACAACGAAGCAAGTTCATGTTAGCCAATGAACTTCTGAAAAATTTCACCCCACTGCTACGTATCGGATACCGAGATTGTGCGGGAAAACGTACGGGATTCACTGCTGCAATGTCATACGTCATGGCAAACGCTATAGAACAAACCCCGGAAGGAGCAAGTATTGATTACGAGAAGGTAAAGATAGCACAAGGCACTCTGACTACCGCAATGGAAGCCAATGTAAAATTGGAAAAAGGCAAGGCAATATTTACCTGGATAAACAACAGCGGCCGGGGCGATGCTCAGGAAGAGGACAACGTGATGACACTGGTGTATAACAAAATGACAAGACAAGCCGTCTATCATCTCCACACCGCACGACGCAGCGATAGCTATTGTGAGCTCCCGCTGCCTGAAGAATGGCTAAAAGAGAACCTCACAGTATATATAGCTTTCGAGAATGAAGAAAGAAAATGTGTATCAAACAGCGAATGTTTATGGAATGGAGTCTGTGAAAAGGAATAACACTCAATGCCAATCCCTTCATTGATAAGATAGAAATCAAGGAATACGATATAAAACGCCTCAATAAATAGACAAAAGAATCATCTATCAAAAATTAAAAGAGCCGCCACGGAACACCTTCCGGGCGGCTCTTCTTTCATAGAAGTAATGTAACAGAAAGAGAGTATAATACAGAGATTTAGTCTTGTCCTCCTCCCAATGCTTGGAACAGATTAATTAAGCTTTGTATTTCGGTAAAATGATTGGCTGTTTGCGACAGTTGCGCACTTAGCAAAGTCTGCCGGGCCGTAAGCACTTCCAGATAGGTAGTGTTGCCATGCTCCATCAGTAAAGAAGTGCTTTTCAGGGCAGTCTGCAGAGAAGCAACCTGTTTATCCAGCAGGAGCTTCTTCCCCTGGCTGGTCTGGTAAGCCGTCAAAGCATCGTTTACCTCACTGCCTGCATTAAGCAAGCTCTGCTGGAAGGCAAGTGCAGCCTCTTCCTGCCGTGCACGGGCAATGCGGTATTGAGCCATAACCTGCCCCCGATTGAAAAGTGGCTGCGTCAATGAACCTACAGCAGATGCCAGAAACTTGCCCGGATTGAGAATTATGCTTCCTGCCGAGTTCGTCCAACCAGCACTTCCACTTAAAGTAATGGAAGGATAGAAAGCGGAACGAGCCTGATTCGTACCATAGAATGCTGCTTCGAGTGAACGTTCGGCACTACGCACATCCGGTCGCCCGGAAAGCATCTGCACAGGAATACCTACCGAGAAGTCGGCGGGGAATTGCTGCTGCTGCAAACTGCCACGTTCGTAGTGACGGGGTGTTTCGGCAAGCAAAAGGGCAAGACTGTTCTCGGTCTGGCTGATCTGCTTCTGCAAGTCGAGCACAGAGCCTTGTACCTGATAGTAAGTAGCTTCCATCTGCGATACGGCCGATTCATTCGCCATTCCGGCGTTCATCAGGGCGCGGGTGGATGCCACGGTTTCTTTCCATGCCTCTTCCGTCTGCCGGGAGATGGCGAGTTGCTCGTCCAGCATCAACAGCGTATAGTAAGTATTGGCTATTCCTGCAATCAATTGGGTACGCACAGCCTGGCGGTAGTCCTGGCTCTGGGCATACAATGCCTTGGACTGCTTCTTGGCATTGCGCATACGGCCGAAAACATCCAGTTCCCAACTGGCGGTAACGGGCAGTGAATAAGCCTGTGTAGCCTTATGCGTATCGAAGCTGCTCACAGTGCCCTGCGGAGCAAGAGCAAAAGCAGGAAGGAAGGCAAGCTTGGCAGACATCAGCGTGGCCTGTGCCTCTTCTACGCGAAGCTCGGCAGACTGATAGTCGGTGTTATTCTGCAATCCCTGCTCGATGAGGGATTGCAAATGAGGATCGGTAAAGAGCTCCCGCCAATCCATATTACCCAGACTGGCAGTGTCTTCGGTCACTACCTCCCCACCATAAAGCTGGTCGGGGACAGAAGTAGTGGGCTCGTATTTGGTATAGATGCCACAACCGCTCAGCAGCAGGCCGGTGACAGCTAATGTGATGATTTGTTTTTTCATTCTTCAGTATCTTTAATATGTTTCCGGGAATTGATCTTATCAATAATGCACCATAGAATCAAGGCAATGCAATATGCCACCACCTGCTCTATCCAGAATATTTCACCTTGATACATCATTCCTCCTTTCATTTATTTACCACTTCGTTCAGCTTCACTCTTCTCCTTTTCAAGCAACACCTGAACGTCTGCTTCTTCTTCCATCGGCGGACGGATTTTCTCCTGCAGGAACTCAAAGATAATGTAGAACACAGGTACCACGAAGAGCAGAGCCAATGTTCCGACAAGCATACCGCCTACAACACCCGTACCCAGTGAACTGTTACCATTGGCACCTGCACCAGAAGAGAACATCAACGGAAGCATACCGAAGATCATCGTCAGCACCGTCATCAGGATAGGACGCAGACGGACTTGTGCGGCAGAGTAAGCAGACTCCACAATACCCATACCCTTACGGCGACGTTCTATGGCATATTCCGTAATCAGGATAGCCGTCTTGGCCAGCAGACCGATCAACATAATCACACCCGTTTGCAGGTAGATGTTGTTTTCAAGTCCGAGGAACTTGGCAAAGAGGAACGATCCCATCAATCCGAACGGAACGGAGAAGATAACGGCAAACGGTACCAGGAAACTCTCGTAAAGACATGCCAGAATCAGATAGATCAGGAATACACAAATGGCATAAATGAAAATCGTCTGTCCGCCACCACTGCTTGCTTCTTCACGAGCCATACCTCCGTATTCATATCCGTAGCCCGTAGGCAGAACCTGTTCAGCCACTTCTTCGATAGCCTTTTGTACCTCACCCGAAGAATAACCTTCAGCAGGGTTCACATTGGCTGCAATGGAGCTGTAGAGGTTGAAACGGTTGGTAGTTTCCGGTCCCAACACTTTCTTCAGTGTCACGAACTGGCTGACCGGAGCCATTTCTGCGCCATTGCGTACAAACATGTTGTCCAGTGACTGCTCGTCCAAGCGATACTCAGGTGAAGCCTGCATCATCACACGATACACTTTACCAAACTGGTTATAGTTGGAAATGTATGCACCACCACAGTAGCTGCCCAATGCATCGAGCACTGCACCCGGAGAAATTCCTGCACGCTTACATTTGGCTGCATCGACTTCTACCGATACCTGCGGGAAGTTAATGGCGTAAGCGGTATAAGCCATATCTACTTCGGGACGCTGGTTCAAAGCACCAAGGTAATCGATCACTGCCTGGTAGAACGTTGCCATATCGCCACCGGTCCTGTCCTGAAGGTTCAACTCGATAGAGTTACCCATACCATAACCCGGAATCATACCTGGCTGGAAACTGAATATTTGTGCTTCCTTGATACCGTAGAACTGCCCATTGAGGCGGGCAACCACTGCATCCGAACTATGATCTTTTCCTTTTCGCTCGCTCCAATCTTTCAGACGGATAATAATGGTGCCGTAAGAAGTTCCTTGGCCGGATATAAGCCCATAGCCTGCTACGCGGGCATAATGTTCTATTTCGGGCGTATCCTGAAGAATACTTTCGAGCTTATCCATTACCCTCGTTGTTTCATCGAGCGTGCTTCCCGGAGAGATGCTGACGTTCACCATGATGACGCCCTGGTCTTCCTGCGGAACAAGCCCTGTCTTAGTAGTACTCATCAGATAAACCAGCAATACAACAGCAGCTATCAATGAGGTCCACACCATCCAGCGGTGACGGATGAAGTACATCACACCTTTCTTATATTTACCCAGCACGGCATTGAATGAAGCATTGTAAGCTGCACGCACCCGGCCGTTGATACTCTTGGCGCTCTTGGTTCCGTCCGACGGGCGCATCATGATGGCACACAGAGCCGGACACAACGTCAGAGCCGAAATCATAGAGATACCTACGGCAGTTGCCATCGTGATACCAAACTGTGTATAGAACACACCGGAGGTTCCACCCATGAACGTCACAGGAATAAACACAGCCATGAACACACAGGTACAGGAAACGATAGCCATCGTTACATCTCCCATCGCATCTTTGGTAGCGAGATAAGCCGATTTATATCCGGCATCGAACTTGGATTGCACCGCTTCCACCACCACAATGGCATCATCCACTACCGTACCGATGGCAAGCACTAATGCAAACAGCGTCAGGATGTTGAGACTGAATCCTGCAGCCACCAGGCAGGCAAATGTACCCACCAGCGACACTATGATGGAGATGGACGGAATGAGCGTACTCTTGAGATCCTGCAAGAAGAAGTATACCACCAGGATAACCAGAAGAATAGCAATAATCAGTGTTTCCACCACATTATGGATAGAAGCGAAAAGGAAGTCGTTCGAGCTCATCATCGTGACAAATTCCGTTCCCTCCGGAAGGTTCTTTTCCATTTGCTTCATCTGGGCGGTGATTTCTTTATTCACGGCGGTTGCATTGGAACCTGCTGTCTGGAATACCATGTAAAGAACGGCAGGTTTACTATCCATTTCACTACGGAAACTATAGGTCATCGTACCCAATTGCACATCGGCCACGTCTTTCAGGCGGAGTACAGAACCGTCGCTCTGCGAACGGATCACCGTATTCTGAAATTCTTCCACGCTCTTCAACCTACCGCGGTATTTCATGGTAAACTGGAACACATTCTTCGAACTTTCGCCCAACGAACCGGTAGGAGCTTCAATGTTCTGCTCGCCCAACACGGCAGTTATATCCGAAGGAACCAGGCTGTATTGTGCCATCCGCTCCGGCTTCAGCCAGATACGCATACTATAGGTATCACCCAACTCCATAACGTCTCCTACCCCTTCGACACGTTTGATCTGGGGAAGTACGTTAATATCCAGATAGTTGGCAAGGAAGGTCTGATCGTAACGTCCATCGTTGCAGACCATAGCACCGATCTGGAGGAAGCTAGTCTGACGTTTCTGCGTGCTTACACCGATTTTAGTTACCTCGGCGGGCAGCAATCCCTGTGCCTTGGCTACACGGTTCTGTACATTTACCGCCGCCATGTCGGGGTCGGTGCCTTGTTTGAAGTAAACCTGTATAATAGCCAGACCGGAATTGGAAGCTGTGGAAGTGATATACATCATATTCTCCACACCATTGATACTTTCTTCCAGCGGCATGATAACGCTGTTCATCACTGCCTCAGCATCGGCACCCGTATATTGGGCGCTTACATATACCGTAGGAGGCGCAATGTCAGGATACTGCTCTACCGGCAGCGTAAGGAGCGAAATAAGCCCTATGACCAGAATCAGCACGGAGATGGATATAGCCATCACCGGCCGCTTTATAAATATGTTTCCTTTCATAATTCAGTCTCCTTCTTATTTAACTTGTGTACCCTCACGCATCAACCCGGCACCTTCTGATACGATTTCATCACCGGGGTTCAGTCCGCTCAGCACCACATATTCGCGCCCGTCGCTGATGCCGGATACTGTGACCAGCGTAGAGACGGCTTTACCATCCACTACCTTATATACCACTACCTTATCCTGCATCTGCACAGTGGCTCCCTGCGGAATGGCAATACAATCTTTATAAATGCTCGGTACCACTACCGTGCCGGATGCTCCGCTATGAAGCAGGCGTGATTCATTAGGGAACACTACACGCGCCATTACAGTACCTGTCTGGCGGTCGATAACTCCGCTGATGGACTCTATTACACCTTTCTTATTATATACCGAATTATCATTCAACACCAATTCCACTTCCGGCATGTTCTTCAATGCTTCTTCCATGCTGCCGTACTGGCGGGTAAGAGCCAACAACTGATTTTCGTTCATGGAGAAATAAACATACATTTCCGAGTTGTCACTAACCGTAGTCAGCGGATAAGGAATGTTGGCACTTACCAATGCACCTGCACGATAGGGCAATGCACCTACCACTCCGTCACTGGGACTTTTCACTTCAGTATAGGAAAGGTTGTTGCGGGCATTTGTTTCCTGTGCTTCGGCCTGCGTCAATTGTGCTTTGGCGGTGAGGAATGCATTCTCAGCCGTTTTCAGGCTGAACTCTGAAACTACTTTTTGCGCATACAGTTCTTTGTTACTCTTGTAGGTGAGTTCGGCGGTAGCCATTGCAGCACGTGCTGCCTCTACGTTGGCGGTGGCAGTTTTGAGCGCAGCTCTGTACGGAATCTGATCGATAACGAAAAGTAATTGTCCGCGACGCACTGTCTGCCCTTCGGTTACACAAAGTTTTTCGATAGTACCCGATACTTGCGGATAGATGTCGATATCCTGCCGCCCGCGAATCGTAGCCGAATATGAGGTGGAAAGCTCCTTGTCCGCCGCTTCTACTTTCATTGTTGCATAAGAAGGTTTCACTCCCGCATCTGTTGCCTGCTTACAAGATGCCATCCACACTGTACAACCGACAATCCCTATCAGCCGTAACCATTTTTTGTTCACTGTAATCATACTTTCTCTTAATTGTCATTTGTTAAAACTGGGACAAATGTAGGAGAAAGGAACAAGGACATAGTGACCAATTTTCCCCCAAGAATGTTCCATTTTCGTTATTTACCATTTTTAATGCTAACTAATTATCAATAAGCAACATATAGAACAAAATTAAAGGCTTATAGGACATCCCGTTTTCCCCATAATTCACCAACTTTGCAAAAAGAGAAAAAAGAATAATATGGAAAAAGAGAACATTAAGACCATAACCATTGAGGACTTTAAGAACAGTCAGCATATTCTTGACTATCTAGACGATGACTTCGCGATAGTGAACAGTCTGGATGGGATACCTTATAGTAATGAGATAGTCAGATTGGAATGTTTCCTCATTGCCGTCTGTATAGAAGGGTGCATTCAACTGGACATCAACAATAAGACTTACCAGTTGCAACCGGGCGATTTACTGCTGGGTCTCCCTAACACCATTATCGGACATACAATGATGAGTCCTAAATATAAGATAAGGCTTGCAGGATTCTCTACCCGTTTTCTGCAACGCATCCTCAAGATAGAAAAAGACACGTGGGATACCGCCATTCATATCCACAACAATCCGATAAAATCTATTAGCAAAGAGAATGATAACAATATTTTTAAATACTACGGGGAGCTAATTATGGCAAAGATTAATGATGAGCCTCATTGTTACCACAAAGCAGTGGTACAACATCTGTTTTCTGCTCTTTTTTGCGAGATGCTGGGTTATCTCAACAAGGAAATGGCCGAATCGGAGAAAGCTGCGTTCCCGAAAGAAAGCATTAAACAAGCTGATCATATCTTACGGAAGTTCATGGTGTTACTGTCGAAAGATAATGGAATGCACCGTTCGGTGACTTATTTTGCCGATGCACTTTGCTATACCCCCAAGCATTTTTCAAAGGTCATTAAGCAAGCGTGCGGCAGGGCTCCACTGGATCTGATAAACGAGAGTGCCATAGAGCACATCAAATACCGGCTGAAACATTCTGATAAATCCATCAAAGAAATTGCAGAAGAATTCAACTTCCCGAATCAATCTTTTTTCGGAAAGTATGTGAAGGGGCATTTGGGAACATCACCGATACGGTATAGGAGTGAGAGGGAAGGGTGAGATTCATTATGGAAAAGAAAGGAATAAAGGAGTGATAAGGTGGTAATATAAATCTATTTGCCTACTTTATTTGTTACTTATCTGAACGATTAGTAACAAATCACCAATTATGAAATATAAATCTTTGTCCTTATTAATAATTGCCCTGCTTTCCGCCTGTACGCTCGGAGCGCAGAACCGCAAAAAAGTCGGAGTAGTACTGAGTGGCGGTGGCGCCAAAGGCGTGGCGCACATCGGAGCGCTGAAAGTGATAGAAAAAGCCGGAATACCGATAGATTATGTAGTAGGTACCAGTATGGGAGCCCTCGTCGGCGGACTATACTCTATCGGCTACACCCCACAGCAATTGGATAGCATTGTCAATGCACAAAACTGGAAGTTTCTGCTGTCTGATACCCCCGATCCGGAAACTACATTGCTGAGCGAAAAGCTAAAGGAAGAACAGTACTTGCTCTCTGTTCCGATTGCCGGAAAATCAGCGCATGTATCCGATGCAGGGATTATAAAAGGAAGAAACATATCACAGTTGCTTTCCGAATTGACAGTGGGTTATCATGACTCTATCTCCTTCAACCGACTCCCCATCCCATTCGCTTGCGTATCGGACAACATAGTAAATGGCAGCAAGGTCGTTTTCCACAACGGTATACTGGCCACTGCAATGCGTGCCAGCATGTCTATTCCGGGGGTATTTGCCCCGGTTTATCTCAATGGCAAAGTGCTGGTAGACGGCGGACTGATAGATAATTACCCCGTAGATATAGCCCGGCAAATGGGAGCGGAAATTATTATCGGAGTCGATGTACAGAATCCATTAATGAAAGCGGATGAACTGACAAGCCTCTCGAGCGTGCTGGGACAAATTATAAACCTGGTGGGGGAAGAAAGCTACAGAAAAAATGTAAAGGATAGTAACATACACATACAGGTAGATGTGGATGGATACTCGGCAGCAAGTTTCAACTCTGAAGCATTGGACACATTGATGCGCAGGGGCAAAGAGGCCGCCATGAAAGATTGGGAAAAACTGATTGCACTGAAAAAAGAAATAGGTATCGGCACGGAGTATCGCGCAGAATATCCCGGTCCTTTCAAAATACCAACGCGCACCATGCTGGATACGATCCCCTCCGTAGCACAAATTACTCCGCATGAAAAGCCGGTGAACACTATAAATATAGGAGGCAGATTTGATAATGAAGAGTTAGCCGTATTGTTACTGAATGCAAGGGCATATCTCGGAAAACAGAAGAAATCGCAACTAAGCGCCACTACCCGTCTGGGCAAGCGGACTTTCGGACAACTGGAGTACACGTACTCACTACGCAATAATTGGGACCTCAGTACAGGATATCAGATAGGATATAATGACTTCAATCTTTATAAAGAAGGTGACCGGCTGATGAATCTGACTTATGTGCATCACATGGCTTGGATAGGATTTACGAAAAGCTGGTGCAAGTTGCTTGTCAAGGCAGGTATTCATTTTGAGAAGTATAATTATCACGACTGGCCGTCGGGGCCGGATATCTCTATCACCAAATCAAGTGACAAGGCTTTGCTCAGTTATCAGGCCAGTGTCATGTACAATAGTCTGAATAACCAACGGTTCTCCACGCAGGGAATGGAATGGGAAGCATCGTACAGGCTCTATACGGATAACATGATAGCTTACGGTTCGGGTAGTCCCGTATCGGTATTTCAGACACATTGGAGCGGATATTTCTCACCGAACCGGGTATTTACCATCATGCCGTCGGTATATGGCAGGGTAGTTGGAAAAAATACGCAATCGCTGGCGATATCGAACTTTGTAGGTGGAAATGTACCGGGAAGATACATGGAACAACAAATTCCTTTCACGGGTATCAATCACATCGAAATAAGTCCGGATGCTATGCTGACGGGGATGTTGGGAGTCAGAGCACGAACTTACAAGAACCAGTACATCGTAGTGCGGGGCAGTTACGGACGGACAGCCAACAAAATAGAAAATCTGTTTGGTGGAACAAATACCCATGGATTGGCGGGAGGCAGCATAGGATATTGCTACAACAGTATTATAGGACCCATCGAAGCGGAACTTAACTATTCGAATCAGTCCAAGAAGCTGGGATACTATATTGGAGTGGGATTTACTTTTTAATATATTATTCTTTAGCCTCCTCCTGTGGAATACGGATAGCAGTGTATAGCTCAAGTATGGCGGCAACCGTCAGACACACAATCCACTCATTTCCGTGAGTGAAGAACATGAATGCGCCGGTGAGCACCAACAGCAACGCACCGAAAATCTGTTGGCGGCGGAGGCGTTTTACATTGGCCCTGCTACTCTTGGAAGGAGAATTGATCTGGGCCAATGCCACCATAGTAGCACCGATTGTATAAACATAGGGAGCAACCTCCCAGCCGGTGATGTAGACGGCAGCACCAAACAGTACCATCAAAGCGCCTACTGTAAACAAAACAGGTATCAGGGATTTCATTTTTCGATGTCTTCTTCAAATACGTAAATATCCTCATTCGGTTTCTTCATCAGGTACTTCTCACGCGCAATACGCTCGATGGCACCGGAATCTACAGCCAGTTCGTTCAGCCGTTCTGTATTCTCTTCATATTCCGCCCGGTATTTCTCAATCTCAGAATTCAGGCGACTGATTTCATTCGCATAACCCATACGGCGCACGATGCTGTTTTCATCCAGAAAACCTACAACCACTACAAATGCAGCAAACGTAATCAAGTATTTACGCCTGCGGACAAAAGCCCAAAGTGTCGCTAATTTATCCATTGATAAACAAATTAATAATTAAAGAATTAATAATTAAAAAGAAACCGGGAGGGGATTCTTCGCCTACAAAGATAAGAGGAATAACTGAGAAATTCCTTTTTTTTATGTACATTTGCACAAATTGTAATGGACAAGAATATCCCAAATCATGGAAAATTATATCGTATCGGCACGAAAATATCGCCCTACGACCTTTGAGTCGGTAGTGGGACAACGTGCCCTGACCACTACGCTGAAAAATGCCATCGCTACCGGCAAACTGGCACATGCCTACCTGTTCTGCGGTCCGCGCGGTGTGGGAAAGACTACTTGCGCCCGCATCTTCGCCAAGACCATCAACTGTATGAGTCCTACTGCAGAAGGTGAAGCGTGCAACCAATGTGAATCGTGTACAGCGTTCAACGAACAGCGGTCATACAACATCCATGAACTGGATGCCGCATCCAACAACTCCGTTGACGATATCCGCCAACTGGTGGAACAGGTGCGTATTCCGCCCCAGATAGGAAAATATAAAGTATATATCATCGACGAGGTACACATGTTGTCCGCTTCGGCTTTCAACGCTTTCCTGAAAACGCTGGAAGAACCACCGCGTCATGCCATCTTTATCCTGGCAACTACAGAAAAGCACAAGATTCTACCTACTATCTTGTCCCGTTGCCAGATATATGACTTTAACCGCATCAATGTGGATGATACGGTTGCCCATCTGGCATACGTTGCTTCAAAAGAAGGTATTAGCGCCGAACCGGAAGCCTTGAATGTCATTGCACTGAAAGCTGATGGCGGTATGCGTGATGCTTTGTCTATTTTCGACCAGGTAGTCAGCTTCACCGGTGGGCACATCAGTTACAAAAGTGTTATTGAAAACCTGAATGTACTGGACTACGAATACTATTTCCGCTTGACGGATCATTTTCTGGCAAACCAAATCAGCGATGCATTGCTGTTACTGAATGATGTGCTGAATAAAGGTTTCGATGCCAGCCATTTCGTAACAGGATTGTCATCCCACTTCCGTGATTTACTTGTGAGTAAAGATCCCGCCACCCTGTCACTACTTGAAGTAGGTGCCAGCATCCGGGAGCGCTACCAGGCACAGGCACAGAAATGTCCGCTACCTTTCCTGTATCGCGCTATGAAGCTTTGTAATGATTGCGATTTAAATTACCGCGCCAGTAAAAATAAGCGGTTACTGGTGGAACTGACTCTGATACAGATTGCCCAGCTTACCGCCGAGGGGGACGACGTCAGTGGTGGGCGTGGCCCTAAACAATCTATCAAACCCATATTCTCGCAGCCTGCCACCGCTCAGCAGCCACAGGCCGCACATGCTATACCCCAACCGCAAGCAACTGCCGCTCCGGCACACCCCCAGCCGGTGCAACAAGTTCCTGCAGCCCAGGCTGCCCCTGCATCTCCGCAAGCCCAACAGTCTTTTGGCTCGCAAACAACTGCCATGCGCCCCACTCCTACCGCCGTATTAATGGCACAAGGAAAAGAGGAAAAGAAAATCCCTGTTATGAAGATGTCCGGTTTAGGAGTCTCAATCAAGCATCCACGGGGTGAAGAAGAAAAAAGGCAAGTAGCAGTATCAGCAACACAGCAAAATGTACAGCCTGAAGAAGATTTTATCTTCAATGAAAAAGATGTCAACTACTACTGGCAGGAATATGCCGGACGCCTACCCCAAGAGCAAACCGCCCTTGCCAAGCGTATGCAGGTTATTCACCTGACAATGCTGGATGCAACTACATTTGAGGCCGTGGTGGAAAATGATATTGCAGCCAAAGAATTCACAGACCTGATCCCTACCCTACAAGGCTACTTGCGCAAACGACTGAAAAACAGCAAAGCAACGATGACTGTCCGCGTCAGTGCCCCCACTGAAAAAGTGCGTGCATACAGCCGTGTGGAGAAATTCCAGTTGATGGCACAAAAGAATAATGCCTTAATGCAATTGAAAGAAGAATTCGGTTTAGAGCTTTATTGATGATTATAATTAAGTAATTGCAGTTTTTACCCAACAAATACTTTTGTTTTTTTAGTTTTATCATTACATTTGCGGATGAACTAACAAAACATATCTTTTACTTTGAGAAAAATTGCGATAATATCAGCAGTAACAGGCTTTTTGCTCTTCTCTTTTGCAGCAGGAATACACGCCACCAGTACAGACAAAGAACGTCTGGCTGCTTTGCAATCTCTCATAACCAAAGAGGTACCTTATGATGCCAACATACCTATAGACAGCATTATATCATGGACCGACGAACTGGCTCCCACACTGAAATCTCCCAAAACAGAAGAAGCTTACTTCACTTTAGTTCTGTGGGAAGTGAATGCATATATCATGCGAGGAGATCTCAGCCTGGCAATAGATCGGGCACGACTAATGTACGAATATGCTAAAGATATAAAATCCAATTTCGGTATCGCTCTTTCCAATCAGGCTGTCGGGCAGGCTTATTCAGCCTCTAACATACAGGATAAAGCTTTGATCTCTTATATGGATGCACTGCGTTATTTGCCTGAAAACAATCCGCAAACCTACCGGTTATTGGTGAAAATCTCCACGCAACTACAGCAAATGAATCGTCTGGAAGAGGCCATGGAATATGTCAGAAAGCTGAATCCGCTTCTTGAACAGAATCCGGAACATCCGCTTGCCATCCCTATACTTATAGAAAATGCAACTTATTATATCTCATCGGGAGACCAGGATACTGCGCTCCAGTATCTGTACCGGGCAGACTCGATTTACAAGAACCATACTCATGAAATAGCCCATGAGTTTTCCATCAACTATTACACTGCTGCCTGTTATCGCGCATTGGCAGCCGATTACCACGATAAGGAAAAGGCTGATGAAGCATTGGCACTTTATAACCAACTTCTGGAAGTGGTATCCAATAATAAACGCTCGCTGGAATACCGATGGATTTGTGCAGAAAAGATCTATTTATATAAACTGCTGGGGCGCTTTGATGAAGCCTGCCAGATTTACAAGGAACTATACAGTGTTACTGATACCCTTGCATCGAAAAGCTACATCCGACAAATTAATGCCCTGAAAGCTACTTATCAGATTGATGAGATAGAACTGGAAAACAAGGCACAGCAGAACAAGATGGTTGTTGTTCTTATCTTCATCGGATTAGGATTACTGACTTTCATCTCTATGCTTGCCATCTGGCTTAGAAGACAGAAGCAAGTAGTAGTAATGTCTACGGAAACTCTGGAACAATTGCGTCATAATGCAGAAAATGCAACACGTGCCAAGAGCATATTCTTATCAAATATGAGCCACGAGATACGAACTCCTCTCAATGCTCTGTCCGGCTTTTCTGCATTACTGACGGAAGAGGGCTTAGATGACTCTACCCGGAGACAATGTACCGATATCATCCAACAGAACTCTGAACTTCTGCTGAAACTGATTAATGATGTGATCGACTTGTCAAGTCTGGAATTTGGAAAAATGCAATTCAGTTTGGCCGAGCATGATGCTGTGGCAACTTGCCGGAATGTAACCGACACCGTAGGTAAAGTGAAACAGACACAGGCAGAATTATTGTTTGAAACATCACTGGAAGAATTATACATTGAAACAGATGATTCACGCCTGCAACAAGTACTGATAAATCTGCTGATCAATGCAACCAAATTTACCCCTGACGGTAGTATCACGCTAAAATTGGAGAAGCAATCGGAAGAGATGGCTTTGTTCTCTGTAACAGATACCGGTTGCGGTATTCCGAAAGAAAAACAGGCAAGCATATTCCAGCGTTTTGAAAAACTGGATGAAAATGCGCAAGGAAGTGGACTTGGCTTATCTATCTGTCAGTTAATTATTGAGCATATCGGTGGCAAAATATGGATTGACCCGGATTATACAGGAGGCTCCCGTTTCGTTTTCACACATCCAATACACCAGACACGCAATAACTCAAAGAAGGAGGATTAATCATGATGAAGCGGTGGATCATACTATGTCTGGCTTTTAGTTCCGGCTTATTATCAGCCAATGCTGGAAGTACTGTTGTAAAAGACAGCCTGTTGCGCATTTATGTCTCTGCTCCACACGATTCTACCCGGTTGGACGTGCTGCATGATATTGCCCGGTTGGACCAGCAGACACCGGTATTCCTTTATTATGAAAACAAATTGTTGCAAGAAGCTACCGCGCAGAACAATCTGCGATATCAGAGTCTTGCCACCTACGAACATATCATCTACTTCTTCAACAAACTGGACTTGGTGCGCGTCACGCAATGGATGGGCAAAATGGAAAATCTGGCAGAGAAGCATAACTATTACAATGACTACTTCAAAGCCAAGAAGTTGCAGATAGAAATGTACACGATCAACCAGCAGATAGAATTTGCCATCTATGAAGCAAACATCATGTACGAGAAAGCAAAGAAGCTGAACGACCGAAATGGCATGCGGGAAGCATGTCTCTGTCTGATGACCAGTTACGTAGCTACCCTACGCTATGAAGAAGGAATACAAGCATTAGAGGAGGCTTTCCAACTGATGAGTCCGCAAGATAGTCCGATGGATAAGATCAGTTTGCTGTCCAAAGCTATTTTGATTTATTCGTTCCTGCATGAAAATGACAAGATGTTCTCCTCTCTGGAACAGATGCAAACAGCCATAAACGAACTGATAACTGCTAATCCCGCACTACAAAATGCATATTCTGCATTATACATGGGGATAGAAACCCAATATGCCCTTTACTATATCCGCACAAAGGATATGGAGAAAGCATGGGAACACTTGCAGAAAGTAGATGAATATTATACTCCCAACACTTTCCTGCCTTATCAGATCTCCCGCTTGCAAGCCTATGCAGAATATCACCGTTCGCTAAATGATTACAAGAAATCACTGGAATATCTGGATGATGCGATTCGCTTAGTAAAGCAAATGTCTTTCCCGGATGTTATCTTGTACACTGCCATGAAGGCAGATATATTGGTAGATATGGGACGGGCAAACGAATCTCTTGACATCTATAAAAAAGTGATGCACGATAAGGACTCACTCTACAGAAATCTGTCGCACACACAAATGGAACAGATACAAAGTTTGTATGACATGGACAAACTTCTGCTGCAAAGAGAGCAATGGCGTGCTAAAATCCATATAATCTTTCTGGCTGTAATAGGAACAGCCCTACTGGCTCTTATTACTTTTGTAGTCAACATGTATCTCAGCCGGAAACGGTTACAAAGAGATGCCAAAGAAGCCGCCCGGTTGAATCAGGTTGCAGAAGAAGCCAATGAGGTAAAAAGTCGCTTCCTTGCGAATATGAGTTATAACATCCGTATTCCACTAAACAATGTCGTGGGATTTTCTCAACTGCTCTCTACGGATATGGGACTGGATGAAAAGGAAAAACAGGAGTATTCTGAAATTATCCAGACCAATTCTACCGAACTGATTCAGCTGGTAAACGATGTACTCGATCTCTCACGTCTGGAAGCCAAAATGATGAAGTTCCAGATACAGGAATGCGAGATACGGGAAATGTGCAGCGACCTAGTAGGAATGGCCCGGATAAATAGTGACGGACATATCCACGCCCAACTGGAAACGGAGGTGGAAAGCCAGGTACTCAGAATGGATGCCAACCGCTTCAACCAGGCAGTAATAAATATGTTACTCTATCCTGTACCCAATGATACCGACCGCGAAGTAAAGATGAGACTGGAAAGGGATGAAAGAAATGAATTGCTGATCTTCCATATTATCAATAGTCCATTAGCGGATCCTGCATTTTCATCTCAGCAGGTCTCCATACGACTTAAGATTAATCAGTTGCTATTTGAGCACTTTGGTGGGAGTTTCATAATAAGCGAAGAAGAAGGTACCCCTATTACATTTACCATTTCCTATAAGGAATAGCATCTACTCAAAGTAGAAAGTGAGCACTATCATACGTGAAGTGATTTTATCAACAGATTGTGTAAACTTCAATAACGATCGATCTGTAAGGTCCTTACGTTCTTTCTTAATCAAATTTGCCAGACCGAAACAAAATTTCAGCTCGGGTATTAACTTGAAATAGGGTAAGTAAAAATCGCATCCTAACCCTACTTCCACATAACAATCGAAAGGCTTTACCAATAAAGCTCCCTGCTTCTTCACACTGAAGTCGTAAGTAGGAGCAATACCTGCCACCACATAGGGACGGTAGTTATTGAAACGCTCAGCAGCAAACTTCAAATCTATCGGAACCGAAAGGTAGGCAGACTTCATGGATTGGGAGTACTCCTCACCACTGGCTTGTTCGCGGAACACGACTTTCTTATCTCCAAAATGCAGTGTTGGGATAAAACGTAGAGAAAGGAAAGTATTCAGATACAGTTCGCCCAACACCCCCACCGTAAATCCGGGAGAATACTCAGGAACATCTGCAAACCAAGTCTGACCATCTTCCGTCACATAGCCCGTATTCACCAATTTATAGTCTTGCACATGAATGCCTGCTAAAAAGCCATAGTGCCACTTTCGCTGGTCGATATACGGGCGATTTTGCACCTTCCGCTTCTGTGCCGAAGCACCGAAAGCAAGGAGTAAAGTAAGGATTATCAGACAAATGCGCTTCACAACCCTAAAACGATGAAAGTGACATTTTATTGTACATGTACTCCCATTTTCTCTTCTTTATTATTTAGACAAGGTACAAATTAAGGGAATTTAAACATGATTGGTAACAACTAATCAAGAAAACCGCTATTTTTGCCGAACTAATTAGTACTAATAATTTAAAATTTGAAGAAAATGGCTTACGTAATTAATGACAGTTGTGTTGCTTGTGGTACTTGTATTGACGAATGTCCGGTAGGAGCTATCTCTGAAGGTGATATCTACTCTATCGACCCTGAAACTTGCACAGATTGTGGTACCTGTGCTGATGTTTGTCCGTCTGAAGCAATTCACCCGGCAGAATAATAACAACACTCAAAGACAAAGAAAAGCCCGGTTCCATAACTGAAGCCGGGCTTTCTCATTTATATACTTTCTCTTATTTCAGTTCAGCCAATGCTGCCTTGATACGACGGATAGCTTCTACAATATTCTCATCACTGGTTGCATAGCTCATGCGGATACACTCAGGTGCACCGAATGAAGCACCACCCACACATGCCACGTGGGCAACCTCCAACAGATACATTGCCAAATCATCCGAGTCGCCAATCTTACGGTCGCCAACAGACTTACCAAAGAAAGAATCACATTTCGGGAACAGATAGAAAGCACCCTGCGGTACATTCACTTCGAATCCCGGAACTTCCTTCGCCAACTTCACAATCAAATCACGACGACGCTCGAAAGCTTTACGCATTTCTTCTACTGGAGCCTGTGTTCCTGTATATGCAGCTTCAGCAGCCTTCTGAGATACAGAGCAAGGACCTGAAGTATATTGACCTTGCAACTTGTTGCAGGCTTTTACAAGCCATTCCGGTCCGGCAATAAAACCAATACGCCAGCCTGTCATAGCATACGCCTTAGAAACACCATTCACGATTACCGTACGATCTTTCATTTCAGGGAATTGGGCAATACTCTGGTGCTTGCCGATATAGTTGATATGCTCATAAATCTCATCAGCAATTACGATTACCTGAGGATATTTTGCCAGTACGTCAGCCAAGCCTTTCAACTCTTCCTGAGTATAAACCGAACCGGTCGGGTTAGAAGGAGAACAAAGAATCAGAGCCTTAGTCTTCGGAGTGATAGCAGCTTCCAACTGTGCGGGAGTAATCTTGAAATCCTGTTCGATACCGGCAGTAACAATAACCGGAGTACCTTCAGCCAGTTTCACCATTTCCGGATAACTTACCCAATATGGAGCGGGCACAATAACTTCATCACCCGGGTTCACCAATACCAATACAGCATTGCAAACCGATTGCTTGGCACCGTTTGCACATGAGATTTGTGCGGCTGTATATTCCAGACCGTTTTCCTTTTTCAGTTTCTCCACGATTGCATTGCGCAAAGCCGGGTATCCCGGAACAGGAGAATAGCGAGAGAAGTTGTCGTCTATCGCTTTTTTCGCAGCCTCTTTGATGTGATCAGGAGTATTAAAGTCAGGCTCTCCCACACTCAGGTTAATTACGTCAACGCCTTGCGCTTTCAACTCGGCGCTCTTTTGCGACATAGCCAGCGTCGCCGACGGCGACAAACTGTTCAAACGATCTGATAATTGATTCATTTTTCTATCTATTTTATGGTTGTTGCATAAATTTGGCTGCAAATTAAGCTATTTTCTTTGATATTAGAAAACAAAACAGCAAATTACTTATTAAAATGTAACGTGTGCCCCATGCGTTCTTTCTTAGTACGCAGATAACGTTCGTTGTATGGATTCGGAGTTGTTTCGATAGGAACAATCTCTGTAATTTCCAGACCGTAAGCCTCCAACCCGACACGTTTCACCGGATTATTCGTCATCAGTCTCATTTTGTGTACTCCCAGTTCACGCAGAATCTGAGCACCTACACCATAGTCGCGTTCATCAGCCAAATGTCCCAGGCAAATATTGGCATCTACCGTATCCAGACCGTCTTCCTGCAATTTATAGGCTTTCATCTTTTCCATCAGACCGATACCACGACCTTCCTGGTTCAGATAAACAACCACTCCCTTACCGGCTTTATCAATCATTTCCATAGCTTTGTGCAGTTGCTCACCGCAATCACAACGCTTAGAGCCAAAGATATCTCCTGTAGCACAAGACGAGTGTACACGCACCAGAATCGGTTCATCCTGATCCCATGTACCTCTAAACAAAGCCACATGTTCCAAGCCATTGGATTTCTGACGGAACGGGATCAAACGGAAATGTCCATGTTCAGTGGGCATATCTACTTCTACGCCTTCTTCCACAATGGATTCTTGTTTCAGGCGATAGGCAATCATATCACGAATAGAAATCAGCTTCAGATTAAATTCATCAGCCATCTTTCTCAACTCAGGCAGACGCGCCATGCCACCGTCCTCAGTCATGATTTCCATGAGGGCACCTGCAGGATACAAACCTGCCATACGAGCCATGTCAATCGTAGCTTCCGTATGTCCGGCACGACGCAAAACACCTTTCTCCTGAGCATACAACGGATTGATATGTCCCGGACGTCCGAACGTTGCAGGTGTAGAAGCCGGGTCAGCCAATGCCCGTATGGTAGCCGCACGGTCAGCAGCAGAAACTCCGGTAGTACAGCCTTCCAGTTTATCGATAGTCACCGTGAAAGGTGTGCCCAGTACAGAAGTGTTGTCACTTACCTGATGAGGTAAATCCAGCTCTTTACAACGGGATACAGTAATCGGTGCACAAAGTACTCCTCGCGCATGTTTCAGCATGAAGTTCACCTTTTCAGGGGTTATCTTTTCCGCAGCGATAATCAAGTCACCCTCATTTTCACGGTCTTCATCATCCACTACAATCACAAAATTACCAGCTTTGAAGTCTTCAATAGCCTCTTCTATTGTATCTAATTTCACTTTTTCCATTCTGTTTTCTCCTTTATTTATTTAGGTTATTTCAGATTAGTTTCTATTATCTTTTGAACATCTTCATTGGTTTTTATAATCCGCTCCATATCTTTATTCAACCGGATACGGAATGCCCAGATGCGGAAGTAGAAAAATAATCCTACAGGTACTACCAAGCCGCAAACCATATTCAGCCAATAATTACGGAAAGGGCGCAAATGGGCATGAACAGAAATAATAGGATAATTATTCAGCGCATTCAACAAATGAACAGATTTGGTGTTGGACATTTCGTCCACCAATTTCTCCAGACGATCATTTATGTTTTCTATCTCCTCATCATTGGAATCTGTCATCCATAATTTAAAATAATTAGGAGCACGCTTCAAAGCTTTTCTCTCAGCGTATGCACGACAATCAGCAGACAATGCCTGCAAATCAGCCGGCAGATGAGTATAATCAGGATCGTGTATAATTACTTCCTTACGGAACAGATGACGTACACTACGGATACCTACAATCTTCTTGGACCAGTTAATATAAGCATCGGCATTCAGTACCACAGAGTCATTATTAGACTTATAAGTAAGGAACGCGCCCAACGGAGCCAGGATAGCCGTACTTGTCCACATACCCATCCATACAATCCACTGACCGTCACGCGCCATCTTATAGCCCGTATTATTAATAATATAATAGATAATAAAGATAAGCACGGACACCACAACCGGCATTCCCAAACCACCCTTACGGATAATTCCACCCAACGGGGCACCGATAAAAAAGAATATAAGACATGCCACCGAAAGCGTCAACTTCTCGTGCCAGGACGTCATGTGGCGTCGAAGACTGGTATCTGTCTGCGTGATGTTAAAGCTCTTGAAACTCCAATCGCTTCCCGCACTTTCCGCACGATTCACTGCAGTAGAGATAATCTTCTGTTTCTGTGATAAGGTGGCTACATTGAAAAGACTGTCTACATTGTATTCTCCCAAATGCGCCTGCTCTATTTTCAAAGTATCTGCTTTTTTCAGGTCTGCCGTGATCTTATAGGTACCATTCATGGCTTCCTTGAAATAAGCACGTCCTACACTGTCATTCTGCACTGTCATAGAATCGATACCCGCTTGCAACATCGCCATATCCTTACTGTTGGACTGACTACTCATGATACCGGCATCCACCATATTAAAATCCGAGTTGAACTCAATGATAGCATGTTTCTCCCGGAATGCTTCCCGCCGGTAAGGTACATTCTTCTGATTCATATTCTGAGACTTCAGGTTCTCAAATTGCTCTCCATTATAAAGATGCAGATATAAGTGCTGCTTATCTGCCGTCATTTCCAGGCGACCGGAATCGGATTTAATAATCTGAGCATTTTCGAAACCTTTCTCAAAATTATAGATCAATACATCATAAAGCATACCCGTCTTACGGTTCTTGTGCTTCACATATAGGTTATATCCATCTATCTCATCATAAAACACTCCCTCCGGTATATCCAATTCCGGGGATTTCTGCTTCATGGAGATTAATAACGTCCACAACTTGGTCTGTGCTTTCGGGCCTATCACATTTTGGAAATAAAAAGAAACGCCACATATAAAAATGATAAACACAATCAATGGGCGCATAATCTTAAGTAGTGAGATACCTGCCGCTTTCATGGCAAGTAGCTCAAAACGTTCTCCAAAATTACCAAAAGTGATAAGTGCTGCCAACAAGATAGCCAATGGCAACGACGCCGGCACCAATGTCAGGGCAGAATAAAAGAAAAATTGTGCAAGGACACTCATTTCCAATCCTTTTCCCACCATCTCATCAACGTACTTCCATAGGAACTGCATCATGAAGATGAAAAGGCAAATGAAGAAAGTGCCCATAAAGAGCGTACAGAAGCTCTTTAATATAAATATATCTAACTTTTTTATGCGCAGCATTTTACTCGTTTCATGCAATGAAGACACAAAATTAGCATAAAAAAGGGAGTGTGGAAAATTTTTATATCAAAGTTAACTAAAAACCGCACGTTCTCCGTAGAGTCTCTACCTGAGAGTCCCATAATTCGCGTAAATCGTTCGCTTCATCCGCAGCAGTGAAGTCTGTTACTTCCAATACGAAATCATTAGTCAGTTCGTTGTTTGTCATCTTTAATTCAAAGTATTCCCGTTCATATTCATCATCCAACCAACGGAAACGAATAAAAGAGAAAGCCCGCACAGCTATAATCTCTGCATCACGATGTTCTGTCTTTCCCCAGAAGAAAGTGACAACTTTATCGTCCGACTGCACCCTGTCTGCAAACCAGCCCTCCAAACCGGTGGGGGTACTTATCGCGGACCAAAGAATGCTTTTAGAAGTTGCATTCAAGAGGTATTCCCGATGAATTTTCTGTCTTTCCATAGTTCATATTTGCTTTTTATTGCGGTGCCAAGATAGAGACTTTTTTCTAATTACAAAAAAGAATACGACTTTTTTATTCGCATCCTACAAACCGCTGTTCTTCATTCTCTATATAAAATACCTTTCTCTCTTTTTCTTCCCGGGATTCAGGCATCTACTTTTCGGTGAAACACATCATTCATTGCGCCACCTTTTTTAATTTTATCCGCAATAAAACCGGGTTATCTTCTTCTGATATGCTTTCACATAGATCCACCAGGAACGCATGTTCCTGTTTGAAAGTATTCCATTCTTGTGAAGACGCTGATTGTTTGTAGTTTGTATATCCATTAATGAGAGTCGTAGGACTTATCGGAGCATACAAATAGCCATCAATTACAATGTGAGGAAGATTAGTATATCTCAGTTTCAGGCTATTATTTTTTAAATACATATCATCCATAATCCTGATTCCATTCATAAACTGACCTGTTTTCAACGAATAAAAGCACAAACTCGCTTTTTCATCAAAGCCTAAACCAAGTATCAACAGATCAGAATAAAACTGAAAACTCCAGAGAGTAACGTATTCTTTATTTCTTATCTTCTTATCTATAGCTATCATATCATCAGTAGGTTCCACTTCTCTATAATCCACTTTATACTTTCCAAAATCAAAACAAAAAACCGGAGTAGCCTTATCGGCATCCAACGAATAGATAGTATCAGCATGAGAATATGTAAAGCAAGGCTTCCCAGCATAGGTTGAGAAAGTATTCCAGTTTAGAAAATAATTCAACTTTGTCTTTTCAACGGGAGAAATGTCTAAGAACGAAGAGAGTTCTTCATCTTTTTCCGTAAAAGCATATAGCGCTTTATTTGGTAATTCCATCAAGTTCGTATGTCTCAACACATAAGATCCATCAGGAAATACCATTGCATCATGAGCATAGTAAGGCATAGGGGATTCATATAAATAGTTACCGACAGAGTCATAAGTAACGGTTTTATTCCAGCCCAGAACTTTTATATCAGCATTCGGCATCAGTACAAAAGTCCCCATTTCTATATACTCTCCCTTTCCTTGTCCAAGACGATCCAATTCATAAAGGAATTTGCCCTGTTCAGTAAACACCAATGCCCGTGCATTTGCCAAGCCATTAGTTACCAACATATAATAGCGCCCATTCCGATAATATATCTTCCTGATCTCACCTATCAAACTCTGCGAAGTCGTTTCCAAAGGTATAATTTCAACAGATTCAGCAAAACTTGATAGTTTCAAGGATGAATTGAATGACAAACCTGACAAGTCTATTGTCTGTACTCCTGCTACTCTATCTTTTTTTTCATTAGAACAAGCAAAAAATAACATAACGACAAAGGCACCAAATAATGCTTTCATAGTATCTCTAATTATTAAGGTATTTTTCTATATCAAGATAAGCAAATTGATATTCGCTATCCAAATTCATTATAATTCGTTTATTCTCCTCATCACAACATAAATCATTAATTCTACGTCCTATATCTAATGTCATTAAATAATCTCCCGCAATATTAAACACGTGAAGCACCCTCGCCCCACCATTATGATTCCAATCTTCTCCTACGTATGAAACAACAATCTTATCACCACAGATAGTTGCATCTTCAAAATGCTCCTTTCCATCACCATTTTCATCCCAATCAGGACCATACACATTACATTGTAGCTCTCCATCCAGATTGTACAAGCTTATCAAATCAAATCGTCGGTTACACTCCACCAACGTATTATATCGGGGTGAAACAGCAAAAGCCACCCGTTTCTTTTTATCTGCAGGAT
>OGWW01000497.1_pt1 | contig 25755 bp, 23 predicted proteins | sample 1576131 | NCBI WGS metagenome assembly OGWW01 (sample SAMEA3541576, study PRJEB24748) | human gut metagenome | biome: human gut; feature: human-associated habitat; material: faeces | place: China | collected 2012 | reverse complement strand
TGTGTGCCATGGAACTTTCCAACGGCACGACACTTGAGGTAACCCCCGAGCACCGCTTCTTCAGCAATGGGGAATGGGTGCCGATAGAGGAACTGAACGTCAACGATACCCTGCAATTGAAAGATAATTCCATTGTTGTCATTGACAATAAGATTATTTTTCCTACCTTTGTAGAGGTCTATAATCTGGAGATTGAGGACAATGAAAACTATTATGTTACAATAGATGGTGTACTAGTGCATAATGGGTGTAATGATGCTGCAAATAAAACGGAAGACCCACCAGGAACTTTCAGGGATAGTAACGGAAAACTGAGAAATAGTGATGGAACTTTTGCCAATGACCCCTCTGCTGTAAAAAAGACAAAAACAGGTGAAGAATATCAAAGAAATATGTCCGAAAGACAAAAGGCGTTATTAAGAGATGCAGATGATCCCCATGCAGATTTATCTGATGAAGCCCGTGAATTTATTAAGGAAAATAATGGTAAAAAAGTACCCGAGAACTATGAGGTTTCTCATGAAGAGCCACTTTATACAAGAAGCACACATGAAGGTAAAGCTGAAATTGATGTTGCAGAGAATATGAAAACGCAGCCGAAAGATGTCCATAGAGCAAGACACAAAATATGTGGTGACCAATATCACCAATTCGGCCCTGCAAATAAACCTAAAATTATAAAATAGCATTGATTTGATTATGAATTATAAAGAGATTTCATCAGATTATGAAAAAGCTTCAGAAACTGATAGCTTTAAAGTGCACAATGATTTTCTGAATATCTTGTTACAGGATCATTCAGCATCAGGTATGGAACGTCATTATGCTTACTTTAATGAATCTGACAACAGTGATTTGAAAAGAATCTTAGGTAAGGGTTTCTTGAAAAGGGGAAAGGACGGTGTGTCTTTCTTATTGGGAAAACTAAGCAATGAGCCAGACAATCTTATAAAATCCAACATTATCCATCTTATAGGACTGTCATATGATAAAAAGTATTTATCCAATATTATCTCTTTCCTTAAAGATGAAGACCGCGAAGTGAGATACAAGGCAATCATTGTATGTGGCTGGTTAGGCGACACAGATACTATTGACATTCTAAAAGAACATTATCCTTTTGAAAAAGTCAGCCTTTTAAGGGGCTTTACGGTCTCTGCCATGCGTCAGATTTTCTTCAGACACAAGGAAACAAAAGATAAGATAGTAGAATTTATCTGTGCAAAACTACCAGAAGAAACAGACAATGAGGCTCTTGCAATTATGATAGTAGTCCTTCAGGATCTCACAAGAACTAAATATGGTCTTAAGGAGGATCCGTACTTTGGTGAGGTTTCAGGCGATGTTACAAAGGCAAAGTGCAAAATATTAAAACGTATAGGCTTATGATAAAAATGTTTTGGAATGACAGTGAGTTGAACATTGGCGTTGCATCAAGTGATGCCATAGAAGCACCATTGAATTCAGTGCTTGATAAATTTTATGACTTGTCAGAAGCTGAAAACAGCTTTCTGGGATTAAAAAAGTCAGACAATGATATTATCCAGTTTGCGTACCTAAGAGAAGATATTTGGCTGGTAGACATACCTGTCATGGCAGAAAGAGGCTCATATATGAAAGAATGTGAGTACCAGGACTGTGTAGATATTATCAGAAGCTACTATACAGATTCGTGGAGGATCCCATCACAATTTACTCTAAGGAAATGGTAACGACTTGAGACAAATCAGTTCCTGCACCATTACCAGGGGCATTGATAATACGATAACCAAGCCTTTGTAATGGTGTTACCAAAGCTTAGTAATCATTCAAGGTTGGATCTCAGTTTAGGTTGGTTATATAAATTACCTTTATCGCTTCTTCAACAATGGTGAATGGGTGCCGATAGAGGAATTGGACGTCAATGATACCCTACAACTGAAAGATAATTCCATCGTTGTCATTGACAATAAGATTATTTTTTCAACCTTTATCAAGGTCTATAACCTGGAGATTGAGGACAATGAAAACTATTATGTTACAGAAGGGGGAGTGCTGGTACATAATGGATGTAGAGAGGAATATGTCGGTAGAACACCAGGAAAGAATAGTAGAACTGGGCGGGAAGTCTTTGATAGAATGTAAAAATCAGATCCTCCTACAGCTCGTATAAAAAATGAATTCGGAGAAGCTGTCAAGGAGTTTTGGGACGCAGACAATAAAGTGTGGCGTGATATATCAGAAGCAGATATGGGACACATTCACGATGCTGTAACATATTGGAATGAAACTGGTCGTTACTTAGGAGCAAAGTCAAAAGAAGTCCGCAAATGGATGCTCTCAAGTGATAATTATATATTAGAATACTACAAAACAAACAGAAGTAAAGGGGCAATATTGGGTCAAACAACCACTTATCTGCCTCCATTTTAATAACATTTAAAATTAATCTTATGGCATTATTAGAGCAAAAGGAGTTTGATAAAGTTATCGCCTATGGCAAGCAGGCTTTCCAAGAACTCGAAAAAGAGAACTACGAAATGTTTCTTGAATTAGGAGAAAAAGGATGGGCGCAGTTCCCTTCACCAGTTGAAAACTGGAACCAAGCCTACAACTATGCTAAATCTTTCTTTAACAACACTTTAAACCATAGTGACTTTGAAGAGGCTAAAAAGTGGATTAATAGACTGATTGAAAATAACAATAACCTTCATTTATCCGATACTGAAACCATGCACCTAATGGGTAAGTACTGTTTCAAGAAAGGTGATTATGATAAAGCCTGGAAATACTGGGATATGGCGGTAAAAGATGCTGGTTATAGATATTTTGAAAATGACAAAGATGAATATCTTGATTTCTATAAAAATCCTCAAAAGTATAAGTTAAATGGATAATCTGCCAGATTCCCTCTTTCAGACAATCTGCCAGATACTTGACAAAGGAGACGAGGCAAGGTCTGCTTCAAAGTATGAAGACGCAATAGCTTTCTATCAGTCGGCAATAGACTTTCTTCCCGAGCCCAAATCAGACTGGGATATTTTCACGACATTGGTTATATCTATCGGTGACACCTATTATAAAGCTCAGCAATATATGATTGCAGACAGTTACTATGCCACTGCCTTAAAGTATGGAAATGGATTAGATAATCCTTACGTATGGTATGCCAATGGTAGGAATCTTGTCAGGATGGGCGAAACAAAAGTTGCAACGGATTCTTTGATGCGTGCCTACATATTAGCTGGAGATGAAATTTTCACCATTGACAACGACGAGTTCAAGGCATACATTAATGATATTATTTTCAGAAAAGAAAAATAGATATTAACTCTGAAAAGATAAAGGGGAACATCTGCATAGATTTTCCCTTTATTTATTTCTATCAGGATAGACACTGTATGAATCCTACAAACATGTCGACTGTAAAGGCTTCAATACCTGGTAAAGATCAGAAACTAATCCTCTTTTGTATGACTTGGATTTTGAACAGGTTACAATGAATGGGTAAAATGCTTATAACCAAAAAGAAGTAAACTATCTTCGTTCTCAAATTCTTATACCGAACTCACGTTATTCTATAAACAAAAAGAATAGAACAAAGATGTAATTATTTTTCACAGGCGCAACTGTTACTTAAATCTCTATCCATCAGCGCATTACAAAACCTATTGTTTCGTATTCCAAAAGCGGAACTTTTGCACGGTAAAAGCGTAGGTTTTGCATTGCAAAAGAGCCGCTTTCGCAATATCAAAACACAGTTATCACTTTTTAACAGAATTATCTTTACAAAGCTAAAACGAAAAACTCTCACTATTCCATTAGGGAAGATCTAAGAACTGCCTGCTTGAGCTGATTTCTTATACCGAGCTCACGTTTACACACAATGAAAAGAAAGGTAGAGAAGAATACTGGAAGATAAAGAAACCCATACATCGCATAACACGTTGTCTGTGTGCCATGGAACTTTCCAACGGCACGACACTTGAGGTAACCCCCGAGCACCGCTTCTTCAGCAATGGGGAATGGGTGCCGATAGAGGAACTGAACGTCAACGATACCCTGCAATTGAAAGATAATTCCATTGTTGTCATTGACAATAAGATTATTTTTCCTACCTTTGTAGAGGTCTATAATCTGGAGATTGAGGACAATGAAAACTGTTTTGTCACGGAAGAGGGAGTGCTGGTGCATAATGGTTGCAAACCTTGGAAACCTTCTGACAGTAATAAGAATATCGACCACTCCATAACTGTTGTAAATGCTGACGGTTCGGTGAGCTATACAGATTTGGATGGAAATACTGTCCTCTATAATTCTAATGGATATCCTGATTTTTCCCCTTATAAAATGACACAAGCGGATGATGTCGCTGGAATGACTGGTGTCTATTCTCATGATGCAGCTTTAGCCAATGCAAAAGTTGGACTTAAGAGTACACCAGAAGGTTGTGTATGGCACCATGTAGAGGATGGAAAAACGATGCAGCTTATCCCACAAGATATCCACCAGCATTTTCCACATACGGGTGGGGCATCAGGATTAAGAAACGGAACATTACCATAATGTATAGATAGTAAAACATTATAATTAAAAACAAGATATGATGAATACATTTCGCACTTTAGAGTCTTTACCATCAAATGTAATGGTGGAGAAAATGAATGAGTTAAAGAAAATTATCGGAGTAGACTCCCTCCCTGTTTTTGAAGACTTCATACTGACGAACAATGTCTGTATGTCTCGTCTAAATCACTACAAGAAGAAAAGCGTTGAGTTCTCAATTGATTATTTCTTAGGCTTTTCTTCAAAGAAAAACTACGATATAATCCACACTATCGGAGTATATGAAGGGCGAATGCCTAATGAGCTCTTCCCCATTGCAATCGTTGATGGCGGAGATTTGCTGTGCATGCGCAAGAGCACTGGCAACATCTATTATTGGTTCCATGAAGAAGACGACCGGGGACTGGAAGGCAATCAGAAGTACCCAGCACAAGTGGGCACAGACCTGAATAGTTTTATAGATAATCTCACAACTTCGCCCCAGCCTACTCAGGAAGAGATTCGTCAGGTCATGAAACACGGCAGCGTAACCATTACGCCTAAATATGTTGAGTATAGAAATAACGAACGAAAAGCAGAAGGACTTCCACCTCTTAGTTTTGAAGAATGGGATAAGCTCCTTAATAACAGATAGATTCCTGAAAAGGAGGAGATTTATAACTAATGTCTGACAACACAATAGGAATAATGCAAGCATATAAAGAATGAGTTTCAGGGAAGAACTTTGAGAAAGAATAACAACAATATTTATAAAGTCTGATTATACTGTTATTCCGTACCTTATATTGTAAACCTGTATTAATTCAACTTCTACATCCTATTACTTGCATAGATTCAAATTTGATGAGACAAAAATATTAAATTAACCTTTCATCGACTTTGCTGCAAGTGAACATCAGCAAACTATGAAACCGCTCAAGAAAAGGTGCTTATTTGAAGTTTAAGTTAGGCTTAGTTAAAACTTCAAATAAGCACCTTTACTATATAGTTAAGGCTTGGTTAAATTTCAAAAACATCTTGACTCTTTTAAGTAGTGACTTTTGCCAAGGATTTCGCTATGACCGCCAAGGAGAACTTCGTTCAGCAGTTCACTGGTTGGAATCAAGGGGCATGTTCTGTCGTTTTATGAAAGGCTTTAGTCTGTATGGTCAAGCCAAAGAGCACTATGATATTTGGACAGATGATGAAAGAGCACTTGGGAGAAAATCCAGGCAAGCGGTATGTCGCTTATCCTTGACGTCTTTGCTGCCAAGGGAGGGTGCGATGACGGTCTGTTTCCCTGCAGGTACGAAGGTGCATACGCAGTGGGGACTGGCGGATATAGAAAATCTGGAGATTGGTGTGCCTGTGCTCACATACAATGAAGAGACTGGCAGACAGGAATATAAGCAGGTGAAGAAAGTCATGCGCCGTATGACACGCCGTATGTGTGCCATGGAACTTTCCAACGGCACGACACTTGAGGTAACCCCCGAGCACCGTTTCTTCAGCAATGGTGAATGGGTGCCGATAGAGGTATTGGACGTCAATGACACCCTACAACTGAAAGATAATTCCATCGTTGTCATTGAGAATAAGATTATTTTTCCTACCTTTGTAGAGGTCTATAATTTGGAGATTGAGGACAATGAAAACTATTATGTCACAATAGATGGTGTACTGGCGCATAATGGATGTGAAAAGGATAAAGTTTATGATTCCAAAGAAGAGGCTATTTGCGAAGCTAAAAAGCGTATTGGATTAAAGGAGAGTGATGAACTACCAGAAAGTGTTGGAAAATTTGGCAGCCCACAATACGGAGATGCTAAGAAAGGATTTAGAATCGATCCTGCACATGATGGAGCTGCAATAGAAAATCAACCACATGTCAATTATTGGGACTACACACAAGGCAAAAGAGGAAAAGGTGGAATTAGTGGTGCTGTTCCATATAAAAAATAATATGAGGATATTATGGAGAATTTTAAATTAGAAAATTTCAGAAAAGAGTATGGAGTAGAAATGCCTATCATCAGAGTTATGTCATTTGATGAGTGTAATGTTATTCAACAAGCAATACTTCAGAAATTCAATATAGATAAACTTGATGATTTCTTTGCAAAGGAGGAAAAAAACTTTATCAAGGTGGATAATGTAAGTGCAGAGGATGAAGATTTTAATTGGTATAAAGTATTTGACTACTTGGATATTCCCATTCCCCATGAAGTTTATATTAATTTCGATAAGTTTGATAAAATAGATGTCATATCTTTTGAAAACTTTAATAAGTATTTTAGTGACATTTGGTATCCTGCTGCTGATGATATTGAGATGTTTGATATGACGAAAAGCTGGATTATTTCTGTAAGACATTATGGCTCTTTATATTATACGAAGATGTAGCATAAAAGAAAATGAGAATCCTAAAATTATATTAGACGTTTTAAAAGAAAGGGCTATCAATCATGCAGAATACTTAGGAATATTAAAGTAACGTGAGTTCGATATAAGAATTACGCCAATTATTATTTATAAGATAATTAAACAAAGAATTGATTATAAGTTAATGCGCTTATAACCAGAAAGATGTGAACTATCTTCGCCCTCAAATTCTTATACCGAACTCACGTTATTCTATAAACAAAAAGAATACAACAAAGATGTAAATATTTTTCACAGACACGGCTATCACATAACCTCCTCGCTATCAACGCCTTGCAAAACCTATTGTTTCGCATTCCAAAAGCGTAGGTTTTGCAAGGTAAAAGCGTAGGTTTTGCGATGCAAAACAGCCGCTTTCGCAATGTCAAACCGAAATTATGGTTTTTCTTACGAACTATCTTTACAAAACAAGGGCAGTTTTCGGAACGCAATGGAGCGGTTTTCGGTTTTAATGAATAGGAATACACGCTTACTGCAACATACGGCATTAGCCTATCTTCTTCACTGCATTTTCGAACCCATCGTGGTCGATGGCACGGGCTTTTAGTTTTGAACGATAAGTGTAAACGGTGGTAAGGCTCGCCCGCAGAATGGAAGAGATGCGCGCATTGTCGGTAATGCCAAGGCGTATGAGGGCGAGAATGCGCAGCTCGGTGGTGAGTCGCTCGTCGCCTTTCGGCTCTATCTGTCCGTCGGGACGCAGCAATTGGTTCACTTCCGTTACGAAATTGGGGTATATATTCAAGAAAGCCGTGTCGAAATTGAGATAATAATGGCGTGTGGCAGTCTGAATAAAATCGCTGTTTTTCAGCTCTGTATAGAGTTCTTCCATTCGCTTCTCGCGCGCCAGACGGTTATAGAGCTTGCGCCGCTCATCTACTCGGTCGATGAATTTCGATACTAATTCGAGGAAACGGGCTATGTATTCCTCTTTTATACTGTTGGTTTCGCTTATCTGCGCATTCACCTTGCTAAGGTTTTCCACAGCTTCGTTCAGCTGATGGTTCATCACCACCACGCGTTTGTTCATCTTTCGGTAGCGTTTCAAGAGCTTCAAGATGAACAGTATAGCCACCACAAGGGCTATTGCCACAAGGCTCACCACTGCCAGAAGTATGGTAATGCGCCTGCTTTGTGCACGTTTCTGCACCAAATAGACCGACAAAATGCGGGGCAGAATGCGCGAATTTTGACTGTTGCGCAAATGTGTGCCGTAGAAATTGGCATCTTCTATCGAGACATTCAGATACTTGTAAGCCCGCTCCACATCGCCTTTCTCGAACAAAAGCGTAGCCAAGAGGCGCAAGGAATTGTTCTCCTTCACCGACGAGCGTATGTCTGACATCGCACTTTCAATAAGATAGAAATACTGCTGGTCGGTGTTGCCCAACTTACCGTACAGTCTTGCCAACTCGCTGGTTATCATTGCATACTCGTGCTCGTGCCTTTGCAACTTCTGTAGGTATTCTTTCAGCATCGCAATGGCTTCGTCGGTATTGCCCTGCTCGCTCAAATCGTTTGCCTTCACCATGATATAGGTGCGCGTATCTTTGTACGGACTTTTCAAAATCAGCGCACTGTAATAATCCGCCTGCTTGTCGTAATACTTATGCACCTGCGTTCCTGCGGTGAATTCAGACATAAACATCATCAACAAAGACCACTCTTTATAGTAATCCTGACGAAGACGGTCGTCTAAAACCGCCGTACTCAGAGTGTCCAAGAGTTCTTTCGACTCCAAGAAAAGTGCAGCCAGCGTGTACACATGCACTTTCTTGAGCTGCGCTTCGGCAATCCACTTCGGGTCGCCCACACGCTTTGCATACATAATGGTGCGGTTGGCGTAGACCAATGCCGAGTCGAAACGGAACGCCTCGTACTCGTCGTAAAGCTGCATACATATCTTATAGCGTTGCTTGTCGGTGAGATAAGGCGTTGAAAGGCGTTGTCGTATATTCCCAATCTGCAATAACTTCTTGTCGGTTATTGCCTTACGCTGCCCTATAAGGTAGTCCAGCTCATCGTATTCGTTGGCTGCCATTCCCATCGAACAGTGCAACACTGCAAGAAGAAACAGCAAAAACAGCTTGCGCATCATTGTTTTGATTCTTTGGTTTTTCCTCTTCCACATTATATATTAAGGTGGTTCAGCTTTACAAAAATAGATAAAAATATTGAAAAACCAAAATTAAGGCACAAAAAAAGTGCGCCATAACCTCTCGTCTTGGCGCACTTTGCGTTTAGCTAATTGTTGATTGAGAATTGATTCACCTATAATCTACAAATAGGTTCTACAATTTAACATTACCTAAAATCACCTTTTTACCATTTTAAACGCTACATTTTACCATTGCCTCACGGCAGTCTTTTCGTTAAATCTGATACAAAGGTACACAATAAAATCGTTGTTGCAATGCCTTACAAATATAAATCTAAGTTTATCTAAAATCCGCAAAACAGCTATCTAACTGATAATCTTGTTATTAAATATTTTTAAACCACTAATTAAAATCATAAAAATCTAAACATATTCCTAATATATCAAACTTAAAAGGGAACAAAAACGGGTATAATGAAACAGAAATAACAGAAAAAGACAACAACGCATAAAGCAGACAATAACAATATTCGCACTTACAGGAAATAAAGAAGTAAGAACACTGCAACTGCACCGTGAAGGGCAGAAAGAAAACATTATAAAAATCTTTCTTTACATAATTAATTGCTCATAAAGGATTTTTTATATAACTTTGTCTACGATAAAGATAATAGCCATTACCTTTAGCAATTACCATTCAAATAAATAACATTATACTTAAACCTATGTACGAAGAAAGAAACAAAATTATATTAGGGGAAGAGCCAGACCATAATTCTCATTTGAAATGTTTATTTGGAGACAACATAAACAGAGAGTTGCTATTGCACATCGCAGATTATGTGATAAACAACGGACAATTAGCTGCTGCCAATGAAAATATGCAAGTGGACGGAGAAGATTGTACTGTATTTGCACTTTATTCGCCCGAGGACTACATAATATTACAACTTACAGGTCAAAGCATAAAAGAGCAGAACAATATCCTATCTATCTTTCCAAGCTCACGAGGAGGAAGAATTACTGAAATAACCATTACCAATATTCAAGAATATGGCAATGGCTACGAAGCTATTATTACTGGAGAAATTATGAATGGCAAGAAAACCATCTCATTCTTCGATACTAACTACTTTGAGCACAAAGACGAGATTAAAATTGGCGACGAAAGAGAATTTCTGATAGTAGCCTATGCTTACGAAGCGGATATCCTCACAGAAGAACAACGAATCGTTAAAATGAACCCTGACATAATGAAAGCAATGGCAGAAAACTTGGGTAAAGATATGGAAAGTATGTATCCAGAAATCGATATAAGCACAGGTGTAGCTTTCGAACAACACTATGATGACTGTGCAGATGATGGAGAGTTTCAATCGCCCGTTCTAACAGATGTCAAGGAAGTTACAGTAGCAGGCGAATCGTTATACAATATCCCTATGACACTATGGCAAGACCTTAACGACGAAACGATTGCATTTGACATATCATTATATGCCCGAACTTCATTCTTTGAAAGTAAGCCGAGCATTGGAGATTCCCTTTATGGGAAACTGTGGCTCATAGGAAGAACGAAATCATAACTCATCAGCTCAAGTAAACTCCATTCTTCTGAAAGCAATAACAACCTTAACTTTGTAAAGATAATTCTAAAGAAAAACCATAATTTCAATTTGACGTTGCGAAAGCGTAGGTTTTGCGATGCAAAAGAGCCGCTTTTACCGTGTAAAACCTACGCTTTTGCAATGCAAAACAATAGATTTTATAATGCGCTGACATAGAGTGAGTTAAGCGATAGATACTCTTTGAAAAATATTTACACTTTTGCAACGTTTTTCCTGTGTCTTGCTTATGCTCCGACCGCTTTTCTTACGGTTGCCGTATCGTTATCGCGCTTTTTGGCAAAACGACTGATACTTAGCAGCATACCAATGTAAAGACAGTTGATGATGGTAGATGTTCCACCCTTGCTGATAAGCGGTAGCGGTTGTCCCGTAACGGGGGCTAACCCCACAGCCACCGCCATATTGAAGAGTGCCTGCGTAACTAATAGGAAAGCAATGCCCATTGCAAGGAATGCGGGGAACGAGTTTTCGCACCTGCCAGCTATCTGTCCCGACCTCATCAGTATCACAATGTAGAGGAAAGCTACGAAAAATGCTCCTATGATGCCCATTTCTTCGATAATGATGGCATAGATAAAGTCGGAGAATGCTTGCGAAAGGAAATCTCGTTCGTTAGAGTTGCCAGGGCCTTTGCCCAAAATGTTCGACGAGGCAATGGCGATGTTGGCGTGTCCTATCTGTCCGTCCTTATCGAGGTCGTAGTCTTTTGGTGCTACGTATTCGTTGTTTAAAAATCTGTTAATACGTGCTTTCCACGTGTCAGCACGGTGGAAAAGCTTTCCTACGAAATTCTCTTCGGTTTCTTCTTCCACGAGTGTTGTCTGCTCGGTAAGGTTCTGTTTAGGTGCGTTTTTCTCTTCGTCGGTTCCTACCGCCATTACCAATGCAAGTGCAAAAACCACCGTCAGTGCCCCGACACCCAAGAGTTTTCCTATTTGTTTTAAAGGCACACGCCCCACAAACATCATAAGCAGCACGGTTAAACTTGCCAGCAGTGCTGTGGAAAGGTTCTCGAAACTAATGGGAATGATGATGGCTGCCGATAGAAACAATATGTATTTGAAAGCCTTTTTGGCGGCTCCAGCTTCGGTTTGCATGGCACTGAGTATCTGTGCAACTGCCAGTACCAGTGCGCCTTTGCCCAATTCGGAAGGTTGGAACTGAATGCCCATAACCTCAATCCACCTACTTGCGCCGTTCGTAACACCACCCGTAAGCAGCACGCCTATCAGCATCAGCACCGAAAGGACGAGTGCGGGGAGTGTCGCTATCTTGAAATACCGACATTTTATGTTCATTACGACAATCATAACGATGAACCCAATGAAAAGCATTCCACCGTGCTTCAGCAGTGGTGCCCAATAGTTACCTCCCTTGTACGAAAGTGTACTCGATGCCGAATATACTTCTACAATGCTAATCATACAAAGAAGGAAGAATACCATCCATATTACTTTGTCGCCTTTGAATATGTTGTTAAGGGACTTTAGGCTCATTTTCTGTCGTTTTGAAGTTTTAAAATGTAAGTATTAACGTGTTGTCTTGTTTATTGTTTTTACAGTGCGCGTGCAAGAGTCTTGAACTGCTCGCCACGGTCTTCCATATTCTTGAACAAGTCGAAACTTGCGCAGCACGGACTTAGCAGTACGGTGTCGCCAGGTTTTGCCATAGCGTAGCACGCCTCGATGCACTCCTTCATAGAGTGGGTGTCGCGTACAGGAATGCCCAATTCATCGAAGTTTTCGTGCAATTTCTGGTTGTCTGCACCGAGATAAACCAAGCCTACGCACTTCTTTTTCACAAGGTCTTTAATGGCGTTGTAGTCGTTGCCCTTGTCTTTGCCGCCAATAATGAGAATGGTAGGTGTACGCATACTTTCCAAAGCATACCAGCAAGCGTCTACGTTCGTAGCTTTCGAGTCGTTGATGTATTGAACACCAGCCACCTTGCATACCTTTTCCAAGCGATGTTCCACACCAGGGAAGTCGCTCAGGCTTTTGCGAATGCTTTCTTTCTTTATGCCGCTGATGTTCGATGCTAATCCTGCTGCCAACGAGTTGTATATGTTGTGCTTGCCCGTAAGCGATAAGTCTTCCTGTTCCATATTGAATGGGGTAGGCTGTTCGAGGGTGTACTGTCCTTCCTCTATGTAGCCGATGCTGCCCTTCTCTTTGAGTTCGGAGAATGGATATTGCACTGCCTTTACGTCGAACTTCTCCAACTCTTTCTTGATGACAGGGTCGTCGTTCCAGTAAATAAAGCAGTCTTCGTGCGTTTGGTTCTGAATGATGCGCATTTTGGAGTCAGCATACTTCTCAAACTGATTGTCGTAGCGGTCCAAATGGTCGGGGGTGATGTTCAGCAAGATAGCGATGTTTGCACGGAAATCGTACATATCGTCGAGCTGGAAGCTGCTAAGTTCAATCACGTAGTAGTCGTGTGGCTCTTCAGCAATCTGCAAGGCGAGGCTCTTACCGATGTTTCCTGCCAGTCCAACGTCGTATCCAGCATCTTTGAATATATGGTAAATGAGGCTTGTAGTAGTGGTTTTGCCGTTGCTACCTGTAATACAAACCATTTTGGAATTGGTGTATCGGCCTGCAAATTCTATCTCGCTGATGATGTGCGTGCCCTGTTCGATAAGCTTTTTCACTATCGGAGCTTCCTTCGGAATACCAGGACTTTTTATGATTTCATCGGCATTCAGAATCTTTTCCTCCGTGTGTTGCCCCTCTTCCCACTCTATGTTGTGGTCGTTGAGCAGCTTTTTATACTTATCTTTGATAGCAGACATATCCGAAACAAACACGTCGAAGCCTTTCGCCTTTGCCAATACGGCAGCTCCTGCACCGCTTTCACCTGCTCCTAACACTACAATTCTCTTCATATTCACTTGTCTTTTATCGTCGTTTCGCAAGGTTGCTGTCCCTGCGGTTGTTTTGTTCTGATGTATCTTTCTCGTTTTATCTAATCTTCAAAGTAATGATGGTCAGTGCCACCAAGATAATGGTTACAATCCAGAAACGAAGGGTTATCTTGCTTTCGTGCACTGGTGTGTGGGGCGTTTTGATGAGATATTTGCAGTCTGGTTCCAATCGGCTGTCTTCCGTTCGGAAGCTATCGTGGATAGGCGCACGCTTGAAGATGCGTTGCTTTATACCCCTGCGCTTGCCCAACTTAAAGTAGTAGACTTGCAAAATAACACTTAAACTTTCCACGAAGAAGATGCCACACAAGATAGGCAGCAACAATTCTTTATGGATAATGATAGCACCTACGGCGATGATACCACCAATGGTGAGGCTGCCGGTGTCGCCCATAAACACTTGTGCAGGGTAGGCGTTGTACCAAAGGAAACCTATCAGCGCACCGATGAAAGCCATGAAGAACACCACCAACTCTTCCGAGCCGGGAATATACATTATATTCAAGTAGGCGGCATATTCAATATGGCTGCTGACATAAGCCAAGATGCCTAACGCCACACCTATGATAGCGGAGTTTCCTGCACACATTCCGTCCATTCCGTCGTTTAAGTTCGCACCGTTTGAAACGGCTGTTACCACGATAATGGTCATAATAACGAACAATATCCAGCCTGCTGCCGTCTTGTATTTTCCACAGAACGACATAATTTCAGAGTAGTCGAGGTTGTGGTTTTTTATGAATGGAATGGTGGTCTTGAGGGTCTTCTCGGCTTCTTTGCCGTGTTTCACTATTATTTCCTGCCCATTATTGCTGCGCATTTCCAAGTTGATGTTCGACTTGACATCGGGCGATGCCCATAGAACCAAGCCCACAATAAGACCGATAGTGAACTGTCCGACTATCTTGTACTTGCCTTTCAATCCGTCTTTGTTGTGCTTGAAAATCTTAATAAAATCGTCCATTCCACCGAGAAATCCGAGCCAAATGGTGGTAATGACCATTAAGATGAGATAAATGTTGCGCAAACGACCCAACAGCAATACAGGAATGAGCAATGCAATAATGATGATGATGCCACCCATCGACGGTACACCAATCTTTTTAACACCGAACGGGTCGATGCTCGCATCGCGTTGCACCTCTGTAATTTGCTTTCTCTTGAGATATTTTATAAACTTTTCGCCGAACCAAGCTGAAATTACCAATGCAAGAATCATTGCCATAATGGCTCGGAAACTGATGTAGCCCCATAAGTGGGAACCACTGATGCCGAACTGGTCGAGCCAACGGAAGATGTAGTATAACATAATGTCTTTATTTAAAGTTAGGCTTTTTATTCGTTACTGCTTATGGTTTCTTTACTTTAAACCGAAAATTTCACGTACCACCTCGTGGTCGTCGAAGTGGTGTTTTATGCCATTTATTTCTTGATAAGTTTCGTGTCCCTTGCCTGCAATCAGGATAACATCGCCCTTTTGTGCCATCATACAAGCTGTGCGGATAGCTTCTTTGCGGTCGGTTATGGATAGCACCTTCTTCTTTTGGGTGGTGTCGAGACCAGCTAACATATCGTCGATAATGGCTTGTGGGTCTTCGTTGCGGGGATTGTCGCTGGTTAGGATAACCTTGTCGCTGCGCTTTACGGCTTCGAGAGCCATTAATGGACGCTTGCCTTTGTCGCGGTTGCCGCCTGCACCACATACTGTAAACACGTTTCCGCCCTTTCCATCGAGCACTTCGTGTATAGCCATCAGCACGTTTTCGAGTGCGTCTGGTGTGTGTGCATAGTCTACAATGGCTGTGTATCCTTCGGGGGAAGCGATGGGTTCCAAGCGTCCGTTTACATTCTTCAGTGTGCTGAGAGCCACCAAAATGTCTTCAGCTTTCTTGCCCAGCATAATAGCTGTACCGTAAACCGCCAGCAAATTGCTTACATTGAATTTGCCAATGAACTGTACACCTACTTCCTTGCCGTCTACTTCAAGGTACATTCCTTCGAAATGGCACTCTAAAATGCGTGCACGGAAGTCTGCCATACGTTTGGTAGAGTAGGTTTTTATCTTTGCCTTGCAGTTTTGAACCATTACCATACCGTTTTTATCGTCGGCATTGATAATAGCAAAGGCGTCCTTGCTTAAATCGTCGAAAAACATCTTCTTTGCATCGCGGTAGTTCTCAAACGTCTTGTGATAGTCCAAGTGGTCGCGTGTGAGGTTGGTAAACAAGCCTCCTGCAAATTTCAATCCGCCAATGCGACGCTGGTGAATGGCGTGGCTCGAACATTCCATAAAAGCATATTCACAGCCTTCGGCTACCATTCTTGCGAGCAGTGCGTTCAGCTCTATTGGGTCGGGAGTGGTATGGCTGGCTGGCACTTCCTTGTTGTCGATGTAGTTGCAGACGGTAGAAAGCAAACCAACTTTGTGTCCGAATTTGCGGAACATATTATATAATAAGGTGGCAACAGTTGTCTTGCCATTCGTTCCTGTTACACCAACAAGCTTTAACTGGTGCGATGGGTCGCCATAGAAAGTTGTTGCGACTTTGCCGACAGCATCTTCGGTAGACTTGACTTGTATGTAAGTAATGTCTTTCTCAGCAGTTTCTGCTGGCATATCTTCCAACAAAACCGCCGAAGCACCTAATTCTATCGCCTTTTTTATGAACTTATGGCCATCGGTCTGCGTACCTTTCATAGCAACAAACAAATGTCCTTGTTCTATTTTGCGGCTGTCGATATTGATGCCTTTGATGTCTTTGTCTGTATTGCCAACTATATTTAGCGGCTTAATATTTTTAAGCAAATCGTTTAATTTCATATCTTGCTTCTTTCTTTTATTCGTTCTTGTTGGAGTTATCTTACTGTGAGGTTTAGGCAAAGCGAAGTTTACAAACCATTCCTCGCTTAATCTTGTCGCCTGGCGCAAGCGATTGTTCTACCACTCTGCCACGTCCGGACATTACAACCTTTATGCCACAGCTCTCTAATAGATAAATGGCATCGCGTGCTCCCATATTGTGTACATCGGGAACAAGCTGCTTATTGATGTTCTTTTTCTCTGAAAACGTTATGGCATTGTTGCTTGTTTCCACTGCTCCCCAGATGTGATTGCCAAATGGATTGGCACCATTCCAACCGTTTTTAACGTTGAAACCGAGAGCAGAGAGTACATAGTCGGTTGCTAAAAGGTTGCCACTCTTTGCCATTGGAATAGGCGAAGCGGTTGAATCTTTAGCATCGACAACGCTGAGCTTTAGGTTTTGGGCCATAATACCTTCTGCTATGTTGTGGAAAACAACACCACTCATACCGCCACCCGATGCTGGCAGTCCCGACTTTTGTATGCAGACAATGCAGCTATATCGCGGTGCATCGGCTGGGAAAAAGCCTGCAAAGCTTAATAAATAGTCGGTAACACCTGATTTATAGCCCGCAGCACCTTTCGACATCTGCGCTGTACCCGTCTTTCCAGCTACTGAAAACTTGTCAGAACCTGCTTTTTTGCCCAATCCTTCTGATACAACCTCGCTGAGAATGCGTTGCATTTGAATTATGGTAGATTCCTTTGCAATTTGTTCGCGTTGTACGATGGGAGGATATTCGGCTAATATTGTTCCGTCTTTCACTACCTTCTTGACAAAGCGTGGACGCATCATTTTACCACCATTTGCTATCGCATTGTAGAATGTCAGTGTTGAAATGGGAGGCACTTGCGTTTCGTAGCCAATGCTCATCCACGCCAAAGCCGTGTTGCTCCAGTTGGTATATTGACCTCGCTTGGTCTTTTTAGGCATTCGAATCTTTGCTGGCGAATAGCCTGTGATAGGAATTTGAAGGTCGTCGGCTAAGCCTAAATCGTAAATTCCTTGCACAAACTTCTCTGGATTTCTATGATAGAAGTTGTCTATAATTCGACTGATGCCAATATTAGAACTGTATTTAAGGCACCAAGGCAATGTCAGATTGCCGTAACCGCCGCGCCGCCAGTTGTGGTCCTTCATATCACGGCCGTACATATTCCACACACCGCCACCTGTTGCCACGGTGTACATCGTGTCTACAACGTTGTCGTCGAGTGCAACCATCATAGAAGCGGTTTTGAAAACTGAGCCTGGTTCAAGCAAGTCGCTTACTGCGTGGTTCTTTATTTCTCGGTATTGGCCGTCTTCACACTTATCAAGATTCACGATTGCCTTAATGTCTCCTGTTGCAACTTCCATGACAATGGCTACGCCAACGTTGCCATTTATCTCTTGCAATTCCTCAAGCAAGGCTCTTTCGGCTAAGTCTTGTATGCTGACATCGATGGTTGTAACGATATCAGAGCCATCAACAGGAGGGATTTCGGTGATACTGAGGTATTTGTTTCTGATTTTTCGGCGGTTCTCAATGCCGTTTGTGCCTCGCAAGATGCTATCGAACGACATTTCCAATCCGCATCGAGCCACATCTTTTGCACCATAAAGGTCGCCTACGGTACGTTGTGCAAGCGAACCGAAAGGACGGCGGCGTGCATTGAATTCTTCTTCGTGGAAGCCACTTTGGTATTTTGCGTATTTAAAAACAGGGAGCTTCTTCACCTCTTTATATGTGTTGTAGTCGATGCGGTACTTCCAAATAGGGAAGTGGCGTCGTTCTTCTTTCAAGCCACTCAATAGGTATTGCTTAAATTCGCCTGCTGTTTTTTCAGGGAAAAGTTCGTTCAATCCCTTGCAAATATAATCTATGCTATCGACAAAAGCAGTATCTTTCCCTGATTCCTTGAGTGTCTTGAAGTCCATAAAAACTTTGAACTCAGGCAATGAACTTGCCATAAGTTCTCCGTTAGAGCTAAGAATATTGCCACGTGTAGGTAAGATTGGAACATTGTCCTTCTTCTGTTTTGCTGCCACTTCCAACCAATAATCCTTCTGCACAATCATAATATAGGCAGATTTGGCAACAACAGCAATAGCTATGAGGCTCATAATAAATGCTATGAGCGAATAGCGCGGCATAATATTTTTATTATTGAACTTACTCATAATCTTTATTTTGAAGGAACGTTAATGATGAACGGAGGACGCGAAGAAATCTTCAATATGCTGTCTTTGTTGGTTTTCAGAATTTCCAGCACGTGACTTTCTCGTGAGCGTTCTGTAAGTTGGCTGCTGCTCGACAAGGCTCTGTACTTCGCATCGGACAGCTCTGTTTCGAGTTTGTCAATCTCTATCAAGTCTTTTTGAACGCTGTAACGGTTCGATATATATATAATAACGAAGACCACGATGAGCACAATGAGTCCAATGTTATTCCTTAGGAAATGTGCTGAGAATATGTCGCCGCCAAGTATTTTTTTCAATGTGAAGTTGCTCGATAAGGGCTGTTCGTCTTCTCTTGCTTGCTCCTCAATCGCATTTTTCAGTGCTTTCTCTTCTTCTATTATCTTTGCAGCCTTTACCTCTTCGGTTTTTTGCTTGTCGTTTTTTTCTTCTTTCTCGCCTTCTTTTTGGAGTTTAGAACTTTCAGTGTTCTTTGTAAGTTGAAGCTTTTCTACCTCCAACTCAACCTCAGTTCCGTCCATAGCCACAGAATCAGTAGACTGCTCAGACAATGTTGTTGCCTCTGCAGCCTCCTCTTTTTTTCGTTCTCTTACAGTGAAAATGGGCTTTGCCACCACTTCCTGTACTTCTTCGTTTTCTGTTAGCTTATCGTCCATTTATTTCTTTTCGGCTATTCTAAGTTTTGCACTGCGACTTCTTGGGTTGCTTTCTTGTTCGTTCTCGTCTGGTACTATCACCTTGTTGTTTATCAACTTGAATGGTGAATTGATGCGCCCGAAGAAGTCTTGTTCCACCTTACCTTCAATATTGCCCGATTTCATCATATTTTTCACGATGCGGTCTTCCAATGAATGGTAAGTAATAATGGAGAGCCTACCTCCTGGTTTCAGCACTTCTGAAGCACTGTTGAGCATTTCTTTCAGTGCAGCCATCTCTTGGTTCACCTCTATACGGAGTGCTTGAAACAGCTTTGCCATCTCCTTTTTCTCCCGTTCTCGTTTGAAAAGTGGTTCCACAACGGCTTGAAAGTCTTTCGTTGTAAGTATGGGTGTCGTGCTTCTGCTATTCACAATGGCGGCAGCAATCTTGCGCGAGTTCTTCAGTTCTCCATAAAGGTAGAACATATTTGCAAGTTTTTCCTCGTCGTATTCCCGCAGAATGTCGGCAGCAGTTTTGCCTGCCCGCTTGTTCATACGCATATCGAGTGGAGCATCGAAGCGGAATGAAAATCCTCTTTGCTCGTCGTCGAAGTGATGACTGCTTACTCCCAAGTCGCCCAACAGACCGTCTATCTGCTCTACGCCATAATAACGCAACCAGTTTGATAAATATCTGAAGTTGGAACGTACAAACGTAAAGTTCTCAGGCCTCTCTCCATTGCTGCCGATTTCGCATATATTCTGTTCTGCATCGGCATCTTGGTCGAAGCTGTATAGGTGTCCTTTTTTGCTAAGACGTGAGAGAATCTCCCTGCTATGTCCGCCACCACCAAAGGTAACGTCTACATAAATTCCGTCAGGGTGAATGTTCAAACCATCAACACTCTCGCGAAGCAATACTGGAACATGATATGTTTCAGCGGTCTTAACCATATTTTCTTTATCGGGTTGTATCTGTGGCGAGTGCTTTTGTTTCTCCTGAATTTCCCATAATAGTCTCCAATGTTTCACTAAAGTCGTCTGGGTCAAGGAATGCGTTCTCGTTCTCGTTGTTCCAAATCTCAATGCAATCGTCCATACCAATGAATTTTATTTGCTGGTCGATGTTTGCCATTCTCAAGTATCGTTTCGGTATTAAGAAGCGTCCGTTACCATCGAGTACGATGGTTTCAACGTCTGAGACGAATTGGCGATAAACCATCTGGTCGCGTTTGTTCCAACGATTGAGGTTGCTGCGGAGATTATCAAGCATCTTGTTCCACACCGATTGGGGGTAGATGACCAAGCAAGGCTGGAAAACATCTTTCTTCATAATCAGCGACTCTTCGCCAGATGTGCTCAATATCTTGCGGAATGTTGCTGGCAAAAAGGCTCTTCCTTTCACGTCAGTCTTGGCTTCTATGCTACCTAAAAATCGCATGTGTACTTCTTATATAATTGAAATTTCGGTTCAAAGTTAAGTAAAATTCCCCACATTTCACCTCTTTCCTCCACAAAGTTTGCGTTATTCTTGTATTTTTAATATATTTAACGCAAAGTAAAGGTGTAGAAGAAGTGCGTAAAAGACTTATTGTAAGTATTTTTCATTACGTCTTAAATGAAGTTTGTGTGTACTTTCAATTAGTTTTACGTGCAACTTTGGCGTTGGTTTTGGTGTGCAAATCAATGGTTATTGAGTATTTTTTTTATAAAAAAGTCGAATATCTCAAAAGGTTTAGTTATATTTGCACTCTATTTGAGAACTTGGAAAAATTAGAAAGCATATAGCAAGTAACATGGAGAGGACCATCGATATCCAAAAGATACTGTACAGTAAAATGGGCTCGAAGGCAAGGTTTGTTCCTCGTTTTGTGATTAATTGGTTTAGAAACATTATTCACGAAGACGAGGTTAATCAGTTCCTGTGGGAAAATCGAGACAAGACAGGAACGGAATGGCTTACAGAATGTGTGCATTATCTGCGTATGACGCTTGAGATAGAGGGCTTGGAAAACTTGCCCGACAAGAACGACGGCAAACTCTATACATTTGTTTCTAATCACCCACTTGGCGGACAAGACGGTGTTGCATTAGGTTCTATCATCGGCAAACATTACGATGGAAAGTTTCGTTACCTTTTGAACGACTTGCTATTGAATCTGCCTGGTTTGGAGCCTGTGAGTATCGGAATAAACAAAACTGGCAAGCAGAGTCGCGATTTCCCTCGCATGGTGGAGGCTGGATTTAGCAGCGACAACCATATTGTGATGTTTCCAGCAGGATTGAACAGCAGAAAGCAGAATGATGTGATTCGTGATTTGCCTTGGAAGAAGACTTTCATAACGAAGAGTGTAGAGTATCAACGCGATGTTGTGCCAATCCATTTCAGTGGACGCAATTCGGAACGGTTTTATAAAATTGCCCATTTCAGCGATAAATACGTGAAGAAAGTAAATCTTGCGATGTTCTTCTTGGTCGATGAAATGTATAGAAATGTTGGCAAAACATTTCGTGTAAGTTTCGGAAAACCTATTCCGTGGCAGACTTTCGATGATAGCAAAACACCGATGGAATGGGCACAATTTGTCCAAGACAAGGTGTATGAACTTTAGGAAAGTTTTACTTGTTATGAAGTAATGCGAAATAATGAGATGCGATAAAAAGCAATAATATGAAGGAAGAAGAAATTATCCAACCAGTCAGTAAGGAACTTTTGAAAAGTGAACTTACTCCAGACAGATTGCTGAGAGGTACCAATAAGAGTCATAACGACATCTATGTGTTCTCGGCAAGCGAAGCTCCGCATCTGATGGACGAAGTTGGACGATTGCGCGAAGAGGCTTTCCGCAGTGCCGGTGGTGGTACGGGAAAGGCAAAGGATATAGACGAATTTGACCTGATGCCCAATGGTTGCAAGCAACTTATCGTGTGGAATCCTGACAACGAAGAGATTATAGGCGGTTATCGTTATGTGTTTGGCAAAGAGTGGAAGTTTGGCAGCGATGGCCAACCTATACTTCCTACCAGCCATATGTTCCATTTTTCCGACAAGTTCCTGAAAGAATACGCTCCCTACACGGTTGAATTGGGTCGCTCTTTCGTTTCTTTGGGATACCAGAACGTTCGTGAAAATTCTAAAAGTATCTTTGCACTAGATAATCTTTGGGACGGTTTAGGTGCGCTCACGGTGCTGAATCCCCATTGTAAATACTTCTTCGGTAAAATGACGATGTATCCGTCGTATATCCGTCGTGGTCGCGATATGATTCTTTACTTCCTCAAGAAGTTCTTCGACGACAAGGAAAACCTCATTATACCGATAAAACCGCTCAAAATCGACACTCCTTTCTCCGAATTTGAGTCGTTGTTCAATGCCGCCTCCTTTAAAGAGAACTATCGCATTTTGAATAGGGAAATACGCAAGTTAGGGTTCAATATCCCTCCTTTGGTAAATGCTTATATGAACCTTTCGCCAACTATGAAACTTTTTGGAACGGGTATTAACAATGGCTTTGGCGATGTAGAGGAAACAGGAATCCTTATCGCTGTGGACGAAATATTTGAAGAGAAGCGCGTTCGCCATATTGAAAGCTTTGTAAAAGACCACCCAGAAGCACTTAAGATAACAAGCGGTGCGAACAAGGTGATTTATGAGGAGCGGTAAAATTTAGAAAAGTAATAGATTATAATAAAACAGTAAACCAGTATTTATTGTCCATTTCATCGAGGAAAAGGCAATGAATACTGGTTTTTTATTTTCTGTTTCCAAGTTCAAAGCGCAGTTGCTGCTTTTCATTGAAATTACCTTCACAATATCAAAGACAACTTCCTGCATCTGTCTTCAACAGTAAAAGGAAAACGATTCCTTTACTGAACTGCTGTTGAGTTGCAGTTTATGCCTGTTTTAACGAATGAAAAGGAGTTCGCGATATTTCGGCAACGTCCACATTTCATCGCTCACAATCAGTTCGAGCTTGTCTATTTCGTGGCGTATCTCTTCCATCTTTGTGGTAATGTTGTCGTGGTAGGCAATGGCTTTTTCGCGTTGGTTTTCTATTCTGTTGGCAATTTTCCTTGCCTCAACAAGTTCGTCCACGCCTGTTTCTATGGCTTGCATACGCTCCGCAATTTCCTTTAGAATCTTTACATTGCGTGCCGTAAGCCGTTCGCCTTCCTCTCTGCCGAAGATGTTTATCATCGAACTAACGTTCTTTGCCAACCTGCTTTGGTAATGAGTTACAACAGGAATGATGTGGTTCATAGCCAAATCGCCGATTACACGTGCTTCTATCTGAATCTTTTTCGTGTAAGTTTCCCACTTCACCTCGTTGCGAGCTTCGAGTTCGTTGCGCCTCATTACGTTCATAGATTCGAACATTTGCACGGAGTCATCGCGCAAATAGGCATCGAAACATACAGGACAACTTGCCTCGCAGTCCAATCCTCTCTGCGCTGCTTCGGCTTTCCACTCATCGCTGTAACCATTTCCGTCGAAGTGGATAGGCTTACAGGCTTTAATATCGTTGCGGACAACTTCTATAATCGCACTCGTCTGGTCTTCGCCTTGTTCAATCAACGCATCAACACGTTGCTTGAAACTTGTCAGAGCTTCTGCCACAGCCGTATTCAGCACGATGAGCGAAGAGGCACAGTTGGCTTCCGACCCTACTGCGCGAAGTTCAAAGCGATTGCCGGTAAAGGCAAATGGCGACGTGCGGTTGCGGTCGGTGTTGTCGATGAACAGCTCAGGAATTTCCGGAATGTCGAGTTGCACGCCTTGTTTCCCCTTCACGGTGAACAAGTCTTTCTTGTCGGCTTTCTCTATATGTTCAAACAAGTCGGTCAGTTGTTTGCCAAGGAACGACGAGATAATGGCAGGTGGTGCTTCGTTCGCCCCCAAGCGGTGGTCGTTGGTTGCACTCATAACCGATGCTTTCAGCAGTCCGTTGTGTTTGTAAACACCCATCAATGTTTCTACAACAAAGACTACGAAGCGCAAATTGTCGTTTGTGTTCTTACCGCTTTTGTGTAACAGCACCCCTGTATCGGTAGCCAAGCTCCAGTTGTTGTGCTTTCCTGAACCGTTGATGCCTGCGAAAGGTTTTTCGTGTAGCAGCACACGGAAGCTATGTCGGTGTGCAACCTTCTTCATCAGTGCCATCAGCAGCATGTTGTGGTCTACTGCCAAGTTGCATTCCTCGAAGATAGGAGCAAGCTCGAATTGTCCCGGAGCAACCTCGTTGTGGCGGGTTTTTACAGGTATGCCCAGCTCTAAGGCGCGGATTTCCAAGTCTTTCATAAAGGCTTGGACACGTTCGGGGATAGTGCCGAAGTAGTGGTCGTCCATTTGTTGGTTCTTTGCAGAGTCGTGCCCCATCAGCGTTCTGCCCGTAAGCATCAGGTCGGGACGTGCAAAATATAAGTCCTCGTCTACAAGGAAGTACTCCTGTTCCCAGCCCAAATTGGTGTGTACCTTCTTTACATCGGGGTAGAAATACTGGCAAACATCTTTTGCCGCACTGTTTACGGCAAGCAACGAACGCAGCAGCGGTGCCTTGTAGTCGAGTGCTTCGCCCGTGTAAGAAATGAAGATAGTAGGAATACAAAGCGTGTCGTCTATGATGAAGACCGGACTTGTGGGGTCCCACGCCGAGTAGCCGCGTGCCTCGAAGGTGTTGCGAATGCCACCCGATGGAAACGAACTTGCGTCTGGTTCTTGCTGTACGAGCAGTTTTCCAGAGAAATCCTCGAGCATTCCGCCTTTCCCGTTCGACTCTATGAAGGAATCGTGCTTTTCCGCTGTGCCTTCTGTCAGGGGCTGAAACCAGTGCGTATAGTGCGTAACACCATTCTCTTTTGCCCACTTTTTCATACCGTTTGCCACACCATCGGCAATCGAACGGTCGAGGCGTTTACCGTTTTCCATTACGTCCATCATCTTGTTGAAGATGTCCACAGGAAGGTATTTGTACATTTTGTCGCGGTTGAAAACGTACTTCCCAAATAGTTCGGAAGGGCGTTCGTTCGGCAATTCTAAATCTACGGGGCGTTTTCTAAAAGCCTCTTTTACAACTTCAAATCTTAAATTACCCATACTTCTTTTTACTTTTTTCAGCTTTTGTGTAATGCAAAAATAAACATTTGTTTGCAATTTACAAAATAATTGTAGCATTTTGATATGTGTATTGTTTGAAAAATTAATATATATCATTTATTTTAGCTTTCTTGCAGCTTTTAGTTTGTGCAGGAATGTTGTTTCTTCTTTCCGAATAGGGTTGCCTGTTTGCACCTACACCATTGCTTCTGTATACATTATTATATAAAGCGAAATCAGACAATAATAGTGTAAATATTTTTCACAAGATAGTCTTTTGTCTAACTTGCTTGTTATCAACGTGTTGTAAAACCTATTGTTTTACGTTCCAAAAGCGGCTGTTTTGCACGGTAAAAGCGTAGG
>OGWW01000495.1_pt1 | contig 25775 bp, 24 predicted proteins | sample 1576131 | NCBI WGS metagenome assembly OGWW01 (sample SAMEA3541576, study PRJEB24748) | human gut metagenome | biome: human gut; feature: human-associated habitat; material: faeces | place: China | collected 2012 | reverse complement strand
CATTGTTGTTGGTATCGGAGGGGATTTCGCTTTTACCACAGGTACAACTCGATAACGGAAAGGTAATTGAAGAAGTGCTGTATATAGCGAAAGATTGCCATGTGCTGGGCGAAATAGTTGCGACGCTTATACTTGGTAGTAAAGGTGTTGTAGAGACGGTGTCGGATAAAGAGAAGCGGTACTTTGGGCTGTTCAGCCGCACAGTAAAAAAGACGATAGACCGCAGGGCGGAGCTTGCCAAATGGCTACTCGAAGAACTTGCCCCCGCCGAACTCCATAACCTGTTTATAAACCTTATCAAAGATTTTCAGCTTGGGGATTTTTTCGGTCTTACCACTTTCCTAATCGAAATAAATCTGCTTCGACCAACGAAAGTGGTAACGAACGAAACGACAGCATCTGGGCAGTAATAGCGGGTATCGTAAAAGCCTATAATCTCCCTATCGATTATGTGTTATACGAAATGTCTTATGCCAATTTGATAATGTACGGAGCTGTTATTCCGAGTTACAATGGCGATAAGAAAAAGAACGGCGGCAACGATAAGGAACAAGAGGTAATAAAGATGGATGACCCCCGCAATAAAGAAAGAATAAAGCAAATATTCGATACATTCGACTAATACTACATACGACGTATGAATAACGATAACGGAAAATCTTACTACGGCATAGGGCTTGATAACTCGCAATTGCAGAATGATGCTGCCGAGGCGAGCAAGATACTTCGCGGCATAGACGAAGAGGCGACACGACAGAGTGCCGCCGTTCGTGAATTACTTAGCAATATACCGACTATAAATATAGAATTTGTTACGAACGCCTCAACGACGCTCGGAAGCATTGACGCCGCCTTTGAGGAGGTAGACCGTGTTATTGATACGAATAAGACAGCTATTGCACAGCTTGAAGCGGAATACAAGCGATTGAACGAGGTGTTGATGAAAGAGTCGCGAATTACCACGCAGGACGGCGACTACACAAAGCGATTTAAAGCCGTCAATAAGGAGATGACAGTTATCCGTGAGGCGATAGACGTGCGCAAGAAGGTAAATAGGGAAGCTGCGGCCACTGCCGATGAGCTTGTAAAGGTGGAACAACGCCTAAAAGAAGAAGCTGTAGCGGTAGAGAAAACAACACAGAAGCACGTATCTTTGCGTACCCGCATCCGTGAGGTAAAGGAACAACTCATTGAAATGGAAGCTGCTGGAATGCGTGGTACGGATGCATACAGGGCGTTACAGGAAGAGGCTGGGCAGCTTACCAAATCTTGGAAAAGCGCACAGAAGCAGGCTGCCGCTCTCGGAAACTCTCAACGCAATATGCAAGGCATTATATCGGGGTTGCAAGGCATAACAGGAGCAGCATCAGTGGCACAGGGAGCAATAGGACTGTTCGGAACTGAAAACGAGCATTTACAAAAGATAATGCTGCGGGTGCAGTCGTTGATGGCTATCACTATGGGGTTGCAGCAGGTACAGCAGACGCTCAATAAGAATAGCGCATTTTCCCTCATTACTCTCAATGGCTTGAAATCTATGTGGAATAAGCTGTTGGGTAAAAGTGCCGATATTATGGAGGTGGAAAATGCCGCTCTCGCTGCTAATACGGGAGAGCAGAAGGCAAATACCGCAGCAACTGTTACAGATACCGCTGCCCAATCCGTCAATAACACATCAACGGTTGCGGGAACTGCTGCGCAAGTTGGAAACGCCGCCGCAACAAAGGCTGCAACAGCTGCAACAGTAGCGCAGACTTTTGCAACGAAAGTAGCCACTATGGCTTTGCGAGGCTTTAAAGCCGTTCTGATATCAACGGGTATCGGAGCACTTGTCGTTCTTGTCGGTGAGTTGGCTGCAAAGCTGGTGGAATTGATAGACACCACAGACAAAGCAGATAAAGAATTTAAAGAGCACGAAGAAATACTGTCTAAAGGACGTGAGGCGTACGCAAAGACATCTATAGAGATAGAGGATTACAAGATACGCCTCGAACGCTTCAATGGTACAAAGGCAGAAGAAAAGAAGCTCGTTAAAGAACTTAATAGCAAGTATGGCGAAGCTATGGGATATTACAATAGCCTCGCACAGTGGAAAAAGGTGCTTATTGAAAAAGGCGAGGCATATTGCCAAACGCTCCTTAAAGAGGCGGAGGCGCAAGCCATATTAAGCAAATACACAGAAGCATACATAAACCTCCAAGAGGTAAGGGATAAGGCTAATAAAGGAGAATACGACAGGGCGTGGTATAATCCTGCCCGATGGTTTGGAGACAGCAACGAAGAACGCAGGAAAAAGCTGATAGAGGAAGCCGAAAGCGAGCAAAATAAATGGCTTAAAAGGTATAGAAAGACGATGAACGAGGCACAGACTATCAGAGATAATTTCGACCTCAATCCACACGTAGACCCGTCTACTTTGAAATCAAAGACAAAAAAGGGCAAAAAAGATACGTTCGACCCCGCAAAAGCTGCGCTCGAAATACAGAAAGCCCTTGAAGAATACAAGAAAGCTCGTACGAAATATGTAAAGGAAGCCGAAGATGAGATAACAAATTTGATTATCGAAAGCCAAGAGCAGGGGCTTACCCGAGAATTGAATGAGATACGACGTGGCACACGACAGAAATTGGAAGCGTGGAACGAACAGCTCGAAAGACTTGCCGAAGTACGTAAGGCAGCTGCAAAGGCGCAGTATATGAACAGGAAAGGCGCAACAGAGGTTGGTTGGGCAAATTCAGATAATGGAAAGAAAAGCATTGATGATTGGATAGCTGTTATCAAATCAGAAACTCCCGAAATAATAAAGGAGTTCGACCGTGTATGGAGTAGATATATAGAGAATGGCGACAAAGCCATACAATCAGCAAAACAGCGATATATTGATGCACTTATAGATGAGTTCGGAGACGATACTCAAAAAGAAGAGAAGTTGATACGGGTATGGACAGAGAAAATGAAAGTCCTACCACCCGAGTTTCTCGAACAGGCAACAAAGCAAATGGAAGAAGAATTTGCCAAGTTGGGAAGCGATAAGTTCAAAGCTGCTATCAATTGGGAAAGTGTGTTTGGCGATATGTCAAAGCAGGCTCTCCCTGTTCTTGAATTTACACTCGGTAAAATACGGGAGTATTTCGATAAGAATAAAGGCACAATGTCTACAGAAGAGATAAGGGACTATCAACAGGCTATCGTAAATATGGAAAATGAAATAGCCGCTCGCAATCCTTTCGCAGCACTCCATAAGTCTATCAAGGATATAAAAGAAGCAAAGGAAGAGCTTATAAATGCCAATGCTGCAATGAAAGCATCGCAAGATGAATTGAATGCCGCTATCGCAGAACGCAACGCCCTTATAAAGGAGTATAACGAAATTCTAAAGCGAGTTGAAAGTGGAGAAATTGTAGACGGCTGCGACGAACAGACAGAGGCTTTTGAGAGGCTTACAGAAGCAAAGAAAAAAGTTACGGAGGCTACGAAAAATAACAACGCTGCCGAGCAGAGATATATGGCGGCGCAAAATCGTGTTGTATCTTCTAACAGGGCATTCGCTGAAAACCTATCAAAGGTGGGAGCTGTCATTACGGGCGTTGGAGGTAAGGCAAAGGAACTCGCCGCGATATTCTCTGATGATGTATCAGACAGTATCGAAAAAGCTATCGACTTCATTAATGACATCATAGATGCAACATCGAGTGTCATTGATGCTTTAAGTGATATTGGTAAAAGTGCCGCTAAAGGTATCGAAACTGCTGTCGAAGCCTCTGCAGAGGGCACACAGGCGGCGGCAAATGCGGGGGCGGAAGCAATGTCTACAATAGAGAAAGCATCTGTTATCCTTGCCATAATATCCGCAGCTCTGCAAGTGGCAACAGCTATCGCAAAGCTTTTCAACAGCGACAATAAGCGGCAAAAAGAAATAGAGAAGTTACAGCAGCGCATCGACCAACTTCAATGGGAATTGAACAACAAGGAGGCGGTGCGAATACGTGATACGTATGGTGATGCTTTAGAGCGATTGAAAAAGATATACGCCGAAACGACGGAGGAAATCTTAAAGATGCATATATCATCAGAGAAGTATGGCAGTTCTTGGGTTCGGTGGCTTGCAAAACTTAAATATAAAGCTGAAATATACCAAAAGACGGTAGAGAAGATAGCCGATGCTTATGCTTCTATGAGCTATACAGCCGATAAGGCTTTAGGCTTAAAGAAGTATGATGATAGCCGAAAGCAGCTTGAAAATCTTGCACAACAGCAGATACTTATCCAACAGCAGATGGATAAAGAAAGCAGCAAGAAGAAAAAAGACAAAGGCAAGATACAAGACTACAAGAACAAGATAGCCGAGATAGCCGCTGAAATGGCTGCCGTAATTAACGAAATGTTGGAAGATATTATCGGGCACACCGCCGCTGATTTGGCTTCTGAACTCGGCAATGCTTTCTTTGATGCCGCAAAGCAAGGCGAGGACGCAATGGAGGCTTGGCACAAGAAAGTAAACGATATTGTTGGCGATATTGTAAAGCGAATGCTTATCACACAATATCTCGAGCCGCAGATAGGCAAGATATTCGATAAATACAAAAAGAAATGGTTCGGCGAGGATGGTAAATTTAAAGGTATAAAGAATGTCATTGCTTCTACCGATCAAATGGCAGCCGATATTAGGGAAGCAGGCAATTTCTTTAGTCAGATATATAACACTCTTTCTGATAGCCTAAAGCAGTATTTTGATGATACGGGCAATCGAGAAGCATCAAAGAAAGGTATCGCTAATGCATCGCAGGAAAGCATAGATGAACTTAACGGACGTGCAACCGCCATACAGGGGCATACTTATAACATCTGTGAATACACAAAGCAGATAGTTATGACAACGAGCTTGATATTACAAAGCATCGTAAATATAGAAAGCGAAACGAAAGGTTTCGGCGCAAGGCTCGAACGTATGGAGGGTAACTTGAAAGGTGTGAAAGATACGGTAGATGATATTGCATTACGGGGTATCAAGATACAAAATTAGTAAAAAGAGAAATGGATATGGAAAAGATAGAACTATTAATACAGCAGGTGTACAGACAAGCAAAGGAGTTGGGAGTATGCTCCCTCTTCACAGGCAAGGAGCGTACATTAGAAGAGGTTGTGCATCTTTTATCAACTCCGCAAGGGGTTGAGTTTTGCATTGATAACCATTTTCCGAATATAGCAACATTCCGACTGTTTAAACCTTATAATATGGAGCAATTCGGAATATATATAGACGCAGGTGTTATCACGCTTAACAACCCTCGATGCGCTATACTCGTGGGGGACACGACGGCGACTATCAACTGCGACACGCTCGATAATCACGAATTGATATTGTTACACGGGGCGCAGGCGGTATTGAATGCTTCGGGGTGGTCTGTATGCAAAATTACCGCTGCGGCAGGCTGCCATATATCTGACAGTGCAACAGATAATGCAATAATATTGTAAGGATATGAAAGGTAGGCTATATATTGACGGGAAAGACGCATATACCGAATACGGCGTATATGTCATTCAAGGCGGTTGGAATGAACTTATCGCCTATCCTCCATTGAAGCCTGTCGCAACTAACGATTGGCAGGAAGAAGACGGAATAGAAGCAGATTTATCTTCTCCTGTTTTAGACAGCAGGGAGGCTTCTTTGAAAGTAGCCTTTTCGGGGTTGTATAGCCGCTTTGATCTATTTATAGAATTGCTATCTGATAGAGCTTATCATACTTTTGAATGCGCTTATATACATCGCCGTTACAGGCTTAGATTAATTTCCTTGCCAAACTTTGAAGAAGCAGAATTGCTGGGTATGGCAACTTTGAAGTTGGCAGATGATTTCCCAATTCAGAATTACAACTATATCGCGCCAATGAGCAATATCCCTACTGTGAATGATTACTCGTTTGACGGCTATCCATTTACGAAATACGGGGTGCGCATTTTGCGAGGTACTCATAATGAAGTTATGAGACCCCCCGATGTAAAGCAAAATCTCTTACGTAATATCGAAACCAATACGGGAGCATTATACGACGACAACAATGTTACATTCAAGAGTAAAGATGTAAAGCTACAATGTCTTTTGCGTGCTGATACATTAAATGAATTATGGCGCAATTACGATGCGTTGTTATACGACTTAACACGCCCAAATGAACGGATATTAGAAGTAGATGGAAATGAAATTCCTTTCTATTATAGGAGTAGCCAAGTAGCGGAATTCTATCCCGATGGTAAGATTTGGCTGCAATTTTCGATAACGATAACCGTTACGGGTAACTTGCGCTTGTTGTCTAATTTCATCGCATTACATAGCGAAGATGGTATGGTTATTCAAACAGAGAATGAAGAGTATTACATAGAGATTTAACAAATAAATAAGATATGAAGAAAATTAAATTATCAGAGTTGCCGATATGCACTTCTTTAAAGGGCTTATTTACGCTTGGAACAGACGAGAACAATCGCTCTGTGCGTGTGTCTTTGGAATTTATAAAGAGTATGGTAGATAAGGCATGTACAGATATTCAAAGTGCTATAGAGGATGCAAAGAAAATAAAAAAAGGAGATAAGGGCGATGACGGAAAAGATGGGCGTATAGCCTTAGTCGATCACGGCACAAATGATACGACATTTGCGCTAACACCAAATGTCATGCACGTATGGGGCGAGGTGGAGAGGCTTACTTTGTCGCTTGCTCCTAATACAGAGCCTAACATACGTGCAGAATACGACTTTCAATTTACGACACCAGACAACAAGGCTACCGAGTTTCAATTACAGGGCGTACAGTGGGTAGACGAAGTAGTGCCAACCATTCTAAAAGGCAAGATGTATCAAGGCAGTGTTGTAAATGGAGTTGCCATACTGATAAGCAATTAAGGAGGGTACTATGAGTAGTTATAGAAGACGTTTAGCAGCATTAGTCAATAAGCTGATATGTGGCGTTGATTTAAGCAAACAGCCCGACGACGAGTTGTGGTATATCACCACTGATGGACAGAAAACGGACAACTCCGATATAAATCTAATGGGAGACTGGAACAGGCAAGAGGGTCTACAAGTTATCTCCCACACCTACAAAGACGGAATTGGTAAAGTGCGATACAACGCTCCATTGGTAAAGCTCGGCGAGAGTGCATTTAGATTAACAACAAACACTTTACTGGTGTCATTACCAAGAACTTTGGAGCATTTTGGAGCAGGGTGTTTTGGCATCACTTTAGAACATTCTGTAGGATATTTGGTGCTACTAAGAGAAAGTGAGGTTACATTTAATAAGGATGAAACGTGGAAGCCTAAGATAAGACACTATCTATACGTGCAGCCTAACTGCACGCAATTTTATAACAATTTAGGATATAACATAATCGAAAAGAAGTTATGAAGTACATCAATAAAGAAACAGGAGTAGCTTACAACTGGCACTATATCAAAGTAGACAACGATGTTATCATTAATCCATCAGAGGAAACTTTGTTAGAGCACGGCTACGAAAGAGTGGAAGTGCCCGAAAATAAGTTGCAAAAAGCTATCGATGCAAAGGTTGCCGAAATACTCGCTTACAATGAGAGTGATGCAGTAAATTCTTTTTTATTAGACGGTGTTGTAAAGTGGGTGGTATTAAATAAGCGTTTTGTTATTCAACACGACATTCGCTTAGATATAGAGGAAGGCAAAGAGAATAGTGAAATTTGGTTAGATGGACACAAGTTGGTTCTTAACAGTAAAGTTGCGTTACAACTTATAAATACTATTGAGCGTTACGCCTATGAAGCCCATAACGCAACACAAGCGCACATTTTTGCCGTAAAGCATCTTACATCGGTGGAGGAAGTTGAAAAGTACGACCATACCACCAACTATCCACCAAAGCTGAACTTAAAGACAACGTAATATGACTGCATTATATATCATATCGTTGCTTATTATGGTAGCTTATTTAGGCACTATGGCAGCTTTGCACGGTATAGGCGAATACGTAAGCGATTACGCCTATATGGGAAAATATAGGTGGCTATTTTCCGCTACAATGGCAACGAGCAGCCTAACCTTATTACCTGTAATGATGGAGAAAGGAGGTATTGCGCCTTTCTTAGCACTATTTGCCGTATTTGGTCTTGTATTGGTGGGTGGCGAGCCACTTTACAAGGTTGAAAAGATGCACACAGTGGGAGCGTTTACAGCACTTATCTGTGGCACGCTGTGGGCGGCAACTTTCCACCCTGTACTCGCTGGAGTAACGGCGTTATGCTGGGTGATGTATCGTCTGCTGAACCTACCAAAACCTTACTATGTAGGCGAGGTGGCGGCGTTAATGTCAATATATTATACAATAATAGGATAAAGAAATGAGGATATTCAATATACATAAGCAACTTATACTCAATGTTGAAGTAGATGATAGCAGTTACAGATACAGGGCGATAAAGGGAGAACATAGTTTGACGCTTAAATACTCGCTTGCCGAACACGTAGAATTGCCCGTTGGGTGTTATTGCTTATATCAAGGCGAGAAATACTCACTTGAACGCCCCGAAAGCTTCAAAATGAAGCATACTCGATATTTCGAGTACACGGTAACAATGGAGGCGTATCAAGCGAAAGCTAAGATATGGAAATTCCGTAACCTCGTAGACGGTAGGCTTAAATTCCCACTTACAGCAAAACCTATTGAGCACTTACAGATGTTTGTAGATAATATGAACACACGTGATAAAGGTTGGAAAGTTGGTGAGTGTATAGACGGAACGGAGCACCTTATCAACTATGACCACAACTACTGTTGGGAAGCACTCGGTAAAATGGCTTCCGAGTTCAAGACAGAGTTCGAAATAACGGGAAAGAAAGTATCACTACGGAAAGTAGAGTATAACAAGAATAACCCTCTGTCGCTTTCGTATGGGCGTGGCAACGGCTTCAAATCGGGATTGGGACGCTCAAATAGCAGCAACACTCCACCTATTGAAATTCTTTTCGTGCAGGGCGGCACAGCGAATATTGACCGTTCTGTGTACGGGTATAGTGAACTCCATTTGCCAAAGAAGCAGATAATAGACTACGACGGAGAACATTTCAAAGGAGAGACGGGTTTCAATATCGGTAATTCTCGCCGTTACATCGTAGACGATTTGGGCATGTCTATCCGTCGTTTCGATAAACAGCTTTCTTCGCTTGCAGAGGATAGCCTTGATTGTTCGGATATATATCCGAAGCGTGTCGGAACGATAAGCGAGGTTATTGTTGTTAATAGCGACAAGAATTTCTATGATATTGTAGACAACACCATACCCGACGCTCTAAACTATGAGGAATGCCTTATAAAAGGAGAAACGATGACTGTTATTTTTCAATCGGGAATGCTTGCAGGGCGAGAGTTCGAGGTAAAATATTTCCATAAAGAAAGGAATACAGGGGGTGTTTATATGCCCGCACATCGCTTTGAAATAGTACCACAGGAAATAGACGGTATAACAATGCCAAACGCCACATTCGCCCCCAAAAAAGGCGATAAGTATGCCGTTTTCAAAGTTATGCTACCACAAGCGTACATCTGTGATAACGCCACTAAGACAGGGGCTGAATGGGATATGTTTAGAAATGCCGTAAAGTATCTATTTGACAACGAGGAACAGAAATTTGCCTTTACAGGGGAACTTGATGGTATTTGGGCTAAAAAGGATTGGACTAATATCGGCGGACGTATCGTTCTCGGTGGATATATTCAATTTCGCGATGACCGCTTCCAAAAGGAGGGCGTGCTTGTTCGCATAATAGGTATAAAGGACTACATAAATAATCCTCATAGTCCTACAATAGAAATATCCAACAATACAGTAAGCGGAGGTTTTTCAACCGATTTAAAAAAAATGCAAAGCGAGGAGGTGCTTGTTGAAGAAAATCACAAGAAAGCCCTGCAATTTACCAAACGTCGTTTTCGAGATGCAAAAGAAACAATGGCTATGTTAGAGCAGAGTATGTTGGAGAATTTCACCAATTCAATAAGCCCTATCGCCATACAGACGATGCAGCTGCTCGTAGGAGATGAAAGCCTACAGTTCAGATTTGTTCGTAATTCACAAGATACGATAGGCATTAACCACGAGTTCAACTATGATGCTAAAAGAAAATTATTCCATACGGATGGCGGCATCATACAACATTTGACACTTGGTATAAAATCTATATCGTTTGAAAGAAACTCATCTGATTACAAGATATGGGCGTTATTTGGGTATACCTCTGCCGTTCTCGATGATGCAAAAAAGAAATACTATCTGTATATCAAAGCCTCGAAAAACAACAGGTACGGTGAGTTCGTACTGTCCGAAAGAGCCATTAAAATGGAAGAAGTAAGCGAGTATTATCATTTCCTTGTTGGTGTGCTAAATAGCGAATACGAGGGTAGCCGCAGCTTTGTTCCATTATATGGATTTACAGAGATACTGCCTGGAAGAATAACCACTGACAGGATAGTAAGCAGCGATGGCAACAGCTATTTCGATATGGCGGCAAATGCTATGAAACTCGGAGATAAGTTGAAGTACATAAATAATATACTGTATCTTGATTGCTTATTCTCAAAGGGGGCTAATATTGGTAATTGGATATTTGACGGGGTGTCGCTGAAATCTCAAAATGGAGCGTGTGAACTTGACGGTATTAATGGTATGGTAGTATTGAATGGCTTTATTCGTCGCCAAATGCTATATATCACAAAAGACAATATCGATAAATACACGACACAAAACGAAGAAGGCGATCTATATATTGATTATTTTAAAGCGGGGAGATTGATAACACTCAACTATATTAATGATGGGCAAATATGCATATTCCCGTCATTGTATGGAAATGAAAATCCCAATATAAGGGATAGTATTCGTTCTTACATCGGAGAGAGTATTGTCATATACAATAATACGAGAAAGCAAATTGGTATAACAGGAGCATTAGCTGTTACAGAATATGATACAAATTTCGTTTCGCCTCTTATAGAGAACGGTGAATTTATCTTTGCAACTTGCAAAATACGTGTTGGACAAAATGGCAAAGAGCAGGTGTATTGGCTCTTCAAAAAAGGATATTTTTAAGCAAAAGTGATTATATTATAAACATTTTTGCTATCTTTGTGCTGTGAAATCATCGAAGCAGTAATTATTAATTTAGATAATATGAGAAAATAATATGGTTGATTTCTTGCGAACGGCAATAGCAGCATTATTCAGCTGCTTGCTAACATTATTCTCGCCGATACAGGACATACTTATCGGTATGGTAGTTCTCTTTGCCGTGAACGGCTTATTTGGCTTGATTGCCGATATCATAAATGGTAAAGGATGGAAAATGTACAAAGCGACAAAATTTCTGATACAATGTTGCGTGTATTTCACACTTATAATGGCATTATTCGTTGTCGGGCATTTTATCCACAAGGACAGCGAAGCAGCAACATGCGTAAGTGTTGTAAGTATAATCACTACGTGGGTATTCAGTATCAACATTTTACGAAATAGTCGCAACAGTTGTCCGAAAGATAGTTCAATGTACAAGCTATTCGATATACTATACTATGTAGTTAGTATTCAAGTGGTGGAAAAGATACCATTTGTCGCAAGCTATATGGCACGTAAGGCAGAAGAACTAAATTAGGATATTTATAGATTTCTTTTTTCATTAATTGTTTTTTGGGGTTGAGTTTATTAGATGTTCATTAGTGCCCTTGCCCGTGATGGGTTGGGGCACTTTTTAAAAAAAAATATGGCAAATTTCACAATAACAGAAATGGTGCGCTCGGCAACGGCACAGAAGTTGGGAATAGATAACACCCCATCGGAAAGTGTTCGGACACATCTATTGGAAACGATAACGCTTCTTGAAAGCATTAGGAATGAATGGGGTAAGTATTGCGAGGTACATAATCTCGGTACTCCCTCATTGATAGTATCGAGTGGGTATCGCTCACCCGCTCTGAACAAGGCGGTAGGCGGAGTTAAGAACTCATCGCACGTGTTAGGTTATGCTGCCGACATCGTGCCTGCAAATGGCAAACAAGATGAGTTAGAGTACTTTATGGCAGAGGTGTTCTCGAAGATGGGGTATGCTTACGACCAAATAATAGTGGAAAGGAGCAAGAGTGCCCGTTGGGTGCACGTAGGCTACAAGAAAGCCGACGGAAAGCAAAGGAGAGAGTGTTTCAAATTAAAAGTGTAGAGAGATATGAAGAATTTAATAGGTGCGTTCTGGGCATTATTGCTTTGCATCATTATTACGATGTGCGGCGGTGCGTGCAGAACAAAGAAGATAGCCTCAACAGAGAGCAATAGACGCACGTATGACAGTGTGCAAGTAGTAAAGGAAAAAGCCGATGTTAGGTATTCACTCATTGACACGACGGCAACGAGCGAGTACACTCGTATCATAACAGAATATATTTTCGATGCACCCGTTTACGATAGCTTTGCTTCCGACATAAATGTCGATAGCAAAATACCAATGCTTGTAAGGAATGCTGATGGAAGCCTACGCATTAATTACGGGCTAAAGGGAATTCGACAGACGGAAGAGGCTACAAAGAATGAGCGCAAAGGGGTGTCAGAGTGCAAAGACAGCACGGGCAATAAGGTAAGCAATACAAAGATTAGTGCAACGGAACAAAAGAAGCGCAAGGATAAGAAGTTTGAGCAAGTGCAGATTGCCGAGCCTGCCAAGTGGTGGCAAGCCTTTATAGCTTCCTGCATATCTTTTGCTGTAACTTTATTATGTCTTCCATATATAAAGCGAACTTCCTTATACAAATGGCTTGTTAAGCACATAAGAAACTCCCTTAAATCGGAATAAACCTAAATTAGGGCTTTTCAGCGGCGATAATTGTCGCCATTATAACGTATAGCGGAAAAATATTTAAAGCCATTGTACGGCATTTCAAAAACAAATAACTATCTTTGTACTGACATTAGAGAAAGCAGGGTGAAAATCTCTGCTTTCTTTCATTTTTGTTGCTGATTTGTTGCTCTATCATTATATTGAAAATATTATACTTTTGATTATCAGCGTGTTAAATACTTTTCGCTACATTCTGCATCGGAAAATAGAAAGTCTAAGATTTATTGCCCTATCTTCATTTTCTATAAATAACATCAATAGAAATCATCTTAAAAGTACAACATTATTAGATATGAATAAAAAAGAATATGAATTTCGAGAATTTGTTAACGCTTGCAATCAAAACCAATTCATTATCGGACAAGGTAATCCTCTATCCAATATTCTTATTATCGGATGCGAGCCAAATGATACTGATGAGCTAAAAATAAACAATAAAACTCATACGAATGAATGCCTTAATAATATAAATGGAAAGTCATTCAAAGACCTTTGGAAATTTCACAAGAAAAGAAATGAGGGGTGGACATGGAGTAAGTATCAAAAAATAATCAATGTTGTGTATCCTGACAGAAAGCATATAAATGGTATTATCGACTTTGAAGAAATGGCATTCTGTACAGAACTCAATAATGTTTGTGCTCGTCATTCTGTTGATGCTGATAAAAGTACCATTAGCTCTAAACTTGATTTATTTAGGACTTCCAACTTTATCCAATCTTTCCCTGTAGTGATTTTAGCTTGTGGTAGATACATTAATAACTATGGTGAAGATAGACAAATTGATGATACATTTGGCGTTAAATATTTTCAAGATGGAGGAAGCGAATTAAAACAAAACTACTGGATCCACTATAGTATAAATCCTGATAGTCCAAAACTTGTAATTCATACTAGACAATTAAGCGGACCTATAAAAAATGATTTACTTTTTAACATCGGTAAAACCATTAAAGAGTTTCTTGAATCAACAAAACTCCCATAATAGTAGTCATATTAGAACTATCTGAACCTTCAAACAAGGTTTAGATAGTATCTTTGAAGCACTTGGTTATTCATTTTTTAAGTTTCACAAACTATTCTTTTTAATCCTAATAGACTTTCTCCAAGAAAGCTGTCTAGCTTATTCAAATCACAGAAAATATCGATTGATGAAAACACTTTCTACTCCATACTTCTGTCCCACTTCCAAACTTACCTATTCTTATTTGTATTCTCTAACTGTATTGCTTCTTGATTATGGCTATACCGCAAGGCATTCTACCTTCTATTAATTCATAAGAAACATTTGTAAATCCAAGCTTTTCAAAAAATGTCTTGTAGGTTTTCTCGCTAAATCTTCCTACAAATATTTTTGAAAACCGATTAACAAACCACACCAAAACCTGTGACAAGCCCCAAGTGTGGTTTACCAAATAAGTTGGAATAATCACTTCTCCACCCTTTTTACATACCCTCAACAACTCTCCTAACGCAATTTCGGGGTGCTCCAATAAGTGAATGACGTTAGCTGCAATTACCTTGTCGAAAGTTTCATCAGCATAATTCAAGTGCAAAATGTTTCCTTTCTCAACCTTTACATTATCTAATTTTGCACATCGTTTATGCGTCTGAACAAGCATACCATCGGAAAAATCTGTGGCTGTAAGACTTCTACAGATAGCAGCAATATGAACACTTATCATACCAGTGCCACAAGCACACTCCAGCACTTCGTCATCAGAAGCTATTCTCTCAGCAACTTTCTTACACATCTCCCGATTAACTCTTCCATTATACAATTTCTCGAAGAATGTATAATATTTAGATACTAAATCCCAAAACATTGTTTCTATTCTTTTGTTTTGCTACAAAGTTAGGAAATAACTGTTGCAACCAAGTTGCAAAGTTCTCATTAACATCAAAATAATCTTAGCATTTCTTTTTGTTAATTATATACAAACGGAAGCCTTGTTTGTTAAAAAACAAGCGTGAAACAATGGCAAGAAGGGCGATTTTACGAACAACAGAAATATTATTCGTAAATAAGCGCAACATTCGTGTGCAAGTATAAATATCTTAAAAACAATTTCTTATATCTGATTATGAGATATTTGTGCAACAAAACACACCGTAAATACTCGTAAAACGAATAATAAAAGTAATATAAAGAACTGAAATAACGTTGCAAGAGTGGCTATTTGACAATGCAAAAGCGACTGTTTTACTCGGTTAAACTTACGCTTTCACTTAGCGAAAGCGTAGGTTTGAGAAAACGGGAACGATTTTATTGAAAAATAATGGCTTTTTTATTGTTTCACGATTCTATTTCAATGATTGTATTCAAACTTTTGTACTAAACGTTTGTACATACTTTTTAACCTTTCAATTAAATACTACACGAGATTTGCCTAGAATAAAAATAGTGGTTAACTTTGCAATGTTAGAACATAAAGAATATGAGAATAGAACACTTAGCTATTTGGGCAGACAACATAGAATTGCTCCGCAACTTTTATATGAAGTATTTCGATATGCAATCAAATGAGATGTACACCAATGAGAAAAAAGGATTTCATTCTTATTTCCTTTCATGGAAAGGTGAGAATAGTCGTATAGAAATCATGAGTCAAGCTGGCAAAATAGAATCTTTGCCTAATAAAATGAAGGGGCTGGCTCACTTCGCTATCGCACTGGGTAGTGAGGAACGAGTTCTGCAACTCACTGAACAGCTTCGAGAAGATGGCTATAAAGTATTTTCAGAACCTCGCTACACAGGTGATGGGTACTTTGAATCGGTTATTGGAGACCCTGAAGGCAACTATGTTGAACTAACTGTATAAAAAACAAGAGTATAAAAGATTTCTAAGGATACTTATTTTTCAGCAAGCTTGGTGGCTTTTGGTCATACCACCTCTTTACCAGAAACTCTACTACGGACAGAGTAAGTAATGTAATTACCATATTATAATTACAATACTACTTTTTTAACAATACTTTAACAGGGTTTAGCCACAAATGTTACCAGACCTTAATTTTTATACCGATACCTTTGCATCAGAAATTTAAATAAAAACATTATGACAGAAAATAAGATGTTTTGTTTCCAGTGTCAGGAAACTGCAAAGGGAACAGGTTGCACCATTAAGGGTGTATGTGGTAAAGAGGCTGAAACTTCAAAGTGGCAAGATTTGTTGCTCAGCGTTGTACGTGGTGTGGGAACTATCCAGCATACGCTGGGGGAAAATGCATCAAAAGAAGTTGCCGACTTCCTCGTAGATGCATTGTTTTCAACGATTACTAATGCGAACTTTGATGACCAGAGTATATTAAATAAGGTGGACACGGGTATTGCTCTGAAAAAACAATTGCTCGAAACAGCTTTAAGTAGGAACATTGCTTTCCCTAATTATCAAGAAGTTCACTGGGGTGGAGAGAAGTCTGACTACTCTGCGGAAGGCGAACGCGAAGGAGTGCTTCGCAACGAGAATGCCGACCTCCGCTCGCTGAAGGAGCTCACCGTTCTTGGTCTTAAGGGTATAGCCGCCTACTATGACCATGCGGCTCGTTTAAGCGAAACAAATGAGGAGATTATTGCTTTCATATGCAAGGCTCTTGCCGCAATTACTGCTCCAGACGCAGATATGGAAACACTTCTTGGCATCGTACTCGAAACAGGTAAATATGGTGTAGATGTAATGGCATTGCTCGATAAAGCCAACACAGAGACATACGGTAACCCTGAACTCACAAGGGTTAATATCGGTGTTGGTAAGAAGCCTGGTATTCTCATTTCGGGACACGACCTTAAGGATATTGAAGACTTGCTTATTCAGACAGAAGGCACAGGCATCGACGTTTATACTCACGGCGAGATGTTGCCAGCGCATTATTATCCACAACTAAAGAAATACAAGCACCTTGTGGGCAACTACGGCAATGCGTGGTGGAAGCAGAAGGAAGAGTTTGCAAGCTTCAATGGTCCTATCGTATTTACGACAAACTGTATCGTACCGCCTGCAAAGAATGCAAACTATGCCGACAGAGTTTTCACCACCAACTCTACTGGTTTCCCAGGTTGGAAGCACATCGCAACAGGCGAAGATGGTAAGAAAGATTTCTCTGAAGTTATCGCATTGGCTAAGACCTGCGAGGCTCCACAGGAAATAGAAACTGGCGAGATTGTAGGCGGATTTGCACACGCTCAAGTATTTGCGCTCGCCGACCAAGTGGTAGAAGCTGTGAAGAGTGGGGCTATCCGTAAGTTTGTCGTGATGAGCGGTTGCGACGGTCGTATGAAAAGCCGCAACTATTACGAAGAGTTTGCCAAGGCTCTGCCAAAAGACGTTGTAATCCTCACCAGTGGCTGTGCGAAGTATAAATACAACAAGTTAAACCTTGGAGATATCAACGGTATCCCACGTGTTCTCGATGCTGGACAGTGTAACGACTCTTATTCTTGGGCAGTGGTGGCACTCAAACTGAAAGAGATTTTTGGTGCAAACGACATCAACGACCTGCCTATCTTCTTCAACATCGCATGGTACGAGCAGAAGGCAGTCATCGTTCTGCTTGCCCTTCTGTACCTTGGCGTGAAGAATATACATATCGGTCCTACCCTTCCAGCTTTCGTTTCTGAAGGCGTACTCCAAGTGTTGGTTGACAATTTCGGACTTGCAGGCAATTCTACAGTGGAAGAAGACATTCAGAAATATATCCTCTGATATATGCGTCCCTCGATAAATAACTATCGAGGGATTTTCTTTTAATACACAATAAGAAAGAATAAAGTGCGTTATTCTTTAAAGCAAACAAATATGGAAGTATCAATGTACGAAATACTAACAAATAGTCCTTTCTTCAATGGACTAACCGCTAAGGAAATTAAAGAGCTATTACAAACAGTAAATTATAAAATAGTAGAGTATCCTGCCAAGGAGATATATACGCTTGCTGGTATGCCTTGCAAGTATGCCGACTTCATTCTCAAAGGCGAATTGATTTCGCGTATGACTGGTTTGTCAGGCAAGCAAGTGCAGATAGACCGTCTGAAAGCTTGCGTCTTGATAGCTCCAGCGTTTATTTTTGCCAAGAACAACGCTATGCCCGTGAGTGTAGAAACCGCACAGCACACTACCATTATGCGCATGATGCCATCGGAACTTAAACATCTGATAGATACCAACGAGCGCATACGTATGAACTTCATTCAGCTTCTTTCGTCTATTGATGTCTTCCTCACCCAGAAACTTCGTATGCTATCCCTCTTCACTGTCCGCGAAAAGGTGGCTTACTTCTTGATGAAAGCAGCCAAAGAACAACAAAGCCGCACAATAAAACTCAGTAATAGCCGTCAGGAGATAGCCGACACATTCGGTATTCAGAAGTTCTCGCTATTGCGATGCCTTTCCGAATTTGAAGATAATGGTGCCATTAAAATAGATGGAAAACAGATAACTATTCTCAATTCAGATAAAATGAAATAGGAGAAACAAAAGTTATAATTGCAACGACTAAGTCCGTTTATAGTACTTGTGGCAATTACAGTCTATGATAGTTATCCTATATGCCAACGACAAATCAGTCGACTGTTTTTGAAAATCAGTCGAGTATTTTTTTAAATTAGTCGACTGTTTTCTTTCATTCTAACGATTGATTTTATACCTTTGCAGTAGTGATAAAACACAGAATGCCGACAGAGGACATGCGCTCCTAACCTCTGAAGGACTAACCTACAAGGAGCACTTAATATAAAACTATGGCAAACAGACCTTTAGCCTATATGCTTTCAGAGCGCAAGGCAAATCTCGGAAAGATGGCTGGAAAAACCGTCATTCAAGCACGTCCGACAGGCCGCAAACGTGTAGACCACCGCAGTTTCTGCGATGAGGTAGCTCACGCAACAACATTCACTGGGGCAGAAGTGGAAGCCGTTCTGCGACTTGCTGCCGACATTGCGAAAAAGCATGTTGAGAACGGTGATATTGTGGACTTTGGCGACATCGGTACATTGAGTCCATCGTTCCATAGCAAACTTGTGGAGAAAGGAAAAGAAAAGTTCAATCCCAACATACACATTACCGAACCTATTGTACGCTTGACACCCTCAAAGAAGTATTTCACGCTTACTGGTGTGAGCTACGAACGTGTAGATGCTCCTGCCAAGAAGTCGTCAGAGGAGAATCCTACACCGCATCCATAAGATGTTCTGATTCACAATAAAATATTCTTATATAATAAAAACTGCCAATGGTATTAGTGTTACCATTAGCAGTTTTTTATAGTTATCTTATTTGTTTTTCTTTTATATAGATATACTTACTCTATGCTTCACTTTTACTGCATATTATAAGTATGCACGCTTACGCCTTGTGCAGATGGCAGATAGTTTATACCCCACCAACACATTTGCAGGAGAGCAAAGTTGATGATAAGTATCCACATAGCCACTTCTAAATTACAATTCTTACGCAAACGATAATGAATATAAGTAAGATAAGCCAACCAAGTGGCAGCTGCCCAAGTTTCTTTAGGGTCCCATGCCCAGTAGTGTCCCCATGCTTCTTTTGCCCAAAGAGCACCTGTGAGCATACCCAACGAGAGGAATGCCCAACCTATATAAACGAGATTGTCTGTTATATCAAGCTCCTTGTGGGTTACTATCTTGCTTTTCTTGAAGAACAGCAGATAAACAGCCATCACGAAAGCACCGCCCAAGAGTGCATAAGCAAACATATAGATGATGACGTGTGGTGCAAACCAAGGACTCTGCAATGCAGGCATAAGGGTTTTGCTATGAATTTCTGGTTTCAGAAGATTGAAGCAAATGAAAACCAGAGAAAGCACTGTGGAAAATGACAATAGCCACTTATAGTCCCAACGACTGTAAACAATGATGCCTGCTAATGGCAGGAAGAAAGAATACCACAAACGCGTTTCGCCCATAGTACGCATTGGAGGACGGTCGAGAGCAATCCACATGATGAGGATATAACTGAAGAATACCGCCAATCCGAGTATCGTAGCACTATAAGCAACTGTCTTCTTATCTTTCCATGCTGCATAAGCACCTGTTGCCCAAAGCAACACAGCTGCTACAGCAAAATATATAAAGTAATTCCAGAACGCTATCATTTCTTATCTTCCTCCTTCTTATATTTATTACGACCTGCTGTGATAAACATGAGAACTGCACCTATGAGCAACAGGTAGATGCCCACATAAGTGGCAGGCAACCAAGGGTCGGATACGAGTTCATACACGCTGAGGGTGCTCCACTTTCCTTGTTCCTTATTGAAATCAAGCTGATAAATCTTCCACGAACCAATTGAAAATGGCTTATTCACCTCAATATGCGCCTGAATGGCATTACCATCTTGTGTGTAGACGTTTACATCTGACGCATAGCGCAATGGTTCGCGAGCCGACATTGCTATTTCAGTCTTATCGTCAAGTTTTAAACTCGACATTGGGAACATATAACTTCCCGAACTTACCCAGCCTTTCTTTACAACACTATCCTTCTGCGCCTTGATTAGAATGGCTGTAGCAGCACCTTTACCCTTATACTCAACAAATCCACCAGCATTGATGCGCATTCCTAAATCGTCCATTTTCATCATCTGCATCATCTGTGCTGGCATTCCTTTCATCATTTTGAGCATACTTGCAGGCATGGCGTCCTCAATGTATTTCTCCACTGTGATGTTCCAACCTAAAAGTTCTTCGGAAGTGAAATTTTGCTCAATAATGATATTCTGCGGTTTGTCTTTGGGCAGAACCTTGCCAGTCTTGCTATCGAATATTGCCAACTTTGGAGGATATTCGTCAATTGTGAACTTCTGCAACTCAATGGCAAGTGGCAACTCGTGTACCTCTTGGTGGTCATCGATTCCACGCCATTCGGGTTTACCTTCTTCGCAGTACATCTTGAGACGCTGCATATCAGCAGAACCTAATGTACCGCAAGTTACGAAGACAAACAATCCTAAGTGGCTGATGAGCGAAGGAATAAATCGTTTCTGGAAGTACATGAGTTGCTGAATACCCACCTCTGCAACAATTACAATGTTCCAAAGATAGATGAGAACAAAGGGCCAGAAGCTGAGCATACGGGTAAGTCCGATAGGGTCTACAGCAGGACGGCCTTCAGTAACTTGGCGGCTCAAGCCCATTATAATGGTAAGAACAGACGCAGCAGCAAGTGCTGGCACTGCTGCCTCAACTTGCGTCATAAACTTAAAAAGATATACTTTAGAGCGAAGAGCATAGAACAGTCCTAACGCTACTATAAGTATTGCCAATGCAATAATATTGGCTGGCCACATAAAGACAAGCCATTCCACAGGGCCTATAGAAACTTGTAATAGGGCTCCTGTAATCAGAAGCCCTACACTTATAGCAATTCCCTCGCGGTATTTCCAAGGTTTATTCCACATATTCTAATATGTCTATGTTCAATGTTTAGACGTTTATGCCCCACACATTACATTTCCTTTGTAATGAATCTGCCATTCTTCTTGGCTGTCTTCACCCATTGAGGAACTACATTATCAATAAAGTTCTTCTTCTGAGCCTTGAGTTTCTTCATATCAAGACCGATGTAGCTTTGAGCTTTATCCTTAGTAGAAATATCTGGCATTGGCACTTCCTTGCTGTAACCATGGCGAGCCAATACACGAGCAATATCAATACGTGCTGTCTGCGCATAGTTTAGGGCTACACCAAGCAGGCGAGTAACTTCCTGTGGTGCGTGGAAGCTTGCACCATGACTTGCCACTGCATAGTCCCAACGCCATTGGCTCTTGCGCAGTGCTGTCAATATTGGTTCCATTTCCTTTTCTGTTGCTCCCTTCTCCCAAGCAAACTTAGCCTCGATATGTGCACGAGCCAACTCTTTCTCTACACGATTGCGAATATCAAAGACTTTCTCCTGACGTTCATACACGTTCTGACGCAATGTCTCTTCGCTTTGACGGTGGCAAGTCTGACAAGTGCGGTTGATATTTGCCAATGGTGATGTAATGTGGTGACTGGTGTACTTTATACCACCTTCTTGAATGTAAGGCATGTGGCAATCGGCACAACTCAATCCACGTTGAGCGTGAATACCCTGCTTGAAGAGCTCGTATCCAGGGTGTTGGGCCTTTAAGATCTTTGTTTTAGATAGTGGGTGTATATAATCGTAGAAACCAATAGAGTCGTAGTATTCCTCAGCGGCTTCACAAGTGAGTCCCTTATCTTGTGGGAACTTGAGGTAGTTACCGTTGTCCTTTTCGAAGTAATACTCGGTATGGCATTGTGCACAAACCAATGAACGCATTTCCTGATGACTTGCCTTCTTCACGTCCTTACCAGCACGTTGCCAAGCCTCATAAAGAGCAGGACGAGCAGGTCTCAAATCCATATTGCGAGCATCGTGGCAGTCTGAGCAACCTACTGAATTCATAACTTCGTTACCCCACTGGCTCCACTTAGCGGCATAGAAAGCATTCTTGCCCTTCTCACGCATCAAACGAGGAACATCAGGACCTTTACATGTCCAGCAAGTACCTGGTTGCATATCTTCCTGACCATCTACGCCTGGCGAGCCTGTACGTAAAATCTTGCGCAAATCCTCAACTGCATGACGATGCCCACGAGGAGTATTGTACTCACGAGAGAAAGCATAACCAGCCCACAGAATAACCATTTCTGGGCGTTGTGCCAATACATCAACCTCTTGCGAAGAGTTGTACTTGCTCACAAAAGAAGTGTCCTCAGTCATTGCCCAAGTCTGATATTCCTTGGGGAAATCCTCAGCAAACTTCTCATTCTGACTCACAATAGAGTCGGTCATCACTGTTCGGCGATTGTTGAACACTGAGGCAACTTCTGCGCGACGCTCCAACATAGAAGAGCAAAGCATGCCCAGAATAAAGATGATAACCATTGCTCCGCCGAAGAGCAACCATCCTTGCCATTTCTTTAACTGTTTAGCCATATTGTTAGATTTTTATTTTTTTTCGAGTAAATTCTGCAACCATTGTGGTACAGGAGATGGAGGTATAGGCACTTGCGTTTCAGCATTCGGGGTTCTGCTGAGTGTATTCATACCGCCGTGAGCAACTTCACGGTGGCAATCCCAGCAAGCCTTACCCTCGCCGCGTTTTGCTTGCATATAATCAATCTTTCCTGTCTTTACGAACTCTGTATTAAGTTGTGTGTGGCAACGTATACAGTTGTCCATTATCACTTCTGAAGATGCTTCTTCAGCCATAATAGCCTGACGCTCTGAGCGGGTTACAAAGTAAGCCACATGCTTCATACCGTCCATACCTTTAAATAGGTATTTAGCAGCTATGCTTGAGTGTGGCACATGGCAATCGTTACATGTAGCATCTCTTCCGTGGCTGGAATGCGCCCATGTAGCATAATAAGGAGCCATAATGTGACAGTTTACACAAGCAGCGGGGTCGTCGCCCACAATATAAGTGTGCATACGAAGAAGATAGAAAAACAATCCTCCTAATCCCACAATGACACCCGATATAACAAGCGATACCACCTTTTGGCGGTAAGTCAGTTCGGGAAACCATGATGTAAGCTTTCGCAGATTCATTGTGATATATTTTTTTATTATAATAATTTCAATTATTAACCTTATGGGGGCAAAGATAGTTAAATTTATGCAAGCCGTCAATAGTTTATCCTCATTTATTATGATTTAAACTTATAATAAATGTTTAAAATGTTAATATATTACAAAAGACGCGTCTATGGGCACAAATGTTACCTTTTACACCAAACTAACTAAATATTTTTGTAAGTTAAAACATAAGAAAATATTAAGTAAAATGAAAAAAATGCATCGTTGGTTCGGACTGATTCTCTGTCTGTTCCTTATCGGTTTTTGTGTATCTGGTATCATCTTGAATCACCACGAGATATTCTCCAACCTCAACGTTTCCCGCTCGCTTATGCCAAGTAGCTATGCGTATAAGAACTGGAATCAGGGACTGATGCGAGGAACACTTGCAAAAGGAGACAGCGTTATTATATATGGTGAAAATGGATTTTTCCTCACCGACAGGCTTGGTGCTAAGATAAAGGACTTCAACAAAGGTATGCCGTCTGGCGTTGAGTTGCGCAACATCAAAGCCATCACCCGCACCCGTTCGGGCGAAATATGGGCAGTAGGCAATTTCCAGCTATTCCATCTTGAGAACAACAGTTGGCAAACAGTAGACCTTGATGGCCTTGACACTCGATTGGTAGATGTTACTTCGCGTGGCGACTCGGTGGTTGTAGCATCTCGCAACCATCTTTGGCTATCGCCCAATGTTGGCAAACCCTTTCGGCAAATACAACTTCGGGCAGGCACCGACCACGATGGCAAGGTTTCACTCCTACGCACAGTATGGCTGATACATAGCGGAGCACTTTTTGGAACAATCGGCAAACTCGTCGGCGACGCAGTAGCTATCGTCTTGATTATTCTCTGCATCTCGGGTGTATGGTTCTTCATTGCACGTAAAACACGTGCTGGCAAGTCGCAACTCAAGACACTTTATTGGGTGCATCGCCGTATTGGCAGAATCACAATTGTTCTTACACTCTTCGTTACCATCACTGGTTGGTTTCTCCGCCCACCTGCAATGGTAGCCATAGTTAAAGGACGTGTGCCAGCTTTACCTTTCACGGTACAGGACAGCAAGAATCCTTGGAACGACCAACTGCGCGCCGTGCGTTACGATTCTGCCGAAAAAGACTGGCTCATCTACACCTCAAAAGGTTTCTATGCACTGCAAGACCTCCGCTCTACCCCACGTCCTGTCAAGGGAACACCAAAGGTAAGCTATATGGGACTTTCTGCTTTCTACCAAGTAAACACAGGTCAATGGCTCGTAGGTTCGTTCAACGGTCTTTATCTCTGGAGCCGCAATGTGCAGGGAGGAATGCCAAAGGTTGTGCCAATCGACAAGGATATTATGATGGTGGGCTTCAGCAACGATTTCAAAGAGCCATTCCTCATCGACTATTACGAGGGAACTTCCTCGCCAAAGATGCCCGCCCAGTTCCAACAACTACCGATGTCGTTGCACATAGCAGCACTCGAAACCCACACTGGGCGCATTTTCACCTTCCTGCACGACACCAGCAACGTGGTCTATATAGCCATTATAGGGTTGGCTATTGCGTGGTGCCTTTGGACGGGCTATTATCGTCCACGTAAGAACCGCAAGAGACACGGCAAGGAAAAGGAACCTAAGAAACGTCGCCAACAGCTAAGATTAGAGAATGAAGAAAGCGAATGAATTGAAGATAAAGCGTGTTTATCTAACGCCTGAAGACGACGATGGGTATCGAATCCTCATAGACCGACTATGGCCAAGGGGAATTGCAAAGGAAAAAGCGTGCATCGACGAATGGAACAAAGCAATTACTCCTTCGCCTGAACTACGCAAATGGTTTGGACACAAGGAGGAAAACTATGCTACGTTTGCCAAAAAATACCGTTCAGAACTTGACAACAATCTAGAGGCTATGCCCTTTGCCAACCATATTAAAGCACTTCTCGAATCGAGCAATGTAACCTTATTATATGGTACAAAAAGCGAAAGCTGCAACCACGCTATTATCCTTAGGAATTGGCTGATAAACAAATAAGACAGAAATGGCTTCAAAACACGGTGTTTTGAAGCCATTTTTTGTATTTTCCAATTTAATAAAAGAACTATCAATACTCATAATGGATAGCAATAAAACTTCGCCCCTATTCATCATTTTATAAACGGAAAACCGATTATAAAACTGTAAATATTTTTCACAGACGCAACTATCGCTTAACTATCTCGTTATCAACGCATTGCAAAACCTATTGTTTTGCATTCCAAAAGCGGCTGTTTTGC
>OGWW01000488.1_pt1 | contig 25922 bp, 19 predicted proteins | sample 1576131 | NCBI WGS metagenome assembly OGWW01 (sample SAMEA3541576, study PRJEB24748) | human gut metagenome | biome: human gut; feature: human-associated habitat; material: faeces | place: China | collected 2012 | reverse complement strand
GGCTCTATCGGTCTTGTAGGCATGGCAATAGGGGCAGTAATCGCAGGCTCTATCGCTGATAAATTCGGTCGTAAAGCTGTATTTTCCGCAACAGTAATTTTGTACAGTATAGCTACAGGACTTTGTGCAGTTTCATGGAGTTATGAATCCTTGTTGATTTTCCGCTTCTTCGTTGGTTTTGGTCTAGGCGGTGAACTTCCAGTAGCGGCGACACTCATGTCTGAATATGCACCAACTAATTTACGTGGTAGATTTATCGTCTTATTAGAAAGCTTCTGGGGTGTAGGCTGGATAGCAGCTGCTTGTATCGCTTACTTATTCATCCCTGTTTATGGTTGGCATTATGCTTTTATCATTGGTGCTTTGCCTGCTATCTATGTATTTTTCATTCGCTTGCATATGCCTGAATCTGTAAGATATTTATTATCTAAAGGTAAAGTAGAAGAAGCTCAAAAAATTGTAGATGATTTAGAAATGCGTCTTGGTGTTAAATATAAAGGCGATTTAAAAGTAACAACTGATGATACACCTACAGAAAAACCAAAATTAAAAGATTTATGGTCTGGTAAATATTTAGCAAGAACAATCATGCTTTGGATTGTATGGTTTGGTATCGTTTATAGTTATTATGGAATTTTCACATGGCTTCCTGCTATCGTTTATCAGCAAGGTTTTGCCTTTGTAAAAACTTTTGAATATGTGCTTTTAATTACCTTTGCTCAGCTCCCTGGATATTTCTGTGCAGCATGGCTCGTGGATAAATTAGGCAGAAAATATACATTATCTTTATTCTTATGTATGAGTGGTGTAGCAAGTTATTTCTTTGGACAAGCTCAAAGTGCAGAATTGATTATCTTCTGGGGTTGTGTGATGTCCTTCTTTAATCTTGGTGCATGGGGTGTTGTTTATACTTATACACCAGAACTTTACCCAACAGCTATCCGTGCTATGGGCAGTGGTTGGGCAGCAGGTGTCGGTCGTATCGGTGGTATGGCTGCTCCGCTTGTTGTAGGTATGATGATAGAAGCTGGCAGTGATATGCATACTGTTTTCTATATGTTTGCTAGTGTATTTATTATTATTGCTGTAGCAGTATTTGCTTTAGGTGTAGAAACTAAACAGAAAAACTTGGAAAATATTTAAATATAGATTTTAGCAAAGCCTTAGTATTTTTTTACTAAGGCTTTTTTATAAATTTTTATTTTTGCTTATTAGGGCTATTTTTAATATTAATGAGAATTTTCAATAAATTCGCTTGGTATTACAATATATGATAGTAGAAAAATTTTTACGATGATACATAATGTAAATTAGGAGAAAAATTATGAGCAAAAAACAAAAATTAACAAAATCTATTTTATGTGCTGTGATGGCAGCTAGTGTAGTAAGTATTTCAGGAAATGCTTTTGCATATACTGCAATAGATCCAGATCAAAATCAAGGTCTCATTTATAGTGATGATGGAAAAGATTTAGGCACTATTAAAGACAGAGATATTATAGTAACAGATGATATGGCTTTAGAAGAAGGAGAAAATGGTTTAAGTGCTGTACAGCTTAAAAACTCTGGAACAAAATTAATTTTAGATAATGTTAATATACATGGTGGTGTAAGTGTACGTAATGGTGCAGAATTAACATTACAAAACTCAAATGCTGAAGCAGGTGCTTATTATACAGATGGACATCTTAATGGAGGCACTGATTTTAAAACTGAAGGTGGTACCTTTAACGTAATTAATTCCAATGTAAATTCCACTGTATATGCTAGTGGTAGTGATGATGGAAATAATACAAAGGGAATATTAACATTTACTAATTCTAATGTAAATGCAGATAAAAATGATTATGAACAGGGCTCTATAGTAGCAGAGGGTAATGCTGAAATTATTTTAAATGGTAATAAAGATAATACTTATGAAGTAGGAACATTTATAGGAGCATTATCTAGCGAAGATAATAAATATAATGGTAAGATTGAAATTAATGGTGGTACTTTAATTGCTGATAATTTAAGAGCTTTGGTAGATGGCTCGTTAGTTACACCTGATGAATATGGAGATACTGAACAAGAGGATGTAGATGCGTTAAAAGCTCATATTTTAAAAGGTGGTATTGTTTTACAAAATGAAGGTGTAATTCAAACAAAAACAGGTCAAATTTTCGCTAATGGTATAGACACTACAAGTGATGCTACAGTACTTGCTTCTAAAGATAGTGGAAAAGTAACAAATGACTATATTAAATATGAAGGTGGAACGATAAACTTTACTGATATTAAATATAGTCAAGATTATTTGGATAGTGCCAAAAAGAATATGGCAGATGTAGGTAAAACTAATATCAATATGTTGGGAACTCTTGTTGATGAAAAAGGCGAAGTAGTAGAAGATATTACTGTTGATCAAGCTGTAGAAAATGGAAATGTTCATGTAGATACACCCGTAAAAGCAAATGAAAATATTTCATCTTTAGTAGTTGGTAATGGTACAACAGATGGAGAGACACAATATTCTAATGGTAGTTTTGTTGCCTCTCAAATAAAAGTTGGAGAAAATACAAATACTATTGCCATTAAAGATGGACAAACACTTGGTTTAGGTGGTAAAGGTGGAGAACTTGTAACTGGTAATAAAGATAATTTAACAGTTACTGTTGATGATACAGATAGTTCATTGACTTTAGGTAGAGAAGGTTATAATTCTGAAAATACTTTAACTGCTAATGTATTTGTAAATCAAGGAAGTTTAAATTCAGTATCTAGTGCAAATACAGTTAATGGTAATGTAGAATTAGATGCTAATACTCAAGCAAATATTATAGGTAATTCCTCTTTAGTAGTTAATGGAAAGTTAACTGCAAATAAGGGTGCTAATATTAATATTGGTGATAAAAATAGTGCAGGAACTTTGATTAGTGAAAATACTAATTTAAATGGTGCAATAGTATATCTTGATCCAATATATAAAGATGGAAATACTATAACAGATGGCTCTAAAGCTGGTTTAGTATTTGGTAGTGAAGAAGCAGGCAATTTAAATAAAATTGATGGTAAATTAGTTGTAGCGGAAAATTCCACTTTATCATTAGGAACAACAGATACAACTATAGCAGAAAATGCTTTCGCTAAAACAGGTTTAACTTGGGGTAATGGAGATAATGATGTTTTAGCAGCAGCATATATTAATGCACCACAAGATATTTCAGGTGGCGTTTTAGTTATAGATAAAAATGCAACAAAAGATAGTGCTAGTTTCTTAAATAATGGTACTGTAAAATTTGCCAATAATTCTTTATTAATGGTTAATGGAGAAGCTTTAACTGATGGTAAAGTGGCAATTTCTGGCGTAACAGATGCTCAAATTGCTCAAAATACAGAAGGCAAACAAGACGGTGCAAAACTTTATATAGATAATGCTAAAAATGAACAAAGTTATACTATCTTAGATGGTAATGTAGCATCTAAATGGTCCGATGATAACGTTGTTTCTGATAATATTTTATTAGGATTTAGCAGTGGTGAAACAGCAAATACTTATACAGCAAGATATCAAAATGTAAAAGATATTTTTGGAGATACTGTAGTAGCTGATGAATTAATTGATAAGACTTTGCAAACAAATGATGAAAAACAAAAATCAAGTGCGGCATATAAATTCTTCAATCAAGCAGCAAGTGATCATTATAATTTAAATAAAGACAGTAAGGCTACAGCTTTAAATAGTGTATTTAATATGGGAGAACTTGCAGGTGTAAATCATGCGACATATAGTATGAGCAATACAATGACAGATTCTGTAGCAGATCATTTATCTATAGCTGTACATGGTGATCAAGATAGTGATGTATGGGCAAAATATATTCATAATAAAGAAGATATTAATGATATAGAATTAGCTGGTCTTACAGCTGATTATGATGCTACATTTAATGGAATTGTTGTAGGTAGTGATTTTTATAAAAATGGTAAATCTACAGTAGGTGTAGCTTTAAGTTATGCAGATGGTGATATCAGTGGCAATAATATTGCTTCAAGAACACAAAATGATGCAGAATATTATGGTGTATCCTTATATGGTAAAATCGATAATGGTGATAGTGCTGTATTAGGTGATATTAGCTTTATGCATAGCTCAAATGATATAACTCAGTATAATAGTGGTACAGAAATAACAGCTTCACCAGATGCAGATGCATTTAGTATTGGCGTAAGAGCAGAAAAAGCTATTAAATCTGGAGCAAATGGCAAATTTGTACCATATATTGGTGCTCGTTATATGCATTTAGGTACAGCAGATTATACTAATAGTTTAGGCATTAATTATAATGTTGATGAACAAAACTTATTTATCTTACCAGTTGGTGTAAAATATAGTACAGAAATAAGAAATAATGATTGGACAATTCGCCCAGTGGCAGAAGTTGGATATGTTTGGACAATGGGTGATAGAGATGTTGATCAAACAGTAAGCTTAAATGGTGCTTTTGATAGTTTTGGTTTTGAAACAGTAGATAATGGAAGCTTTATAGGTAAATTAGGTGTTGAAGCAGAAAGTGATAAAATTGCTTATGGTATCAGCTATGAATATCAAGATAGTGATTCCACAACAGCTAATAAATGGCTTGCTAATGTAACATTTAAATTCTAAAAAATAAATATAGTATAGATAAAAATAGCAGGTACAACTGTATCTGCTATTTTTTTATCGGCAAATTAAAGATAATTACTAGTTTTCGTTGATAATTTGATGATAATAGTAAATTTAATCGTAATATGAAAATAAAAAATTAATTTTTATAAATAGCCTTATTAATATTTATTTTGACCTTTTTAGTTTATGGGAAAATATCTTAATCAATAGGATAATAATGATATAAATTGTATTTATAAGAATTTTTGGAGGATATAAGATGCTTGATGTACTTTTTATGATAATTTTCATTCCTCTTTGGGGATATTTGACCTATAAAATATTTAATGCTTATAGGAAATCGCATACAATGATAAGTGATGGACCTATAAGCGAATTAAATGGTTGGTTTGGTGTATTAATAAGTGTTAGTATTATTGCAGGTATTATACTTACAATTCCCTGTTTGATTATCATGTCTTTATGGAAGAGTCATCCAATAATATTAGGAATTTTAATCATAGCGATTATAGTTATAGGGTATGGATATATTCAATCGAAGAAAGCGAATAATCAATAAGTAAATTAAGAAATAGCAGGTACAAATGTATCTGCTATTTTTTTATCGGCAAAATAAAATTGAAAAATAATTGATGTTTTTGGTTGATAACTTGCCGATAACGGCATTGATAAAATTAATAAAAATATAAGAATCTAATTCAATTTTTATATTTGTATTTGTTTTTAAAATAGAATCTGTTGACTTTGTTGAGAGATAAAATTATAATAAAAATAAATTGTAAATAGATTTTATCATAATATAAGAAAGGTGATAGTATGAATGGACAAATGATGTTTTCTAATGCGTCTATACCTATAACAACTGCTATAAATTTAATTGGTACGGTAAATTTTGGGGGATTAGATTTACGACCAGCATATCAACGTGGATATGTTTGGAGTGATGATTTTAAAGATAAACTTATTTATAGTATAATAAAGCAATATCCAATAGGAAATATAAGTGTGCGAGTATTAGAAAATAAAAATGATAAAGGTGCTTTACAAGAAGTTGTTGATGGGCAACAAAGGCTTACAACAATAAGCAATTTTATAAAAGGTGAATATAATGTAAGAAACGAATGGTCAAGAAAAATTATTGAAGTAATAAAAGAATATTTTGGTGAGAATTATTCTGGAGATGATAAAAAAGTAGAAAAAATAAAAAGGAAATTGTTAAATAAGGGTAATATATCTTTGAAATATAAAGACTTACCAGATGTTATACAAGGAAATATACAAGCTTATAACTTAGCAATGACATATATTGCTAAAGCAAGTGATACACAAGTTAGGGAGTATTTTAGGTTTTTGCAAAATCAAGAAAGATTGAGAGCTGGAGAAATAATAAATTCGATGCCAGCTTCTAATTTGGAAATCTTTTTAGATAAAATTGAAGATAAAAATAGATTTTTAAATATTATTGGCTTTGCAGATGATAGAAAAGAATTTGATAAAATCTTTTATAGTATGATAGGTTTATTTGATAAAAAGATACCATTTGGAACAACAGATAAATCTATACAAAATTATGCTTCAAAGGCAGATTTGCCAAAAGAAGGATTAGATAAAGTTAATGTTATGATTGAACAGATAAATATAATATCTACACTAGAAGACAAAGTAATATCAGTTTCTAGAAAAAGATTTTTAAAATATTTACTTTTATTAATAGGTCTTAGTTTGGTAGATTTTAAGGAAAAAACGATAGAAAAGTTAAATAAACTTAAAAATATTGATGATAAATTATCAGTATTCTTTTCTGCAAAAGCAAATGCTGTGGAATCTGGGTTTAAAGATGTTCCAAAAGATGTTGTTGAAGAATTTAGACATATAGCATTATTAACAAAAGCTAGTCATCCATTGATAAGAGTAGAAAATAGAATGGAAATTTTAGCGTATTATGTTAATAATCACGATAAAAAGTTAATAGCATCTGGAATAGAAGTAATTTAAAAGTTACTTTTGATTCAATTGTATTAAGTTTAATGCAATATTAAAATTAATAAGGAGGAAAAATAAATAGAAAAATGCTAAAAGCAAGATAAAATTGGTTTTATTTTAAATATGTTTATTAGTGAAGTTGATTGTGATAAATAGCTTAATGTACAGTAAAAATACAGATTTAAAAAGTTTAAATAAATGTAATAGTAAAAAAGGATATGGCATAGTGTCATATCCTTTTTTACTATTGTATAGTGATATAATAAATTATTCGTAATATAGAGAGAACAGAGGTATATTGTCATGGAAAAGAAGTTATTAACTAGTGATGAATTAATTTTACATATGAAAGAAAAAGGAATCACTTTTAATATAATAAATGAGTCTAACGCAAAAATAATTTTAAAGCAACATAATTATTATTTTAAATTGGCTTCATATCGTAAAAATTATAATAAGATTCCTACAGGAGAACGAATAGGTCAATATGTTGATTTAGATTTTGCTTATTTAAAAGATTTGTCAATAATAGATTGTAATTTACGATATTTAGTACTTCAAATGTGTTTGGATATTGAACATTCATTGAAAATAATATTATTACGTGATATAGAAGATAATATAAAAGAAGATGGATATAATATAGTTAAATTGTGGGATATTGATAATATACATATAGATAAAATCTATAAACATTTGAAAACATCATATTGTAGAGAGCTAATAGAAAAATATCATCCAAATTATCCTGTTTGGGTATTAGTAGAATTAATATCTTTTGGAGAGTTATGTAAATTTGTTGAATTTTATAATAAAACTTATCCTAAAAGATTGCCTTTTGATGTAAGATTATTATTTTTAGTGCGTGATTTAAGAAATGCTTGTGCGCATAGTAATTGTTTAATACATGATTTAAGAGCAGATTATCATTCAAGCCCTAATCCTACAATATTAAAAGAAATACAAAAAATAAGTAATATTAGTAAAAGAGTAAGAACATCAAAATTGAAAAATAAACCTATACATGATTTTACTTGTCTATTATTTGTATATCCTTTGATTGTGAAAAGTAAGCGTTTAAAGAAATTAAGGAAAAGAGATCTTTTGAAACTTATTAGAACTTCGATGAAAAAGAATGCTAATTATTATGATAAAAATGAGGCTATAAAAACAACACATATTTTTATTGAAAAGGTATTAGCTAAATTTATAAAAGCTTATTGACGAATAAAGTTTTTATTTGTATAATGTAATTACTAGCAAAACTATAGAGTTTTATAGAGCGCGCGTCATTTTTGACAAGCGCTTTAATTTTTTTTAGAGCAAAATATGTAAAAAAGTAAAGGATATGGCATAAAGTCATATCCTTTTTTTATTAATTTTTTAGTTAAATAGATAGTGTATAATAAAATAATATATTGATATATTTGAGAAGGGTTTATTTTATGTTAAATAAGACTATAAATTATTATGATATTAATGCTAAAGAATTTGTTGAGGGAACTTTAAATGTGGATTTTAAGGCTACTCAAGATAAGTTTATAAATAAATTGCCAGCTAAAGGTTATATTTTAGATTTTGGTTGTGGTTCTGGTAGAGATACAAAGTATTTTTTAGCTAAAGATTTTAATGTAGATGCGATAGATGGCTCAATAGAACTTTGCAAAATCGCTAGTGAATATACAAATATAAAAGTTCGTCATATGTATTTTAATGAATTATCTATAGTAAATAAATATGATGGCATATGGGCTTGTTCTTCTATATTGCATTTATCTTTAGATGATTTAGTTGATGTTTTTAAGCGAATGAGCAAGGCTCTAAAAGATGAAGGCATAATCTATACATCATTTAAATATGGAGATTTTTCTGGTGAGCGAAACGGCAGATTTTTCACAGATATGACAGAAGATAGCTTTGCCAATTTGATTGCCAATGTAGACAATCTGAAAGTAGAAGAACAATGGATAACAGCAGACGTAAGACCACAGCGAGGAAATGAAAAATGGCTCAATCTAATCTTAAGGAAGAAATAAGAGATTTTACGAATGTTTTAACTGGTGGACAGACAAAATCTAAGCAGTTATATTTTCAATTAAAAAACAGTATAGATAAAGCAAAAAGAATAGATATCATTGTTTCATTTTTGATGGAGTCTGGAGTGCGTTTACTTCTAAAAGATTTGAAACAAGCAGTAGATAAGAAAATACCGATAAGGATTTTGACAGGAAACTATTTAAATATAACACAGCCATCAGCATTGTACTTAATAAAACAAGAATTAAATAATCAAGTAGATTTAAGATTTTATGATGATAATACACATTCATTTCACCCTAAAGCCTATTTCTTTCATTATGATGAATATAGTGAAATATATATAGGTTCATCAAATATCTCAAGAAGTGCTTTAACTACAGGTATTGAATGGAATTATAGATTTAATAATTTACTGGATAAAGATAGTTTTCAGCAGTTTTTCACGACTTTTGAGGATTTATTTTATAATCATGCTATTGTTATCACTAATGAAGAATTATATAGATATGCTAAATACTGGCGAAAACCAGCGATAATCAAGGATTTAGAACAATATAAAACAGAAAATAAAAATATCACGCCATTAATTCAGCCAAGAGGGGTACAGATAGAAGCTTTATACGCTTTGAATAACAGCAGAAATGAAGGAGCGACAAAAGCTTTAATTCATGCAGCCACAGGCATTGGCAAAACGTATTTATCAGCATTTGACTCAGTTAATTATAAAAGAATATTATTTGTAGCACATAGAGAAGAAATTTTATATCAAGCAGTAGAAGCTTTTAAAAATGTTCGTAAATCTGAAGATTATGGGCTTTTTTATGGAAGACAAAAAGATAAAGATAAATCCATGATTTTTGCTTCTGTTATGACATTGGCTAAAGATGAATACTTAAACGAAGCATATTTTCCTAAAGATTATTTTGAATATATCATCATAGATGAATTCCATCATGCAGTTACTGCTCAATATAAAAAAATAGTGAATTATTTCAAGCCAAAATTTCTTTTAGGCTTAACTGCCACCCCAGAGCGATTAGATGGGAAAAATATATATGAACTATGTGATTATAATGTGCCTTATGAAATAACTTTAAAAGAAGCGATAAATAAAGGAATATTAGTGCCTTTTCACTATTATGGTATATATGACGAAATAGATTATTCACATTTGCATTTAGTGAAAGGTCGATATAATGAAGAAGAACTCACAAATATTTATCAAGCTAATACAAAAAGATTTGAATTGATTTATAAATATTATCAAAAATATGCTTCAAAGCAAGCTTTAGCTTTTTGCTGTTCTAAACAACATGCAGAAATGATGGCGAAAGACTTCAATAAACGAGGTATTGCTTCGGTGGCGGTCTACAGTGAAGCCAGTGGCGAGTATGGTATGGAGCGAAAAGAAGCTATAAATAAATTGAAACAAGGGCAGATAAGAGTCATTTTTTCTGTAGATATGTTTAATGAAGGTGTGGATATTCCTTCTGTAGATATGGTCATGTTTTTGCGACCTACCCAATCGCCGATTATTTTCTTGCAACAATTAGGTAGAGGACTTCGTACTTATCAAGGAAAAAAATACTTAAATGTATTGGATTTTATCGGTAATTATGTAAAAGCAGGCAAATTTATTTCGCTATTGACTGATAGTACAACAGAAAGCAAAAGAACTTATGTATATCAAGAAAACGATTTACCTGATGATTGTATCCTTGATTTCGATATGCAATTAATAGATTTATTTAAACAAATGGATATGAAAACTTTAACCATGAAGGAAAAAATAAATAATGAATATTTTTGTATCAAGGAATTGTTAGAGCAAAGACCAACAAGAGTAGAGTTATTCACTTATATGGAAGATAGTATTTATCAATACTGTATGAGCCATGCAAAAGAAAATCCATTCAGACATTATTTAGATTTCTTAAATGATTTAAATGAGTTATCTGATGATGAAAAGGCAGTATATAAAACTATTGGTAGAGATTTTATCAATTTAATAGAAACGACAGATATGCAAAAAGTATATAAAATGCCGATATTGTATGCTTTTTATAATCAAGGAAATATAAAATCAGCGATAACAGATGAAGATGTTTTATCTGTATGGAAAGAATTTTTCAGTAAAAATAAAAACTGGAGAGATTTTGCAAGTGATATGACTTATGATAAATATTTAAAAATAATAGATAAACAACATCTAGCAAAAGCAAAAACCATGCCGATAAAATATCTAAAAGCTTCAGGAAAAGGCTTCTTTGTAGAAAAAGAAGGATTTGTATTAGCTTTAAATGAAAATCTAAAAGAGATTATAAAAAATAAAGCTTTTGTAGATAATATGAGAGATATTTTAGAGTATAGAACGATAGAATATTATAGAAGAAGATATAATACGCAAAAATAATAAATATTGTATATTATGAACTGCACTCCAAAAGTTGTTTTTTGTCCAACTTTTGGAGTGCAGTTTAGTTTACAAGGTTTTTTATTTATGCCTGGAGAAGGTCAATATAATAAGATGTTTTATATAAAAAAATATATCCCCAAAATGGAATAATAAATTTAATTGGGATATTATATTGACTAAAGTCAATAAAAACATTAAGATATTAATATCCCAAAAAATAACATTAAAGGAAGATGAGATAAATGAATTATGAATATTTTCCTAAATTAATAAGAGCGGCATTGAATAATGACAGAAAAAATGTAGAAGCAATAGCTTTAATGATAGGAAGAAAATTAAAAAAAGAAGATCCAGAGATTTCTGCAGAAATTATGAAAATACTATCATGTACGAATGCAGGAGCAGATGTATTAAGGAGCATAGATATGTCTCCAATTCCGGTGGATAGAGAAACTAGAAATCAATTAGTAAAGCTGGAAGAACCTTTAAAGATAGAACCTCCGATTTTAAAAGAGAGTGTAATGAATGAACTTTTGCAGTTTCTTCAAGAAAGACGGCTTATTGATAAATTTTTGGAACAAAATATTATGCCACCTAATAGTATATTACTACATGGGAGTCCCGGAGTTGGAAAAACATTGATAGCTAAATGGATTTCTTATAAATTGAATATGCCAATGGTTACATTAGATTTAGCAAATTCTATTTCTAGTTATTTAGGAAGAAGTGGACAAAATGTAAAAAGTATTTTTCAATATGCTAAAGAACAGAATGTTATTTTATTTTTAGATGAAATTGATGCTATAGCAAAAAGGCGAGATGACGTTACTGACTTGGGAGAATTAAAACGTCTAGTTAATGTTCTGCTAAAAGAGTTAGAAGATTGCCCAGTGAGTTGTGTTATTATTGGGGCAACAAATCATCCAGAACTATTAGATAAGGCTATTTGGAGAAGGTTTGATCGTAATATATATGTACCAATGCCGGGATGTGGTCAGAGGAAAGAACTGATTATTAGAGAATTAGGGCAGAAAATTTTAGAAATGGAAAGTACTACTATACAGATCTTAATAAATGGAACCAATTCTCTGTCAGCAGCGGATATATGTAAAATGTGTGAACATATAAAACGAAGAACTATACTTTATCCGGAAGAAACTATAACGATATCAGCACTTACAGAGTATTGTGAGTATACGGAATTAAAGACTAAAGAACAGAAAATAAAGTTATGTAAAGCGTTAAAAAACAATGGAAAAAAAATGACTGTAAAAAAGATATCGGAAATAACAGGTATCTCAAATTCATCTGTTGATAGATATTTAAAGGAGTGAGATTATGAAACACAATGGGAAACATCCGATTATTGGAAATGGACAATATTATATTGAACCTTTAATTAAGAAGACTTTTATAGGAGAACCGGTATTTCCTCATGAATATGAGGAAGCTAAGGTAAGACTTAGTGTTGATATAGAAAAGATACAGGATTCATTTTTAGCTTCAGAGGAAATTTTTGTAGACAAGAAAATTGTTTGTGTGCGACTTGAGTCTAAATTTGAAGCAAAATCATACACGCCAAGTTCTTTGATTGCTGATTCTGATATGAAATTAGTAGGTGGAAGACAATATATTATAGACCGTGAAAAAGCAATCAAAGGCAAGTTGTATTTTATGCGAGTAAGTGATAGTGATCTTGAAAAATTAAAAAACAACCTAATATCAGGTAAAAAAGACCATGTAAAAAAATGGCAAAATCAAATTTGTACAATTAAAAGTATAGATTTATTACGTCCAGATGAGAAAGTACTTGGTTTTGATAATTCATGGATAGCAGGGACGGTAGAAGTTGTAATTCATCCGTTGGGAGTAGAACGAGATAAAGCTATTGAAGGTTTTTTTAAAGCAACAGGAATTCAAAAAGAAAAAGCTGAGATACGTTCATATGAGGATGGGTTGACATTTGTTTGTACGTATATGGATAAGGTAATGATTAATAAAGCGAAAAAGTATAATCCATTACGAAGTGTGAAACCGATTAGTGATGATTGGGATGATTTGTTTCGAATGAGTACAATGGTAGCATCAGCTCCCAAATTACCCCCAAAATTATTTAAGTCAGATATTAAAATTGGAATTTTTGATGGAGGAGTACAGGCTGGAACGGAGCTACTTGAGCCGTTTGTAACGAATCATGATATGGTAGAAGAAAAACCTACAATAAAAGGACTTGATCATGGTGCTGGTGTATGTGGAGCAGCATTATATGGTAATTTGGCAGAAAAAATAAAAATAGATGAGGTAGAAAATCCTGTTGTTTCAGTAGAATCATTTCGAGTTTTTCCAGTAAAAAAAACAGGAAATGCAGAAGCTGATATGCAGATGTATACTACGATAGATATTATCGAAGAGGTTGTGCATAAACGTAAAGATATAAAATTATATGGACTGTCTTTTGGACCTAGGGGTGCAATATTGGATGATGAGATTAATAGATTTACATATGTTTGCGATAAGTTAACATATGATGTAGATGAAGGAGAAGTAAATCCACTTTTTTGTATAGCAGTCGGTAATGATGGAGATTTAGAAAATCCTTTTAATAGAATTCAGTCACCTTCTGATATGGTCAACGGAATAGCAATCGGAGCATATTCGGTAAATAGGTCGAATACTAAATATCGTGCTTCATATAGTTGCATAGGGCCTGGTAGAGAAGGAGCTAAGATTAAACCAGATTTATTGGAGTTTGGTGGAACGCAAGATAGACCTTTTATTGCTGCTAAATCTGGTAAGCAGGTAGAAGGAGTTTGCGGAACAAGTTATTCGGCTCCAGTAGTTGCGGGAAAAATAGGTCGTTTAATGGCTGCATCAGATAAAATAGTCCCTCATTTAGGCAGGGCATTATTGATTCATCATGCAGAATCAGATGGACTGAAAAGTAATTCTGAAAGTGGTTTTGGTTTTTGCCCAGAAAATGTGGAAGAGTTATTAAATTGTTCTGATAATAGAGTAACTATTTTCTATGAGGGAAAAATTACATCATCGGCTAGTGTTAGATTACCTGTATTTATGCCAGAAATAAATACGGTTCGTGGTAATGCTTATGTAAAGTGGACAATTTGTACCGTGGTAAATCCTAATCTTAATGATACAGATGCGTATACTAATAACTGTATTGAAGATACATTTTATCCAAATGAAATGAAATTTGCTTTTAGAAAAAGTGGAAAAGCTACAAAAAAATTGAATCTACTCAAGTCAGAAGATATTGAAATTGCAAAAATGCTAATTAATCAAGGATATACGAAGTCAGATCTGCCTGTATCAAAGCCAGCAAAGAAAAATTTTAAAGAGGCTGACCTTAGAAATAGTGATTTTAAATGGGATACAATTATTCGAAAGGGTTTATCTATGAGATGTAGTTCGTTGGTTAACCCATTTTTATCCCTTCATGCCATTGGACGTGACGAATATGAACATGAAAAAATTAAGTATTTTGTTGTTATTACAATAGATGTTCCTAATTTTAAAGGAAGTTTATATGACAATATATTACACACATATCCTAATTTAACACCTATTTCTATTCAGAATGTAAATCGTGTGATGACACAAATTAGATAATAGAAAGTGGAATAAATACATTTGAAAAAATATATTTCTTGTTAATTTAATGTATATGTGGAGACGATAGTATCGTTGTCAAATGTAAATAAATAGAATAGAGAAAAAGTAAAAAAACAAGGATTTTCTGGGAAATGAAACTGATTATAAGACGGATTGAGTTTCCCAGTTTTTTGTTGTACTGATAAGTGGAAATTGATTTATTAAAGATAAACGGAGAATGAATGTTTTTCAGAAGATATTCTGTGTAATATGAAAAGAATGAAGATATCTTGCTAGGTTAAGGGGTTTTAAGTAAAATAAAAAACATAGTACGGGAAAATAAAAATGATACATTATAATAAGAATTAACGATAAGAATATAAATTTAAAAAGTTAAGATAAAAAATTGCCTTTGTAATGTTTGAATATTACAAGGGTTTTTTATATATCTTGTTGTTATTGTTTTAATGATAAAATATACTAATTTAAAGTGAATTATGAAAGAGGCAATAGATAAACTTTGTAGTGATATACAAAAATATATGAGTTTATCTACATCAGAAGAAATAAAAATGCCTACCGAAAAACAATTAATAAATTGGAAAGTATTAAAGAAGGTAAATGATAAACTTCTAGCAACTAATGCGTTTGTACTACTTACAAGTGAATTTTTTCAATTTGCAAAAATTCAATGTGCATTATTTAAGGGAATAACTAGGGATGTTTTCATTGATAAAAAAGAATATACTGGTTCAATATATGAACAAGTAGAAGCTGCTTATCAATTTGTGTTGAGGCATATTAATCGCAGTTCAAAAATAGAAAGTCTTATTAGAATAGATAAATATGAGTTACCTACTAGTGCAATTAGAGAAATAATAATAAATGCACAAGTGCATAGAAATTACATAGATAATTCATGTGTTCAAATAGCTATTTATGATGATAGATTAGAAGTAACTTCACCAGGTACGTTATATGGCGGATTAACTTTAGAAGAAATTTTAAATGGCAGATCTAAAATAAGAAATAAAGTTATTGCTGAAATTTTTAATAAAATGGATTTGATTGAACAATGGGGAACTGGTATTCAGAGAATAATAAATAGAGCTAAAGAATATGACTTACCTAAACCGGAATTTAAGGAAATAGGAAATACTTTCCGTGTTAATTTATATAGAAAAGCCGATAAAAAGCTGATAAAAGAGCCGATAAAAGAGCCGATAAAAGAGCCGATAAAAGCCGATAAAAATTTAATAATAACAAGTAAACAAAGAAAAAAATTTGATAGAGAAAACTTGATTATTAAGTATGTAGAAGAACATGGATCTATATCAAATATGGAAGCACGGCAAATTTTAGTTTTAGCAGAATCAACTACTAAACGATTTTTAAAAGAGATGGTAAAAGAAGGCTTATTATTAGAAAAAGGAGAACGAAAAAACAGAAGATATATACTAGCTAATAAAGAGTAAAATAATATAAATTTATAAGGAGATGAGATATTTTGATAAAAATTATGTTTGTATGTCATGGTAATATTTGTCGTTCAACTATGGCTGAATTTGTGATGAAAGATTTAGTGCGAAAAGCGGGTTTAGCTGATAAATTTATAATCAATTCTTCAGCTACAAGTCGTGAAGAAATCGGTTGTGATACTCACTATGGCACAAAAGCAAAACTTCGTGAGATGAATATTCCATTTAGCAAGCGCAAAGCTGTGCAGATAACAAAGCAAGATTATGATATGTATGATTATATTATCGTGATGGATAATAATAATTTACGTAATCTAAGCTATATTATCGGTGAAGATACGGAGCATAAAGTATATAAGATGATGTCTTTTGTCGGTGAAAATCGTGATGTAAAAGACCCATGGTATACAGATAATTTTGATGAAACATATGCAGATGTAGATAAAGCTTGCAGGGCATTACTTGCTAAATTAATAAAAGAATATAATTTGGCATAAAAAAATAGGAATGATATTTTTTGTATCATTCCTATTTTTAAGTTAAAGCTTATTTTTTAGCGATTACTTCTATTTCAATCAAGGCACCTTTTGGTAATTTACTTACTTCTACACAGGAGCGAGCAGGATATGATTGTGTAAAGTAAGTGGCATAGATTTCATTTACTTTAGCAAAATCATCAATATTTGTGATGAATACAGTTGTTTTGATTACATTTTCCCATTTTGCGCCAGAAGCGTTGATTACTGCTTGAGCATTTTTTAAAGCTTGATGAGCTTGAGCTTCGATACCTTCAGCCATTTCGCCAGTAGCAGGGTCTAAAGCGATTTGACCAGAAGCGAAAACAAGGTTGTCGATTTCGATAGCTTGGGAATAAGGTCCTACAGCACCAGGTGCATTAGTTGTTTTAATTACTTTCATAAAACTCACCTCAATAGATTTTAGTAAATGTAAATATGTATACTTAGATACAATTAATATTTTATCATTAAATGGATTGTTTGCCTATGAAATAATTTTTTAGATAATTCAAGGTTAGAAATATATCTTTATAGTAAAATTTGATATAATTAGAGTTATGTTTAAGGAAAGTGAGGTATTTTATCGTAGGTCTTTAGGCTAAGAAGATTATGGATAAAAATAGTGGACAAAATAAAAAAATAGTAAAAAAAGTAAATAAAGTGCAAATGCATATAATTTATTTATTCATAGGATTGCTCGTTTTTATTATTGGCGTCATGGCTAGATATGCTTGGGTACAAATAGTTCGTGGAGATGAAATGTTATCTCGCTTGGAGTCGCAGGTTCAAGAGTCATCTGTGCTTCATGTGCCTCGTGGTACTATCTATGATGCGGAAATGAAAGAGCTGGCGATAAGTACAATGGTTAGCTCTTTATATATTGATCCTAATCATGTGGAAGATCCAGAACAAACGGCAAGAGATGTAGCTCCTTTGATTGGACTTACCGAAAAGGATATTTTAGATGATATCGCTCAAGGTGGTGGTTTCGTCTGGGTGAAAAGACAGATGGAACCGGAAGAAACGAAGGCTTTGAAAAATTTAATGAAGGAAAAGCCAGAATATAGGGCTTGTCTTGGTTTTATTCAAGAAAGTAAAAGATATTATCCAAATGATATGTTAGCTGCCAATGTAATCGGCTTTGTGGGTACTGATGATAAAGGTTTAGATGGTATTGAGCAACAATTTGATGGCATGATAAAAGGTGAAGAACAAACTTCTTCTATTTTTACAGATGCTTTGGCTAGACCGATTATGGACTCTGTATTTTTGAAGAATTCACCAGTAGATGCTAATTGTAAAAATATCCAGTTGACTATCAATGCACAGTATCAATTTATCATTGAGAAAGCTTTGGATAAGGCGATGATGGATCATGGTGCTGAATCAGTAACAGCTATAGTAATGAATCCGAAAAATGGCGATATCTTGGCTATGGCATCTCGACCATCATATGACCCAAATAATTTCCATAAATATGATCCTAATGTTTGGAAAAATAGAGCAGTATCAGATATTTATGAACCAGGCTCTACATTTAAATCTATCGTAGCGGCTGCTGGTTTTCAGGAAAAATTAGTATCACCAACAGATATTTTTGTTGACCCAGGAACTATTGAAGTTTCAGGTAGAACTATTCAAAACTGGAGTGGTGATAGCTTTGGTACAGTTACATTCCTTGATGTCGTAAAAAATTCTATCAATACAGGTTTTGCTCAATTAGGTTTGGAATTAGGTGGCGAGCGCTTGATGAATTATGCTCGTAAATTTGGTTTTGGCGAACGTACAGGTATTGAGCTTCCGGGCGAAGAATCTGGGATTTTATTCAATCCAAAAGATATGGTTGCTTCTGACGTAGCGACTTCTTCTATTGGGCAAAGTATCGCGGTAACACCACTTCAGATGATCACTGCTATGTCTGCTATAGCAAATGATGGTGTATTGTTAAAACCTCATATCGTGAAGGCTATTTATAATGCTGATGGCACAGTATATCAGCAAATGGAACGCGAAGAAGTTCGCCGTTGTATTGACTCTGATGTGGATAAGACTTTGAAATCTGTATTAGAACAAGTAGTTTCCACAGGTGGTGGTTCTAAAGCAAGTATTGAAGGTTATCATATTGCTGGTAAAACAGGTACAGCACAAAAAATTGATATGGTAAATGGCGGATATTTGCCAGGACATTATATCGCTTCATTTTGTGGTTTTGGACCAGTGGAAGACCCTCAATTCACAGTGCTTGTAATCATCAATGACCCAGCTGGTGGCGAGTACTATGGTGGTCAAGTAGCAGCACCAATAGCACATGATATATTTTTACAATTGTTTAGATATGCTAATGTAAAACCAATAAACGGCAATCAAAGTTTATTAGATGATATTAAGGGAACAGAAGCTAAAAACTAATAAATATTGATGGATTTTGAAATATATATCCATAGAAAATGAAATAATTATGTGGTAAACTTTTAATTTAATGGATTATGTTGTAAAATTAAGATTACTACATATTTAGTTACAAAAAAAGGTAGGTTAAAATAATGCTCGATATAAAATTTGTCAGAGATAACCCTGAATTAGTATTACAGAATTTAAAAAACAGAAATAATCCAATGAATCTTGACCGTTTCATGGAACTTGAAAAACAGCGTCGTGAAATCATTGCTGAAACAGAAAATTTAAAAAGCCAGAAAAATGCTGTTTCTAAAAAAATCAGTGAAATGAAAAAGAATAAAGAAAATGCTGATGCTGTGATTTTAGAAATGCGTCAAGTTGGTGAAAAAATTAGCCAATTAGATAAACAGCTCCGTGAAATTCAAGATGAATTACATGATATTTTACTTCGCATTCCAAACATGTGCCATGAATCTGTACCAGTAGGTAAAGATGATAGCGATAATCCAGAAGTTCGCCGTTGGGGTACTCCTCGTGAATTCGATTTTGAACCAAAAGCTCATTGGGATATCGGTGCAGACCTCGATATTTTAGATCCTGAAAGAGCTGCAAAAGTTACAGGTACACGTTTTACTTTCTATAAAGGTTTAGGCGCAAGACTTGAACGTGCTTTGATTAACTTCATGATGGATTTACATGTAGATAAACAAGGTTATACAGAAATGCTTGCACCATTTATCGCTAATAAAGACAGCATGACTGGTACAGGTCAGTTGCCTAAGTTCTCTGAAGATATGTTCAAACTTGAAGGCTTAGATTATTATCTCGTACCAACAGGTGAAGTTCCAGCTACTAACTTCCATAGAGATGAAATTTTAGATGGCGATAAATTACCAGAATACTACAGCGTTTATACTGCTTGCTTTAGAGCAGAAGCAGGTAGTGCTGGTCGTGATACTCGTGGTCTTATTCGTCAACATCAGTTCAACAAAGTTGAAATGATTAAATTCGTTAAACCTGAAACATCTTATGATGAATTAGAAAAAATGGTTAATAACGCAGAAGAAGTTTTACAGCTCTTAGAAATTCCTTATCATGTAGTAAAACTTTGCACAGGTGATATTGGTTTCACAGCTGCTATGACTTACGATATCGAAGTATGGCTTCCAAGCTATAATACTTATCGTGAAATTTCTTCTTGCTCTAACGTTTGCGATTATCAGGCTCGTCGTGCAAATATCAAATTCCGTCGCAGTGCAGGTGCAAAACCTGAATTTGTACACACATTGAACGGTTCTGGTCTTGCAGTAGGTCGTACTGTAGCTGCTGTATTAGAAAACTATCAGCAAGCAGATGGTTCTGTAGTAATTCCAAAAGTGCTTCGTCCATACATGGGTGGCATTGAAGTAATTAAAAAACCAGAATAATTTTAGTGCTAAAATAATAAGATAAATAAAAGCTCATCAATTTTGATGAGCTTTTGTCATATTAAATATAAGAGGTGATAAAATGAAAAAATTAAAAGTATTTTTAGCAGTAGGTTTATTATGTTGTGGCTTATCTATGTCTATGGCAGAGGCAAAAACTATGACTTTAGATAAGACAAAAGTATTAGTTCCTCAAGGTTTTAGCGTGGCAAATGATGATTTGAAATTCAAAAAAGGTACAGTAGTGGAATTAAATGAAAATAATGAAGTGATAACAGGTGTATTAAATCGTGATATTGCACTTCGTCCTACTGGCTGGAGAAATGTAATCAATGATTATTATGAGGAAAGTAATAATAGTATTTTCTATCCTCGTATTTTCCATCCGTTTACAAGTGTTTCTATTCCTTTCCCAACTTATGCTCATGTGCGCTATAAAGGCAATAAGCCTGTAACTTTTGCGACCGATGGTACTGTATTATCTGGTACTATTGATGAAGAAGTAACTGTAAGTGTAAATAAAGATAAATATGGTCTGATTACATTTGAAGACCAATATGAATTAGGTTTTTATCCTGATGGTTCAGTGAAAAATGGTCGCTTGAGAGATGACGCTTTTTTAAGACCATATGGTTTTAAAACAGGTTTAGCTGGCGATGAAATGGCTGGATTTGTAGAATTTGCAGGTGGTAAAGATATAAGCTTTTCTAAAGAAGGATATGTAACTTCTGGAGTATTGAAAAAAGCTATTTCTTGGCAACAACCAGATGGTACAATGATAACTTTACCAGCTAAAACAATGATTTCTTTTATTAACGGACAAGCTAGATACTGATTAAAATTTTATAAATAAAATACGAAAAAGCACCTTAAGCTCATAAATTTAAGCCTAAGGTGCTTTTTTTAGTTATCTTTAGGAATGATTAAAATAATTGTTGTTCCTTTATTTAATTTGCTAGATAATCTGATTTCGATATCATGGGCATCAGCTATCCATTTGGCAATGGAAAGACCAAGACCTGTACCACCGACGCCGTTTCTCGTTCTAGCACTATCTACGCGATAAAAACGCTCAAAGATTTTATCTTGTTTATCTTTAGCGATACCGATACCAGTATCTGAGATTTTTACAATCATATGTTTGACTTTATTTTCTGAGGAAATGGTGATTTTTCCGCCATCTGGTGTGTATTTTATACTATTATCTAAAAAGATACGAAGCATTTGACGCATCACTAATTCATCAGCAAAGATATATCCATCATCATTATGAGTGCAAGTTATAGTATGTTGAGGTGCGATTAATTGCGTATCTTTGGCAATATCGGCAATTAAAGGTTTTAAATTCAATGACTCTTTATGCAATACTTGACGTTTTTGGTCTGCTCTAGCCAAGAATAAGAGCTTTTCAATCAAACGTTGCATATTGATGGCTTCAGAATGAATAGCTGTGATACATTCATCAGCAGTTTGAGGGTCATCTTTACCCCAACGAGCGAGCATATCTGAATAACCGCAAATTACAGTGGCAGGAGTGCGAAGCTCATGAGAGGCGTCAGATACGAATTGACGCTGTTGCTCAAAACCTTTTTGTAAGCGCTCTAACATTAAATTAAAGGTATTAGAAAGTTCTTCTAATTCATCTCTAGTTGGCTGTACTTTGATGCGTTGATTTAAATCTTGGATTTCAATATTTTTTACAGTCGTGGTAATATCTCTTAATGGTTTTAATAATCTTCTACTGAGGAGAAAACCGCAAATAATGGAGATTATTACCCCTGCAATTCCAGCATAAAAAATAGTTTCGGATAATTCTTCTAAAAATACTTTTTCTGCTGTAATCGTTCGCAAGAAATGAAGTGTATACGTTTCATCGTTTTTGACAATAGTTCTTTGCGTATAGAAAATCCAAAAATGTTTAAAATTGACAAATTTTAAATCTGAAGGTAAAAGAGCGTTGCGAATGTAATCTTCAATTTGAGGATGTTCTTCTTGTCTAGCAAGTGAGTCCTGAACGTGATTGATAGATATATACATTGGCAAACTATCATAAACTATATTATTATTGCTATCTGTTACACGCATGACAACGCCAGGGATAAGGGCAGAACTTTTCACATCTTGTAGTAATTCTGGCACTGTTTCATTATTAGCTTTTTTCTCTACATAATTAGCAGATAAATTGATGGATACTTCAGCTTCGTGAAAGAGAACGTAATGTATGCCAATCAAGGTACTGCTTAAAGTTACAATTAAAATTAAGCAGAGCATAATACTGTAGATAAAAGCTAATTTTAGGGAAATAGGCATATATTTTAAACGAGGGTGAATACACATATCTAAATAAGTTTTAAGTTTTGATAACATAGCCGATGCCTCTTACTGTATGAATGTATTTTTCATTGAAATAATCATCAATTTTGGCGCGTAAATAGCGAATATAAACATCGACTACATTGGTATCACCCATATATTCATAGCCCCAGATGGATTGGAGGATTTGCTCTCTAGATAAAACATGGTCATGATTGTGTAATAAATATAAAAGTAAATCATATTCTTTTTTAGTGAGTTCAACTAATTGGTTATGAACTTTTACTTCATGACGGTCAAGATATACATGGATATTTTTAAATTTGAACACTGAAGGTTCTTCTGCAGGTTTAGTAGTAGAATTATTATGCTTGCGAAGGGTAGCACGTATTCTAGCTAGAAGTTCTTGAATAGCAAATGGCTTAGTGATATAGTCATCAGCACCGATATCAAGTCCTGTTACTTTATCATTTATTTCATCTTTTGCTGTGAGCATGATGATAGGGATATCGGATAATTTGCGCACATTTTGGCATATGGTTAATCCGTCCATATCTGGTAGCATAATATCTAGTAAGACTAAATCATAATCTTCCTGAATAATACGCTCGTATGCTCGTAGCCCATTACTTTCACTGGCAGTTGAAAAACCTTCATGCTCTAGTTCCATTTGTAAAAAACGAGCAATGCGGTGTTCATCTTCTACAATTAAAATTTTGCTCATAAAAATTCCTCCTAAAAATACTTCTTACATATATAAAACCATTTTTTTTAGTAAATAAAAAGTCCTAGCGTCTATTTTTAATCTAATTTTAATTCGGATATAATTATTCTTTAATAATAATTGTTTATTATATAAGTGTAAAATGTTGGAGTTTATTTACCTGATAAAAATAATAAATAAGGATTTTATTTTTAATAAATATATAGGAGTGATAATATGAAAAAAATGTTAGCGGTAGTATTGAGTTTAGTAACTGTTTTTGTTTTAGGTACAGCTGTCGTATTCGCAGCTAAGCACCACAATAGTGCTCAAGTAACGACAATTGCAGATATTAAAGCTAACGGTTGGGACGAACAACGTGTATTAGTAGATGGCGAATTCACTGAACATATCTACAAAGATTTATATACATTTACTGATAATGAAGGAAATTCTATGACAGTAGAAGTTGATGATGATATATGGTATCAATTATCCATGGATACACCTGTACGCATTTCTGCTGAAGTAGATAAAGATTGGCATGGCGGTATCGAATTAGAAGTTAAAAGGATTGAAAAACGTTAAAAATAAAATATAAATTTCACGAAGAAAAGCTATTAGTTCTTATAACTGATAGCTTTTTTTGTTAAAATAATTGTATATTAGTTTGATTTAATGATATAATTAATATAAATAATTTAGTACTAAAACCATAGAGGTGAATTATATGTCAAATACAGCTGATGTAGGATATGAGACAAATGGCTATACGCTTAGAGAAGCTATTGTTGAAGCAAAACGTTGCTTGAACTGTAAAAAGCCAATGTGTCGTACGGGGTGCCCAATTAGTAATAATATTCCAGAATTTATAGATGCATTATCGCATGGCGATTTAGGTAAGGCTAGTATGATTATTGCTCAGCGTAGTAATTTACCAGCAGTTTGTGGTAGAGTTTGCCCGCATGAACGTCAGTGTGAAGGTTCTTGTATTTTGGGACGTAAAGGTCAAGGAATAAAAATTGGTAAATTGGAGCGATTCATTGCTGACATGGATGGAGAACTTGAATTAGTAGCTCCAAATGTAGCGAAATCTCAGCCTGGAAATATTGCAGTAATTGGTTCAGGCCCTGCTGGTCTTACAGTAGCTGGGGATTTAGCTAAAATGGGATTTAAGGTAACAGTATTTGATTCTCAGCCAGAAGCTGGTGGAGTATTGATGTACGGTATTCCTGAATTTCGCTTACCAAAACAAGTAGTTCGTCGTGAAGTAAAACGCATTAAAAAATTAGGCGTAGATTTTAAATTAAATATCATGGTAGGCACAGAAATTACAGTAGATGAATTATTTAATCAGGGCTTTGATGCTATTTTTATCGGTACTGGTAATGCTTTATCTAAATCTTTACCAATAGATGGTGCTAAATTAAAAGGAGTAATTCAAGCAACATATTTCTTGCAGATGGTGGAATTATCCAATAGCAATAGCGTTGACCCTAATGAAGTGCCAATCAAAGAAGGCGATGAAGTAGTGGTAATTGGCGGTGGTAATACTGCTATGGACGCTGCTCGTACAGCTATGCGTTGCGGTGCAAAATCTGTAAAAGTTGTAAATCGTCGTCGTGAAGAAGATATGGCAGCTTTAAAATCTGAAATAGATGCAGCTAAAGAAGAAGGCGTAGAAATACACGCTTTAAGAGGTCCTGTAGAAATCACAGGAGAAGATGCAGTAACAGGTATAAAATGTTCGGTTCGTGAATTTGATGAAGAATTAGACAAAGTCGTAGATACAGATGGACGTGAATATTTCTCTGCAAATAAAATAATCATTGCTATAGGACAAAAACCTGCTAGCAGAATTGTAGACTCTACAAGCGGTATTGATGTAGATGAAAATGGATTTGTAAAAACTCGTGAAAAACCATATGGTATGACTATGCGACATGGAGTTTTCTCTGGTGGAGATGTAGTTAATGGACCAGCTACTGTAGTTGTAGCTATGAAAGATGCTCAAAAAGTAGCTCAAGGTATAGCTCAATATGTAGAAGCCAAGAAACTCATGGAAGAATGTGGCATGAAAATGGTTGATTAATATATTGTAATTTAATCTATTTTGATGAAATAAAAAAAGATGTTTTGAGATATATATTCTCAAAGCATCTTTTTTATTTAGGCTATGTCACAACAAACAGTTGATAAATAGCCATTTTTATAGGGGAGTATCAGAACTCCCCTACAAACTGTTATTTGCAGTTATCTATACTCATTTGGAATTTCGATATGAAGTGTCTCACACAATAACTTCACATCATGTGCATCATTTTCATCAAACTCGTATCCCAGATGGAACATTACTTGACTATATGGTTCAATACAGGAAACCTCTA
>OGWW01000483.1_pt1 | contig 26029 bp, 16 predicted proteins | sample 1576131 | NCBI WGS metagenome assembly OGWW01 (sample SAMEA3541576, study PRJEB24748) | human gut metagenome | biome: human gut; feature: human-associated habitat; material: faeces | place: China | collected 2012 | reverse complement strand
CTGCCAGTATATCGCAGGTGCGGCGGTCATGGATGATCACAGTGTTTCTCAAAATTTAAGACAGCAGGGTATGCATCACATGAGAATAAATCTCCTGGCTTTTACGTCTCCAGGCGCCGCATACAGCTTCCGCCTGCTCTTTGTCAGGAACAGAAAGGTCCAGCCCGATCAGGACTGCCTTATTTTCACGTACTTCACAGTGGACGATGTAGTCCTGGTTGGTACCTTTGTAAAAGTCGGCGGTGGTACCTACCTCTTCACGCAGGCGGAATTTATTTTCCTTTAAATATTCATCCATGTCATTGATAATGGCAGGAGAAATATTTTTGCCAAAGAAGTTTAAGGTTTCTTCCCCTTCTTTGGTAATATCATAGCGGGTGCTGGAGTGGCTGGCTTCTTTGTGGATCAGCCCGGCATCCTCTAATTCATTTAAGGCCTGCTGCAGTGTGAAATAAGTAGTATAGTCGTGTTCTGTAAAAAAGCTGGTCAGCTGTGCATTGGTAAGAGGAAAATTCACCTGTTTTAACAGATACAGGTTCATCAGTTTATATAAAGTCATAGGTTCCGTAAGCATTATTTCACACTCCGTTAAAAGATTTCTGAACATTCTTATCTATCATAACAAGGTTGCTTCTTTAAATCAAGACAGATTTCACTTTTAAAACAGAAGGAATTGTGTTATCATGGGGGTTAGGTGCTATGTGCCAGTGGCAAATGTTCAGCACCAATCGAAGCGAAGCAAAAATGCGGGAGTGCAAAGCTTACAGCAATCCGGCATTTGAGAAACTGACAGATAAATATGCGAGAGTACATATAGATACAGGTGGTAGTGTATGAGAGAACGGATCAACCGCCTGGCCCGCGGGATCATTGACAGCAGCGTGCCAGAGCTGGTGATAAAACCAGAGAGGATCGAAGGGGTCCTTTCACCGGGAGAGTCCGTGCGGGGAGAATTTTCCGTTCAAAGCGGAAATGACCTGTATATTAAAGGACTGGTGTATTCCGGAAATGAGCCTCTGACCCGCTCCAACAACGCCTTGCTTTTTAGCAGGGCGATTTTTTGTGCTGTTTTGTGGGTGTGGATAGGGCAGTGATAAGATGAAAAAGATGCGAAAAAGTGCGTAGATAGGCGGCTTGACTGACAGTCCAGCCCGATTTTATTGACATTTTCAAAGCCTTGGTCTATAATGTTGACTATAGAGAGCGCACTCTGAATTATGCTGAAAGGTGACGATGAAAATGGAAGATAAATCTACACTGGGAAAATTTATTCAGACAAAAAGAAAAGAACTTGGCTTATCACAGAAAGAGCTTGCAAAGGCGCTTTATGTTACAGAGTCGGCTGTGTCAAAGTGGGAACGTGGTATATCTTATCCTGACATAACCATGATATCAGGCATATGCGAGGTCTTGCACATTTCTGAGCATGAGCTTTGCACTGCAAGCGAGGATCGTCAGCAGAGGGAAGCCGACCTTATGGTGAAAAGCTATAAACGCTTCGTTCGTGGGTATACTATCATAACAGGACTTTGCTACCTTGGAGCGATAATACCGAGCTTCATTTATAATGTGGCACATGGGGGCATTGGTTGGTTCATGGTGCTTATCACGTCGCTGATGCTGACGTTTTCTTTCATCAATGTGCCTGTGCTTGTGAAGGAGAATAGGGCGCTGTGGACGCTTGGGGCTTCAACAGTTTCGCTTATGCTTCTTTATGCCGCAGGGTGCGTTTATTCACACGGGGATTGGTTTGTTATGGCGGTGCTTGGAACGCTTCTTGGGGAGGCTATCGTGTTTCTGCCTTTTGTACTGAGGAGTGATGTGTTTGAAAAGTATGCAGGAAACTGCAAGGGGCTTATCTGCATGGCAGCGGATTCTGTGCTGACCTTTGCTTGCGTTATTTATGGTACGCTGAAATACGGTGACGTGGCAGACCTTCGTGACGGCATGGTCGCAACGGTAACTTGTGTGGCATTGGTGTGGGCAGTGTTCCTTATTATAAGGTATCTAAAAGTGAATGGCTTTTTCAAGGGTGCACTTTGCTTTGCGGCATCTGCGGTATGGGTAGCGGCAATGACTGTGCTGAGCAATGCATGGAACGGCATGAAACTTTCTGAGATAGTTTCGGTGAAAGGTGCTGACAACAGCCGCTATGATGTTATAGTCTGCCTTTGTCTGGCAGGAGTTGCGGCGGTGCTTGCTATTGCAGGGGTTGTGTATAAGTTTGTGAGGAAAAAACCGCAGGATAGGTAAGGCTGAGAGGACAAAAGAAAGATACAAAACGGATAGAGATAATTTGGAATTGGTGGGACGTCGAGGGCGCCGTCCCCTACATAAATGTGATTAGAAATAGGAAATACTGCACTTGGGCGAAAGCTTGGGTGCGGTATTTTTATTTTGCTGTGAATATTTTACCCGTATATGTCAAAAATAATGCCAGAGGACTTATGCCGCCGATAGCATAAGACTGCCGTGGGCGCAACAGTGGCTGCGGAAATCATATCGGAGAAAGGTTTTGTGTGTATGAAAAAATTCAGTATCAGAAATTCACACGCAGGCAAGGCTCTGGGAGCGAAGGGTGTTTACATTACACTTGCGGCGTGTCTGCTGGCTCTTGGCGGTGCGGGTATAGCTGCATATAACAAGGCTATGGAGGATATCACCGACAATCTGACTATTTCGAGCGTTGACAGCACTGCGCCAAAGCAGGCTGATAACAAGAAAACGGACGTTAAAAAGGACGAAAGCTCCAAGCCGGATGTGGACATTCAGACACAGCCAAATGTTATGCCTGTGAATGGTGAGATATTAGAGCCGTTTTCTAATGGCGAGCTTGTGAAGTCGGAAACTCTCGGCTACTGGAAAACCCATGACGGCGTTGATATCAAAGCTGACCTTGGCGAGCCTGTCAAGGCGATGAACAAGGGCACTGTCACAAAGATATGGGACGACCCTCTGTGGGGCAACTGTATGACTATCGACCATGGAAACGGCATTGTAGGGCATTACTACAATCTGTCAAAGGAAATGTCCGTCAAGGAGGGTGACGAGGTGAATGCAGGGGAGGTCATAGGTGCTGTGGGCGACACTGCTCAGGCGGAAGTGGCAGAGCTTTCTCATCTGCACTTTGGCTTGAAAAAGAACGGTCAGTGGATAGACCCTATCGAGTTTATTGACCCTGCGGACAAATAAGCTTTCTTCATTTTGGCGCTTTGTAATACAAAGTGCTGATGTTATAATCCCCCATATAACGCCGCATCTGAAAATTTTCGGGTGCGGCGATACATATTTTTATTGCTGTGGGACATGGCTATCGGGACGCCGTCCTCTACATTTTTATTGTTGTGTATCGTCTTGCAAAAATGGGTATGCTGTGGTATAATTATATCTGACAAATCGACAAATCTTGATTGTGAGGTATAATAATGAAAAGCAAAAGAATCTATCCTGCGTTCACTATATCGAAAAAAGGGGAAATGTCCCTGAAAAACGGTCACCCATGGGTGTATTGTGACGAACTGAGAAACGAGCCTGAGGACTTGAAAAACGGCGAGCTTTGCGATGTTTTCTCTGAAAAAGGCTCTTATCTTGGAACGGGTTTTCTCAGCCTTAACAGCAAGATAAGGATAAGGATCTTATCTGACAACGCAAATGAAAATTTCTCGGAAAACTTTTTCCGCAGACGTATCCGCTATGCTATAGATTACAGAAAAACTGTTATGGGGGACGATTTTTCGGCTTGCAGGCTTATTTTTGGTGAGGCTGACGGTATGCCGGGGCTTACTATTGACAAGTATGGAGATATACTTGTTTCGCAGGTGCTTTCCTACGGCATGGATATGATAAAGGATATGATATTCAGGCTTCTTGTTGAAGAGCTTGAAAAGGACGGAGTTAAAGTTTCGGGCATAATGGAGCGTAACGATGTCGCTATCAGAAAGCTGGAGGGCTTGGAGCAGTACAAAGGCTGGTATAGGGCTGAATTTCTCCCTGAACCATCGTCAAATATCACTGAGATAACGGAGAATGGCATACGCTATGAAGTCGATGTTGAGAACGGTCAGAAAACTGGATTTTTCCTTGACCAGAAATATAACCGCCTTGCGGTGTCGAAGATAGCAAAGGGCAAGAAGGTCCTTGACTGCTTTACCCACACAGGTTCGTTCGCGCTCAATGCGGCAATGGGCGGTGCAAGGCACGTTACGGCGGTGGACGTTTCACAGTTTGCTGTTGATACGGCCAGGGAGAATGCTGAGAGAAACGGTCTGACGGACAGAATGGATTTTCTTTGCGCAGACGTTTTCGACCTGCTCCCGAAGCTTCTTGAAGAAAAGGCTGATTATGACATGATAATCCTTGACCCGCCTGCTTTCACAAAGAGCAGAAAGACAGTTGGAAGCGCTGAGAGGGGATACAAGGAGATAAATTACAGGGCAATGAGACTTCTGCCAAGGGGCGGATATCTTGCCACCTGCTCATGTTCGCATTTTATGGAGAACAGACTGTTTGTGAAAATGGTAATGAGTGCTGCAAAGGACGCAGGCGTTCAGCTCAAGCTTATTGAAGCAAGACAGCAAGCCCCTGACCACCCGATACTTCTCAATGTGCCTGAAACGGATTATCTGAAATTTTATCTTTTTCAGGTGGTGTAGGTGTTGACAAATGCTTGCGGATATGCTATAATATAGTTGTTTAATAAACCAGATATATTTCAGCGAGTCTGCTGAGTTCGGACATAAGTAGCTTATTTTTCCGCAGTAATGCGGCTGCTTCCAGCCGACAGAATAGACATTTTAGCCCTGCTTTTTTCAGCAGGGCTTTTTATTTTGCGTTTTTGCTATTGACAAATGCTTGCGGATATGGTATGATATAGGTGGCTTAGAGATAAGCGTGGCGCACCCCGTTCAGCGCATTATAAATGTACGGCATATCATAAATTGCCGTTTGTCTGCGGTATCGGACATAAGTAGGTATTTTCTGCAGAGGCAGCTGCTTCCACCGACAAAATAGACGTTTTAGCCCTGTTGATTTCAGCAGGGCTTTTTTATGTGTTGATATTTAAAAACTGTCATATTGCACATAAAAAGTGAGCAAATATTGTATAAGATTTTATGTATAAAAGTGAGAAAAACCTATGGTAATTTGGCTTTAAATCTGTTATAATATATATGTAACCGTGGGCGACGGGATAATTGTGTCCGCACGCTTCGGAATTCAAAAAATTTTTGGAGGTAAAAAACCAATGGCAAAGAAGTATTGTTATCTTTTCTCTGAGGGTAATGCCAACATGAGAGAGCTTCTCGGCGGTAAGGGTGCTAACCTTGCTGAGATGACAAATATCGGTCTCCCTGTTCCTCAGGGTTTTACGATCACAACGGAAGCTTGTACTCAGTATTATGAGGACAACCGTGAGATCAATCCTGAGATCATGGCAGAGATCAACGAGTACATTGTAAAGATGGAAGAGATCACAGGCAAGAAGTTCGGTGACAAGGAGAACCCACTCCTCGTTTCTGTACGTTCAGGTGCTAGAGCATCAATGCCTGGTATGATGGATACAATCCTTAACCTCGGTCTTAACGAAGAAGTTGTTGAGACTATCGCTGCTCAGTCTGGTAACCCAAGATGGGCTTGGGACTGCTACAGAAGATTCATTCAGATGTATTCTGACGTAGTTATGGAAGTTGGTAAGAAGTATTTTGAAGAGCTTATCGACGAGATGAAGGCTAAGAAGGGCGTTAAGCAGGACGTTGAGCTGAACGCTGAGGATCTTAAGGAACTGGCTAACCAGTTCAAGGCTGAGTACAAGTCTAAGATCGGTTCTGACTTCCCAACTGATCCTAAGGAGCAGCTCATGGGCGCTATCAAGGCTGTATTCCGTTCATGGGATAACCCAAGAGCTAACGTATACAGAAGAGATAACGATATCCCTTATTCATGGGGTACAGCAGTAAACGTTCAGTCCATGGCATTCGGTAACATGGGTGACGACTGCGGTACAGGTGTTGCATTCACAAGAGACCCAGCTACAGGTGCTAAGGGTCTGTTCGGTGAGTTCCTTACAAACGCACAGGGCGAGGACGTTGTTGCCGGTGTTCGTACACCAATGCACATCTCTGAAATGGAGCAGAAGTTCCCAGAGGCATTCGCTGAGTTCAACAAGGTTTGTAAGACACTTGAAGATCACTACAGAGATATGCAGGATATGGAGTTCACTGTTGAGCACGGTAAGCTTTATATGCTTCAGACAAGAAATGGTAAGAGAACTGCACAGGCTGCTCTTAAGATCGCTTGTGACCTCGTTGATGAGGGCATGAGAACTGAGGAAGAGGCTGTTGCAATGATCGACCCAAGAAACCTCGATACACTTCTTCACCCACAGTTTGACGCAAAGGCACTCAAGGCTGCTACTCCTATGGGCAAGGGTCTTGGCGCTTCTCCTGGAGCTGCTTGTGGTAAGATCGTATTCACAGCTGATGACGCTGAGGCTTGGAACGAGAGAGGCGAGAAGGTCGTTCTCGTAAGACTTGAGACATCACCTGAGGACATCACAGGTATGAAGGCTTCACAGGGTATCCTTACAGTTAGAGGCGGTATGACATCACACGCTGCCGTTGTTGCTCGTGGTATGGGTACATGCTGTGTATCTGGCTGCTCAGATATCGTTATGGACGAGGCTAACAAGAAGTTCACACTCGCAGGCAAGGAGTTCCACGAGGGTGACTATATTTCAATCGACGGTTCAACAGGTAACATCTATGATGGTATCATTCCAACTGTTGACGCTACGATCGCTGGCGAGTTCGGCAGGATCATGGGCTGGGCTGACAAGTTCAGAACAATGAAGGTTAGAACAAATGCAGATACTCCTGCTGACGCTAAGAAGGCAAGAGAGCTGGGTGCTGAGGGTATCGGTCTTTGCCGTACAGAGCACATGTTCTTTGATCCTGAGAGAATCGCTGCATTCAGAGAGATGATCTGCTCAGACACAGTTGAGGAGAGAGAGGCTGCTCTTGCTAAGATCGAGCCAATGCAGCAGGCTGACTTCGAGGCTCTTTATGAGGCACTTGAGGGTAACCCTGTTACTATCAGATTCCTTGACCCACCACTTCACGAGTTCGTACCAACAGAAGAGGCTGATATCGAGGCTCTTGCTAAGGCACAGAACAAGCCTGTTGAGACTATCAAGGCTATCATCGCTTCACTCCACGAGTTCAACCCAATGATGGGTCACCGTGGCTGCCGTCTTGCAGTAACATATCCTGAGATCGCTAAGATGCAGACAAAGGCTGTTATCAAGGCTGCAATCAACGTTAAGAAGAATCACCCAGACTGGACAGTTAAGCCTGAGATCATGATCCCACTGGTAAATGATATCAAGGAGCTTAAGTATGTTAAGAAGTTCGTTGTTGAGACTGCTGACGCTGAGATCAAGGCTGCTGGTTCTGACCTTGAGTACGAGGTTGGTACAATGATCGAGATCCCAAGAGCTGCTCTTACAGCTGACGAGATCGCTAAGGAAGCTGACTTCTTCTGCTTCGGTACAAACGACCTTACACAGATGACATTCGGTTTCTCAAGAGATGACGCTGGTAAGTTCCTCAATGCTTACTATGATGCAAAGATCTACGAGAACGATCCATTTGCTAAGCTCGACCAGAACGGCGTAGGCAAGCTTATGGAAATGGCTCTTGAACTTGGTAAGCCAGTTAATCCAAAGCTCCACTGCGGTATCTGCGGTGAGCACGGCGGCGACCCAACATCTGTTGAGTTCTGCAACAAGATCGGTCTTGACTATGTATCTTGCTCACCATTCAGAGTTCCAATTGCTAGACTTGCTGCTGCACAGGCTGCTATTGCACAGAAGAAGTAATTCTTGCAAAGTTTAGGATATCTGAATAGATAACAAAAATTTCACCCCGTGTCTTATGATACGGGGTGTTTTTGTGTGCGAATAAAAAAATAATAGAGGCCTGACGTTTGAGCCAGACCTCTATTTTGCTATGGATAATCACTTTTTCTTTATTTTTTTGTAGTCACGCTCTTTGAAGCCGACCATGCACCGTAATATTTTGTGCCGTTCACTGTCGTGTAGGAACGGACACGAACGTAATATTTCTTGTTGCCGTTAAGTTTTGAAATTGTGGTCTTGTCGGTTTTGTTGTTTTTTATGGTGACTTTCTTTGCATTTGTAAACTTGGAGTTAGTCGCATACTGTATCTCATAGCCCGTTGCAGAGCCTTTCTGCGCCCAATCCACGAAAAATGCTTTGGATTTAGACGTAAGCTTTTGTATCTCCTGCTTGGCAGGATTTATTGTAAATGTCTTTGTGATAACGCCGCCATATTTGCCTTTACCTGTTATCTTGACAATTGCCTTGCCGATTTTTTTGTTGTTTGAGTAGGAAGTTGTGTAATCAGTTCCGTTTTTCAGGGCAGTGCCGTTGTATTTCACAGTAATGTTCTGCGTTATAGCCTTGCCTGTGTATGCCTTGGTGGAAATGCCAGAAACGGAAGCTTTTGTGATATCATATTTTGCGGTCTTTATGCTTTTTATGTCAGACCATGGACCATAATAAGTCTTGCTTCCAACGTTTGTGTAGGAACGCACACGGACGTAGTAGGTCTTATCGGCTGTCAGACCTCTTATTGTCAGGTTATCTGGCTTGTTGGCAGTGAGGTGTTTGGAAGCTGCACCGCTCATGTTTGCACTGGTGGAATACTGAATGTCATAGCCTGTGGCAGAGCCTTTCTGCGCCCAATCCACAAAGAAGCCTTTGTATCTTGTTTCAAGCTTTTGTATAGTCTGCTTGGCAGGGATAATGTCAAAGCCTGCAGTATAACTGCCGTAGTAGTTGCCAATGCCTGAGATAGTGATGTTAGCGTGACCGATTTTAACATTGTTCGTGACTATCACACGATAGTCGATGTTCTGACGGAGAACTTTGCTTTTGTCCTTAACAGTGACTGTCGGAATAATTGCACTGCCTGTGTACTGTGCAGTGCTTGTATAGGAATAGCCTGATGTTGGCAGCTTTCTTGTGTTGACCTTTACTGTGCAGACGGCAGACCTTCCGTTAGGCAGGGAAGCCGTTATCTTTGCTGTGCCTTTGCCCGTGGCGGTCACAACACCGTCTTTTACTGTGGCAACGGCTGTGTTGGAGCTTTTCCATATTACTGTCTGAGGAGTGTCTGAGGTCACTCTGGCTTTTAGGGTAATGCTGTCGCCGTATGTGACTTCTTTTGACGTGGAGTCAAGAGTTATCTGTGTATTGTCGTCGCTGAAAGGATAGCTTTTCAGATCGGGCAGACTTGAAAGTGTCACGGCATAGTCGCTGTTATAGACCTTTTGCCACATACTTTTCTCGGTATATTTCTCAGAGCTTGATATGCAAAACTCACCGCTCCATGTGCCGAAATATGACCATGCGGTGTTTGCTTCAAAGGCTTTGTCAAGGTCGAAAAGACAGCCGTTTTCTGTAAGGGCAACTATTTTTCCGTTTGGTGAACAGTCTGTGGCTTCAAGATATTTTGAGCTTTGTGCTGAATAATCTCTTGTGCCTGGGTAGATATCCTCTCCGATTATGTCAACATATTCGTCGCCAGGATACCAATTTGCCGCCTGACCATTCCATACCCATATAATATTGTCAAGCTTGTATTCATTCGTGAGCTTGTTATATATTGCCTGCCAAAGCTTTTTGTAGGCTTCCGAGCCGTCTGCACCCCACCAGAACCAACCGCCGCTTGCCTCGTGGAGCGGTCTGAACAGTACCGGAACGTCTGCGTCAGAAAGACGTTTGAGTTGTTTGGCAATTTCGTCAACGTCGCTCATAAGAGTGTTGTAGCCCTTAGGGTCTGAGCCGTTCATTATTTTGGTAAGCGAGAACTTTGAGCGGTCAACGTTTTTGGTGTAAAAACCACCCCACCAACGTGGATTTCCGCCGTCTGTACCTGAGAGAAGATATTTGTCAGGGACGTTCCAATGCCAGCAGAATGTTACTATTCCTCCTGCCCGTGAAAACTCGATAGCCTTTTCGACAGCGTAGGAGGTGTCACCGTTCTGGACACGGCATGGAGTATAGCGCATAAAGTCAAGACCCAACATAGCAGGGGTCTGACCAGTGGCGGACTTTATAGCTTTGAACTCAGCGCCGTTAAGACCACCGTCGCAATACTGTCCTGTTATGACCTTTTTGCCGTAAACGTCCTTCATATAGCTGTAAAGGCGCTGTGTGCTTTGTGAAGCGTATGGGTCAACGAGATTTTCAGCGGCGGTGTAGGCATTTGAAGAGCTCATTTTTTCTATGGTTATGTAGTCAAGAGAAAAATATCCCCACGACATTGTTATTTTGACAGTGTTCTGACCCTTTTTGAGATAAATACCATTCACTGTGGACGCTTTATAGGCAGAGCTGTTTGCACTGCTGAAAGTGCCAGCATTTGAGCCGTTTACAGAAAGGTTGTTTATCTTATTCGAGCCTTCTCCGCGGCTGTAAAGCTTTATTTTGTAGTATCCGCTTTCGCTGACTGTGACAGTCTGTGACCATGTGCAGCTTGAGTCTGAAAAACGAACTGACCTAGAGCCTGATGCGGAGCTGTCTGTTTGGATATAGGCAGAGCCACCTAAAGTGCCGTTTTCGGCTTCGTATTTAAGCGTCTGCTGTGCAAAAACAGAAAGCTGAGCCGAGCCTGTGGTGAGCATTGCCACACTTAAAAATGCGGCTGCGACCTTTTTGATATTGAACTTCATAGATGTTTTTTTCCTTGTTATATTATTTACTGATAAAGCTAAGAGCTTAAAAGCATACGTTTATTTTAGCATAATTTTTGTGAATTGTAAACAATATATCAAGGCTAATTATAAGATGATTTGTAAACTTTAATTTTGCTTATTTCATCAGCCAGATTTCGCAGATGTATTCGGAAGTGGATGAATAATCACCGTTAGGTTTTAGCTGGCTACGACACATATCATATATTGTGCAGCCGAGATATTTGTAATCCAGCCTTTGGGAATAAACTGTAAGTGTGCCTTCTTCATCAGTGAAAAGCACGTTTGAAAAATTTTCTTTTTTGGCATACTCAAATATTTCATCATAGCTTTTGCAGCAGTTCATTACATAGCTTACCCCTTATAAATTCACTGTCTGAGGGAAGTCCAACGTCGCTGAGGTTGCTTTTTAGCTTATCCAATGTTATTTCATCCCAAGTGTCGATCTCGCCCTCACTTTGCACATAGAGGACAAGTTCTCATTTTTTTACGCTCCCTTGATTTGGTTATTTTAATTCTATCACATTTTCTGTAAATTGTAAATATGTGTGAGACGTTTTGCATGATTTTCTTTTATAAAAGAATGCTCACTGTCTATGCAGGCTTTTATTTGACATTTCGTCATTCATGTGATATAATCATAGTGTGAGCGAGCTATGCGATAGCGTAAACGTTCTAGGTTTATGAGGAAAGTCCGAGCATCATAGAGCAGGATAGCTGATAACGTCAGCCGAGGGTGACCTTAGAGCCAGTGCAACAGAAATATACCGCCAACTTTTGTTGGTAAGGGTGGAAAGGTGGGGTAAAAGCCCACCAGAATGGCGGAGACGTCATTGCTATGTAAACCTTATCCGATGCAACACCAATGGTAGCTTGCAAGTCAATGGCTGCTCGTCAGACTTGGGGCTATAGGTGGCTAGAGCTGTGCGGCGACGTACAGTCCAGATAGATTATCGCACTCGACAAAACTCGGCTTATCGGTTCGGTCACATTTGCTCCGTCAGTTAAACTTTTTTAAGCTTAACTACGGGGCTTGCTTTTTAATAATATATAAATTTAGTCATTTGTTTTGTATATTATAAATAAATTTCTATAATTCCCCTTGTGATTTTACGGAGAATATGTTATAATAACGCTAGACGTATTTATATAAGCAGAGGAGGGCTGTTTGTATGGACATACCAGATAAGACCTATAACGAAAAGTTCGAGAGCTTTTTGAAAATACTTGAAAGCGATGACAGATTTGATAATGTGTGCAAGAATTTTCTCGAAAGTATTTGCTCTGCGCTTTATGTCAATGCGGCTACGGTAACTGTTTCAGGCTATGAAAACTCAGAACCTTTGAGTTATGAATTGATCGCTGATACACATAAATATACTGTATTTGCTTTTGATAAAGAATTTAATAGAAATAGATACAATGCAATGAAAAAAGCTCTTATGCAAACTGGTATCCACGTTGCGGATAAGGCTCACCCGAATGGAGATAATGAGGAAATAACCCTGCGTGGAGCGGTGTATCCTTGTTCACTCACTTGTGCTGTCAAGGACGCAAATAAGTATGTTGCATATTTCAATCTTTTGTCCTCTGATCCTGAGAGAGTATGGTCACCTGAGGAGATACAGCTAGCCTCACGTCTGACATACATACTTTCTGGTATGCTCCATACCAGGAGAGCGGCTGAACATGCTGAAAGCACTACTCGCACGCTTACTGACGTTATGGATAATATGAATTCCTATGTGCTTGCAGTGGTACAGGACAGCGGTGAGATAGTTTTTGCCAGCAAGATTTTTGAACAGTATTATGGAAAACTGGTCGGCAAAAAGGAAAGTGACGTTTTCAGCAAGACTTGGTGTGAGCTTCCTGCTCACAAGGAAGGAATGCTTTTTGGAGGAGATTATTATTCCGAGATCATGGACAAATGGTTCAATGTGTCGGAAAAACTCATAAAATGGCATGATGGCAGGACTATCAGACTTTGCACACTTAATGATATCTCAGAAAAGATAAATTATGAGAGGGTCATCGAAAAGCAGGTCTTTTACGATAATCTCACAGGTCTTCCTAACAGATTAAGTCTTGATAAGAGTATACAGGGCATTATTGAAAGCGATGAGATCAGCACTGTTATGCTCATTGACCTTGATAATTTCAAAAACATAAATGACAGCTATGGTCATAATAATGGTGACCGGCTTCTCAAAGAGATAGGTAAATTCTTTGAGAATTTTGCCTGGAAGAATAAAAAGCTGAGCGTTTTTAGATTTGGCAGCGATGAGTTCGTTGTGCTTCTGAGGGATCAGGATCAGGCCGAGATCGACGAGATATGCAAGATCATACATGATAAGTTCAACACAGAGTGGCAGATAGCTAACAGCAGTTGCTATTGCACTTGTTCAATGGGCGTGGCGAAGTTTCCAAAGCCCGATGATACTGTAAATACGGTACTTAAAAGAATCGACCTTGCCATTTCATATGCTAAAAAGCAGGGCAAGAATTGTACTATAAATTATAATGAAACTATCGGCAGGATACTTTCAAGGCAGATCGAACTTGAAAGGCTCATGCACAAGGATATCACAAACGGCTTTGCACATTTCACGGCGTACTATCAGCCTATATTCAGCAGCTCCGAAAAGAAGCTTGTGGGCTGTGAAGCGCTTATGAGGTGGAATCCACCTGAGTTCGGTCAGGTTTCTCCTGCCGAATTTATCCCCATGGCGGAAAGACTTGGCTATATCAATCTCTTGGGCGAGAACATGATAAGGATCGCAGGCAGACAGTGCAAAAAGTGGGCTGACGCAGGGCTTGATTTGAGAATGAACATCAATCTGTCTGTAGGTCAGATAATTGAGCCTGATTTTCTTGACAAGATAGACGCACTTTTTGACGAAACAGGTGCGCCCCCTGAGAAGATATGCTTTGAGGTCACGGAAAGTCTTGCTATCCATGATATGGAAAAGATGAAGGAGCTTTTGAGGCATATAACAGACAAGGGCGTGAAGATAGCACTGGACGATTTCGGAACGGGATATTCTTCGCTTAACTGCATAAAGGAAATGCCGCTGAATACCATTAAAATAGACAAGTCGTTTATTGATGATATCGCAAAAAATCCTGACACTGCGGTGTTTGTTAAAATGATAGTTAATCTTTCTCACGACCTGCATATAGCAGTTTGCGCAGAGGGCGTTGAGGAACAGGTGCAGTTCGATATCCTGAGAGATCTGGAAACTGACGTTATACAAGGCTATTATTTCGGCAGACCTATGCCGTCAGACAAGTTTGAGGAGAAGTTCCTTAGCGAGAAACTCCAGTCAGTAAAATAAGTCGCCAAAAAAAGAAAGTTCGACCGTCGGGCGTAATACTCGGCGGTCTTATAAATATGTAAAAATCAAAAATAAAGGGGAAAACTTATGAGTGATGAGAAAAAAGACGTAAACAGCCGGCAGGAGAATGTGGGCAAAAAGGGCATAAACAAAAAGCTTATCATAGCTTTTGCAGGCATGGGCGCTGTTATAGTGGGGCTTGTTATTGCACTGATACTGGTGGCAACATCAGGTAAAAAAGACGTGGACGTCTCGGCTTCAAAGGCGGAGAGCAGTTCTGCGGTGGCTTCAGAAACCGATGACACCAGTGAGGAGGACTCTGTGGCTGATGAAAGCGAGGACGAGCCTGATGCTGATGAGGAGGAAAGCTCTCAGGAAAGCAAGGACGATAAAAAGGAAAAGGGCTTTATCATCTCCTATTCAGGGGACAACAGTTGGCAGGACGGCGACAAGGTCATGACGGGCATGGAGATAGGCATTGAGAACAACTCCGATGAAGCCCTCAAGGAGTGGACGCTGGAGCTTGAAATAGACCAGCTCAAAAGCTGTGACGGCTGGAACGGCAACTTTAAGGTCAAGGACAACAAACTCACGGTCACGAATGTTGATTACAATGGCGAGATAGCAAAGGGCGGTTCGACCTCTATCGGCTGTAATATCGGAACTGGAACAAAGCTTAATGTTAAGTCTGCAAAGCTAAATGGTGTGGAGTGTACTGTTAAAAAGGGCAAGGTATCACAGAATAATAACAATAACAACAATAATCAGAATAATGACAAAAAGGTCACGGAAAAGGACGTTAAAAAGCTTCTAAAGCGTACCTCAAAGGCTAAACAGGGTGATGATTGGCTTCACACAGACGGAAGCAAGATACTTGATAAGGACGGCAAAGAGGTTTGGCTCACGGGTGTGAACTGGTTTGGCTACAACACAGGCACTAACACCTTTGACGGACTTTGGAACAGCGAGCTTGTGTCATCGGTGGAGGCTATTGCAGACCACGGTTTCAATCTTATAAGAGTGCCTATGTCAGCGGAGCTTATCAACCAGTGGTCGGAGGGCGAATATCCAAAGGCGAACTACAATAACGCATACAATGAAGAGCTGAACTCTATGAACAGCCTTGAGATATTTGATTATTTTCTCAAGCTTGCGGAGGAAAACGGTCTTAAAGTAATGCCTGATATCCATTCAGCGGAAACCAATGCCAGCGGTCACACTGTAAATCTGTGGTATACTGACAAGGTCACTGTAAAGGACTATTACCATGCTTTAGAGTGGCTTGCTGACAGATATAAGGACAATGACACTATCGTTGCATTTGACCTGAAAAACGAGCCTCACGGCAAGCCCAACGAGGGTGACGCTGCGGCAATATGGAATGATTCAAAGGATGCAAACAACTGGAAGTATGTGGCTGAAACGGCAGCGAGCAAGGTGCTTGCGAAAAATCCTAATGTGCTTATAATGGTCGAGGGTATCGAAATATACCCTAAGAACATCAAGAAAAACGGGGATTATTCCTCCACCAACAGTGATGATTACTATTTCAACTGGTGGGGCGGAAATCTCAGGGGCGTAAAGGACTATCCTATCGACCTTGGCAAATATCAGGATAAGCTTGTTTACTCGCCGCACGACTATGGTCCGACAGTTTATCAGCAGCCTTGGTTCGAGGGGGATTACACATACAAGAGCCTTATGAAAGATTGCTGGAAAGACAACTGGTTCTACATTCAGAAGCAGGATGTCGCACCGCTTCTCATAGGCGAGTGGGGCGGCTTTATGACAGAGCCTAACCTAACTTGGATGACCTACATGAGAAAGCTCATAAAGGACAATCATGTAAATCACACTTTCTGGTGCTTCAATGCAAACTCAGGTGACACGGGCGGACTTGTAAAGGACGATTTTGTTACATGGGATGAGGAAAAGTATGATTTTGTCAAGGAAGTTCTTTGGCAGGAGGGAGGCAAGTTCGTTGGACTTGACCACGCTATCCCGCTTGGAGATAATGGTATAACTTTGAAAAAGGCAAAGGGTCTTTGATATCACATATAAAAATAGCGGACGAAGTTTTCGGGCTTCGTCCGCTTTTGTATTGTATTTTTATCGCTGGTCGCCCATAAAGAACAGAGCGAGAGTTCCGGGTCCTGAGTGTGAGCCTATAACAGCACCTGTGTAGCAGATATGCACAGTGGTCTTCTTGCCAAGCTTTTTTCGCATAAGGTCGGCTGCATATTCTGCGTCTGAAAGGCAGTCGCCATGGCAGACGGCTACTGTGGAATTATCCCAATTTCCCATGCGTTCGCACATCATATCCACAAGCTTTTCAATGGATTGCTTTCTGCCTCGTATCTTTCCAACTGGGATAAGATGTCCCTCGTTGTCAACGTGGAGAAGCGGTTTAATGCCGAGAATAGAGCCTGCTATGGCGGCAGTCTTTGATACTCTGCCACCTCGGTGGAGATATTTCAGGTCGTCAACTGTGAAAACATGGCATAGGTGAAGCCTGTTGTCAGTGATCCACTGGGCAAGCTCGTCAATGGAAAGACCCTGCTTTTTCTTTTCGTCAGCCTTTATGAGCAAAAGACCTTCGCCTGTTGAAGCACAGAGGGAGTCTATGCAGATTATCTTGCCTTCTGGGTATTTTTCCATTACGCTATCTCTTGCAATGCAGGAAGTGTTGAAGCTGCCGCTCAGACCTGATGAAAATCCAAGATAAAGCACGTCATAGCCTGCGGCAAGTTCCTTTTCAAAAGCCTGTTCATAGTCGGAGATCCCTATTTGCGATGTTTTCGTTACTGCTCCGTTTCGCATTTGGGAATAAAATTCAGGCAGCGTCATGTCATTCTTGCTCTTTACAACACCGTTTACTTCAAAAGATAATTCCAGAAGCGTCACGTCCATATTTTTTAATATATCCTCCGACAGATCGCAGGTGGAGTCGGAATATAGCTTGTATTTTCTGTCAGACATTTTTATCCTCCTTTTGCCGTTTGGACAACAATATATAAAAATATTATAACATATGGGCGGGCTTTTGTAAAATATCCCTCAACTATACTTTGTAAAATTTCTATGAACACAGTTGTCTGCGGTGCTGTGCGACAGTTAAGGTGTTTTCAGATACGCAAACAGAAAAGTCATGGCAGGCGGAGGAGATAAGCATATCGCTTATGCGATTTTCTATGAGGGCGGTAATTATGTGGCGTATCTCTCGTGCAGATCCGCTTTTTGAAAGTGCCTGCTTTGCGATAAAAGGGTAGACCTCTGGATGACAGGCGAGTGTACAGCCAAGTTCGGAGAGCCTTTTTTCAAGAACGGATATTTCAAGGCGTGTAATGTTTTCCATATCGGAAAGGGTAAGGTCGTTAAAAACAATCACCTCATCTATCCTGCCTAAAAGCTCGGGAGACATAAAGCTTTTAAGCTCTGAGAGCATGGCTTTTTTCTTGGCTTCGCCATTTGACTTGCTGTTTGAAAAGCCCACGATCTTGGTTTCGGCAAGCTTTTTCACGCCGATATTCGAGGTCATTATTATAAGGACATTGGAGAAAGAAACTGTCCTGCCAGCAGAGTCGGTAAGACAGCCGTCCTCTAGTATCTGCAAAAGCAGATTGTAGATGTCAGGGTGAGCCTTTTCTATTTCGTCAAGAAGAAGCACACAGTAGGGCTTGCGGCGAATTTGTTCGGTAAGCCTGCCACCCTCGTCAAAGCCTACATATCCAGGGGGCGAGCCTATGAGCTTTGAAACGCTGTGGCGTTCCATGTATTCTGACATATCAAGCTTTACAATGGCGTTATCTCTGCCAAAAAGCGTTTTGGCAAGATCTTTTGCAAGCTGGCTCTTGCCCACTCCCGTTGACCCTAAGAAAATAAAGCTTCCCATGGGGCGGTCGCTGCCCTTTAGTCCTGCACGACAGCGGCGGACGGCAGAGCAGAGTGACTTTATAGCCGTCTGCTGTCCCACAATGTTTTCGCTTAGCTTATCTTCAAGCCCTGTGAGCCTTGCGGCTTCGTCCTGTCCGATATCGGCGCAGTTTATGCCTGTGAGCGATGAAATAACGCTGTCAATGTGCCTTTTTTCAAGTGGTATTCGCTTTGGGCGGCACTCTGTTATGGCGGTGAGATATTCGTCACGGGTGAGCTTGCCTTTCACATAATCGTTGAAAGCGTCTGAAATTTTCTCACCAGAATTATTTTCACTTTGCTCTATGACCGCACAGGCACAGGCTTCGTCAAGGATATCAATTGCTTTGTCAGGAAAAAATCTGTCGGTGACATACCTTGCGGCAAGCTTAACTGCATATGGGATAAGGTCAGGGGAGATGTCAACGCTGTGGTGCTGTTCATATTTGTCTATAAGACCGCTGAGGATACGGCAGGTCTGGCTTTGATCAGGCTCATCTATCTTCACTTTCTGAAAGCGTCGCTCCATAGCTGAGTCTTTTTCAATATTTTTGCGGTATTCCTCAAAAGTCGTTGCGCCTATGAGCTGTAGACCGCCCCTTGCAAGCTGTGGTTTCAGGATATTTGCAGCGTCTATTGCACCTTCTGCCGCTCCTGCACCCATTATGTTGTGAAGCTCATCAATGAAAAGTATCACATTTCCAGCCTTTGCGGCTTCGTCCATACAGCTTTTCAATCGCTCCTCAAAGTCCCCACGATATTTTGCTCCTGCAAGGAGGGCAGTTATATCAAGGGAGAAGATCCGCTTTGAGGACAACGCAGACGGCACTTCTCCAAGCATGATCTTTCTCGCAAGCCCCTCCACAACAGCGGTCTTTCCCACACCTGCCTCACCTACAAGGCAGGGATTGTTCTTTGTGCGGCGGCAGAGTATCTCCATGATACGTTCTGTTTCAGCTTCTCTGTCTATGCAGGGGTCAAATTTTTCGCACTCGCTTTTGCGTGTAAGCTCTCTGCCGTAGCGTTCAAGGGTCTTTAGCTTGGGATAATTTCTGTCTGAAAAAATATTAGGCTCGTTGCCTGACAATGAGCAATCGTTGTACATCTTGTTGCAGTTCACCCCTAACTGCTGCAATATCTCAAAGGCACAGCAATCACTGCGGCGGAGTATCATAGCAAGAATGTATTCCGTTCCTGCGATACCGCCACCCATGCTCTCGCACAGCCTTTTTGCGCCTTTTAAAACAGCGGCAGCGTTAGGAGTGATGTCATTTTTCGTAAGACGGCATGGCGTGCCTCTGCCTATGATGTATTCTATCTGCTCCTCTATCCTTTGAGCCGTGACCTCGTGGCGCAGAAGCACTGCACAGGCTGTGGAGTCCTCCTCATAGGCGGCAGAGAGCAGGATATGCTCAGTGCCGATATAAGTATGCCCCCAGCTTCCTGCCAGAGTGACGGCATTTTTCACAAGCTCTCTTGCCCTTGGTGTAAAGCTGTCGCTATCAAAAAACTGTTCGTTCATAAAATTCACCCCTTAAAATGTTTAAGACAAAGCTTTGTCTTAGCTACATTCTTGACAGTTTTGCGTCTTGTTATTCTCGCATTTTTATCGCTTTTATATTCTTATGCACAGGACAAATTCTCCTTGCAGATTTTTTTGTAACACATTTTTCTCTGCGTCATAAACTGTAATATAAAGCAACGGAGCAAAGCTTCAGCTTTATAAATCTTAATAAAAAAGGAGATTTCATTTATGAACGGTTGTGGATTTGGCGGTTGTTGGTGGATCATTATCCTTATTCTCATATTCTGCTGTGGCTGCGGCGGTTGCGGAAATGGCTGTGGCGGTTGCGGAAACGGCTGCGGTGGTTGTGGCTGCGACAATGGTTGCGGCGGCTGCGGATGCTGATCTGACGGCAAATAAAAGACGGCGGAGCATTACGCTTCGCCGCTTTTTTTTACTTATCTTCTTTTTCCAAACGCTTTTCAAGGCGTTTCACAATAGTTTTCAGTGCCTTTATGCGGGCGTATTTTTTATCGTTGCCCTCAAGTATCGTCCATGGTGCTATATCTGTGGAGGTAAGTGTTATCATGCGGTCAACATATTTCTCATAGGTGTCCCACTTTTCACGGTTGCGCCAATCCTCATCGGTTATCTTCCAACGCTTTTCAGGCGTGTTCTCACGCTCGTTAAAACGGCGGAGCTGTTCGTCTTTATCAACATTGACCCAGAATTTTATTATCTCTGCGCCCCAATCATGAAGCTGGCTTTCAAACTCGTTTATCTCACGATAAGCCATGTTCACACGTTCTTCGGGGGTGAGCTTTTCGATAGGCTCGACCATTACTCTGCCATACCATGTGCGGTCAAAGATAGTAAAGTGACCATTCTTTTCAAGGCGTTTCCAGAAACGCCATAGATAGTGCCTTGCAAGCTCTGACGGTTCGGGTGCGGAGATAGGGTGAACTTCATAGCCCCTTGGATCAAGGGCTGCCGCAATGCGCTTGATATTTCCGCCTTTTCCTGCTGCGTCCCAGCCTTCATAGCATATTATAACAGGTATCTTCTTCTGATAGCAGAGATTTTGCAGCTTGAAAAGCTTGTCCTGATATTTTTTCAGCTTTTTCTCATATTCCGCTTCGTCAAGGGATTTGTTCATATCCACTTCTGCAAGAGCAGGCATTTCAATAGTTTTATATTCAGGATAATTGTATCCGCAGGTGTCAAACTGTGGTTCGGGAATATAATGTTCGCCCTTCTCCTTGGCGGAAACTGCAGTGCTTACTGCCTTTGTGACCGCTGTCAGCACTTCAAGCTCAGCAGAGGCACGTTCATTTGCCCCAACGCAAGTCCACGGAGCAAATGCCGTGTTTGTGTTTTCAAGCATTTTGTCATATCTGCGGAAAAACTTATCGTATTTTTCCATGTTCTTTATATCGTGGCTTTCCACACGCCAGCTTGTAACAGAGGAGTTCTCCAGCTTTTCGATACGCTTTTTCTGCTCGTCTTCGGTAATGTGCAGGAAAATTTTCACGATAACATATCCGTCATCTGTAAGCTGCCTTTCAAAGGTGCAGATGTCTTCAAGACGTGTGTCCCTTGTTTCCTTGTCTATCTCACCGTACATAAAGGCGTTCACAGTGTCACGATACCAGCTTCGGTCAAGGATAAGAAACTCGCCCTTCTTTGGCAGGCTTTGCCAGTAACGCCACAGCCATGGCATACGCTTTTCCTGCTCGTTTGGTGCACGAAATGACACCACCTTGTAAAAACGTGGGTCAAGAGAGCGTATGAGCTTTGCTATCATCGAGCCTTTTCCTGCGGCAGACCAGCCGTCAAATGTGATTATAACAGGCACTCCTGCGGTCTTTATTTTGTTTTCAAGCAGTGTGAGCTGTTCTCTCAGCCCTTTTAGCTGTTCGGATATCTCTGATTTTTCTGTGTTTTTCTGTATGATCTTTTCAAGCATTGCTATCTCTCCTCTTTTCACTAAATTGTTATTATCACAACTTAATTTATTTGATTTATGTATATTATACACATTTTATCTTTATTTGTATATAGACATTTTTCATGAAAATGCTATCTCTTTTTTGTTAATACGGAGTTAATATTATTGGTTTATACTAATATGATATAAAATATCTCGCAAAGGACGGCAGTTATATGTCAAAAAAAGACGAAAAGGACATTAATATATCAAAGCTCGACAAAAGTCTGGAGGGTCAGGGTCTGCTGGAGGACGCTGATGACGCAGAGTATGAGCGCACGCTGGCTCAGCAAAGGCGTGAGGCTGAGGAGCGTGAAAGGCAGGTTTTAGAGCAGGCGGAAGCTGAAAGACGTGAGCGTGAACGTCAGGAAGAAAAGGAACGTGAACGCAGGCTTGCTCAGGAGCGTATCGAGCTTATGAAGCTCAAAAGCGGAGTTATCGATGAAAGCGAGTCTTCCATAAAGGAAGAGCATGACCAGATAAGAGAGCTTCACGGCTTTGAAAAGGTGCAGAATTTCTTTTATCACAATAAGGTGTGGATAATCTTTACAATGTTTATCATAGCGGTGGCGGCATTTATTTTTATTGACGCTGCAAGGCGAGAAAAGGCTGACCTGACAGTGCTTATGATCGCAAACAACGGCTTGGAAACACGTCAGGAGGAACTGGAGAATTTCTTTGAAAAATACACGGACGATCTTGACGGCAATGGTTATGTCCATGTTGAGGTCATTATGATTCCGCTAAATTCTCACAGCGACGATTATCAGCAACAGAACGTGAACAGCACTAAGTTCTTGGCACAGCTTCAGGGGGGCGAGTCTATACTTGTTATAACAGACTCAAACACTGACGAGGAGTTCAAGTCAATAATGACTCCTGAGTTGCCAAAGGAATTTCCAAACAACAAGTATGTTGACGATATGGGCATGAGCTGGAACATGGAGGTCATGGCAAAGGAGCTTAACTTCGAGAATATGCCGAATGATATCCACCTTTCAATGAGAACACCGGTTAAGACTTTGGGCGACTCTAAGGAAACTATGCAGGAGAATTATGATAAGGCGTTCAAAGTTTTCAAACGCATAGTTGACGATATGACTGAGAAAGCCGTAGAGGCAGGAGATAAGGGTCTTACAACTGAGCCTGTCCACTATGATGACAGCAGTTTGGAAAGCTCTGATAGCACAGAAAGCTCAGAAAACAACTAAATAACAGATAGTTTCTTGCAGGTGACAGCGTCCTCGACGTTTCGTATGACCAAGTAAAAAAGCGGGCAACCACTTTTGTGGCTGTCCGCTTTGTATTTGTATCAGTATTGATAATCGTAATTTGTGTTGTCCTGATAATAGCCGTCTGTGTAGCCGTCAGGCTGATTTGACTGGGTGTCGGAAGTGTTCAGGCTTGAGCAGTTCTGATCTTCGGCATATTTGTAATCAGAGGTGACACCAAGATATTCTTCAAGGCAAAGTCCGCTCTTTGTGACCGCTTCGGCTTTCTCCTTGCCAAGATAGCGGATATGCCACGGTTCATACACATATCCCGTTTTGTCCTCTTTTCCCTCAGGGTAGCGGATAATAAAGCCGTACTCTGCACAGTGTTCAGCCAGCCAGTTGGCTTCGGGAGTGCCTGCAAAGCTGTTCTCAGTGGTATTCACATCAAAGGTCAGACCTGTCTGATGTTCCGAATGTCCCGGACGGGAAGATACTTCGTCTGCGGCTTCTGTGCCACGCTCTGCGGCATAGGAGTTATAAAGAGATTCCTGATCCTGATATGAACGATAGCTTGAGTTCACAAACAGCGTTATGCCGTCCTGAGCCGCTGCAGCTGCCATTTCGTCAAAGGCGTTCTGTGCAATTGTGCTTACGCCCGGTGCATAATCTGATGGCAGGGAGTAGGTCTTGTTTACGATAAGAATGCCGTCAACAAAGGTCATGCCGTTTGACTGTTCTATTTTATGATTTGTTTCTTCTGCCTTGCTGGAGTCGGAGGTTTTCTTTTTGGTGGTGGTCTTTGCTTCCGCCTGCTTTGTGCTTTCGGTCTGTGATGATGAATCAGCAGCAGGCTTGTTGTCTGACTTTCCACCACAGGCTTTCACTATCACAAAAATTATCACCAAAAGAATTGCTATGGCAATGATACGGTTTTTCATAACACGCCTGTGTTCTCTTGCACGCCTTTCGGCACGGCGTTTTTCCATTTCAATGCGCATTCTTTCGTATTCTTCATCAGAGTAGTCATAGTTGTTATATGGCTGTTTGTCTGTGTTTTCAGTCGTGTTGCTGTTATTTACATGTTCGTCCATAGCTATCCTCTTTTTTTGCAGATTATTTCACACTTTTGTGTAAGTATTATACCATACTTTGACGCAGTTTTCAAGTCGGATATTGTCGTCTTATTTCATAACATAAACATAGCATTGATATAGCGGCATAGATTCGTATTCATCATTATCTGGGTCATTCCACATATGATCTTTTCTTTCCTGAACTATATCATCATGGAAAAAGCAAACACCAAGATATGTGTAATCTTCCAAGCCGTTGATCAGATTGTCACCGTAAGAGAAACCGAAGCTTGCATTATTTTTTAACCAAGTAAAAAGCTCTGTGTATGCCTCGTCATAGTCTGAAACACAGCTGTTGTTTGCTGTAAATTGTCTTATTTTACTGTTGTTAGGCAGACCGACCTCAGAGAGATGTTTGTATACGTCGCCAATGCCTTGGCAGTAGTCGTCCATTTGATACAGGCTCTTTTGCAGACATTCATCAAGCTGTCCGCTTGCGTGAAACGGCGGCAGACCATATTTCTCACGGAGAGGATTTACATAATCGAGCAGGTCAAGGGTCATCTGACTTGCACCATCAGGGGAGTAATATTCAGGCTCGACAGGCTCGTCCTGCTGAGTATCTTCTTTGTTTTCCTGCGGTATATCCTGCTGTATCTCAGGCTCTGTCTCAGGCTCAGTCACTTTTTCTGTTGTGGTAGTGGTGGTGACTGCGGCGGCTTTTGACTCTGCTAATGCCGCCCCTTCTGCAATATCTGACGCAAGGGCAGCCTTGTCAGGCTCACGCTTTTTTGTGGTAGTAGTCATGACAGTGGTGATGGGAGGCAGAGTAGTTGTCACAGGTGTATTTGTGGTGACAGTGGCAGCAGATCGAGGTGTGCTTTTTTTCACAGCCGTGGTCTTATCACCATTGTTATTATAAGTATACACCCCGAAAACAGTTGCGGATACTAATGCCACAGCGATTATTGGTGTGGCTATTTTTGCTTTTAAAAACACTTTTTTGGGGGTAGCGAGAACTATTTCTTGCCTCTTGTTTATTTCGCTCATGCATCCAAAGCAAAAAATGGAATCGTCATGAAGAATTCTTCCGCAATTAGGACATTTTTTCATATTTTAGTTTTCTCCTGATCTTATTAAGCACATTGTACAGCTCTTCCGCAGTGCTATATCTGTCGTCTGGATTGATAGAAAGGCATTTCTTTATGACTTTCAGAATTTTCTTGTTTTCGCACATTTTGACCGACGGGTGTTCACCTGTCAAAAGAACGTTCAGAAGCACTGCCAGAGAATAGAGATCTGTTCTTGCGTCAGATTGCTGCATACCGAATTGTTCAGGTGCGGCAAAGCCTACAGTTCCCAAAGTCTGGGTGTCAGAGCGTTGATTGGATTTATAAATTTTAGAAATATCAAAATCTATAATCTTGACATTATTGTCGTCACATATTATAATATTATCAGGCTTTATATCACGGTGAACGATGCCGCTGTTGTGAAGAGCATACAATCCCTGACATATGGAGCAGGTAATGTTCAGGGCGTCGTGTTCTGCTAGTGTTTCGCCGTTTGCATAATCCGTAAGAGTCATGCCGTCGCAGAATTCTTCATAGATAGTATACGCTTCAGTGCTTTCGGAGATCTCGTAGATACGGCAAAGATATGGATTATTTATCAATGCGAGCCTTTGATATACAGAAACGTCAGCAGGCTTATAGATAATGTGCCGCACCATTTTTACACCTGTGTCACTCTCTAAAATGACTTTTTCGTGCTTGCTGTTTTTAAATAGATAGTTTTTGCAGTCGAACATTTTGTCAATCTGTTCTGTTTCAAAATCATATAAGCTTTTTTGTGACATATTTCTCATCTCCAATGTAAAAATGTAAAAAAAAAAAATTATTATAGGAAGGAACTGGTGACATGAAAAAAACAACACAGCTTATGGAGGAGCTAAATGGAAGCGATGATATCAACAGTTTTCTAAGCAACAATAAGGATTCTCTTGACAGACAGGATTTTGCAAGTTATCTTTGTGAGCTTGTGAAAAAGAAAAAGATGACAAAGATAGAGGTCATAAGAATATCCCAGCTAAATCAAATATATGGATATCAGATATTTGCAGGAGCAAGACTTCCAAGCAAGGATAAGATAATCGCTATCGCACTTGCTATGAAGCTTGATGTTGATACCGTTCAGCGACTTCTGACCCTTGCGGGTGAAGCTCAGCTTTA
>OGWW01000446.1_pt1 | contig 27031 bp, 29 predicted proteins | sample 1576131 | NCBI WGS metagenome assembly OGWW01 (sample SAMEA3541576, study PRJEB24748) | human gut metagenome | biome: human gut; feature: human-associated habitat; material: faeces | place: China | collected 2012 | reverse complement strand
CAACTGCGAGGTCATCAATTATCTGGAAGAACGGCTGCAGCTTCTGTCTGCAGCTTACAGCGAACAGGATGAACATCCAGATCCCAAAGAACTGCTGCGTCTGCGCCGCAGCCTGGTCACTGCCAAACAGGCGGTCTATCCGATGCGCCGCATCGTCAGCCGCGCCTTGCGTCAGGACCCGCCTTTAGTTATCGGCAGCGATAATGCCCCCGAACTTTTGACGATCAAACTGGAAGGTGCCGTACTTACCTTATCGGTCGCCGAAGAATTACTGACTTCTCTGGAGCGGCTCTGCGTCAATGCCGCTGCTGAACGCAGCGCTGATATTCAGGCTACGCTGACTACAGTGGCAGTCATTTTCCTGCCGCTGATTTGTATCAGCAGTATTTTTGCCATGAATTTCCAGTATATGCCGGAACTGAAATCCCAATGGGGCTATCCGCTCTGCCTTGGCGTTATGGCATTGATTGCTATCTTTACGCTTAAAAAATTACAACGTAAAAAATGGTATTAATATTTCAAAATTATATTGAACCTCAAATACGCAAAAACCATCTGTACTTAAAGTACAGATGGTTTTATCAGTTTTCAGGCGTTGAATACCTTACCCGGGTTAAGAATATTTTTAGGATCAAGCGCACGCTTGATTTCTTTCATCATTTTCATTTCTACCGGCTCCGTATATTTTTCCATGGCTTCGACCTTCTTAGCTCCGATGCCATGCTCGCCTGAAAGACGACCGCCCAGACTGTAAACATAAGGATAAGCTTCAGCATGGAAACGGCTTACTTCATCTTCCCACTGCTCGTCGCTCATCTCGCCTTTCAAAATCTGGAAATGCAGATTGCCGTCGCCGGCATGAGCCAGCGTAAAGAGTTTAAAGTTGTAATTTTCCGCAACCCTGGTCAGATGGCGGATACAGTTAGCGATTTGATCGACTGGTACGACAAGATCATCAGAAGTGCTGACCAGACTCAAAACGCGCGTAGATTCCAGACAGTTGCGACGGAGCTTCCACACACGGTCATCAGCCTCTAAAACATCAGTAGCGCCGCTGGCACTGCAGATCTCGTCCAGCTGTTCCATTTTGCTTTCCAGCTCATCTTCATTAAAGGTCTCTACCGTCACAATAACATAAAAACCGTCTTCATAATGAGGCAGCTTCAATTCGCAGTAATCGCTGGAGCTGCGTACAAACGCATTATCCATAAACTCCACGCTCGTCGGATTCAACCCCGCTTTGATCAGGTTCGGCACTAAACCGACAGCTTTATCCAAATCGGTAAAGATCGCCAGCAGATCCAGTTTATACGGACACAGCGGCAGCAACTTTAAAGTGGCTTTAGTAATAATGCCCAAAGTACCTTCACTGCCCATGATCAGCTGTTCCAGGCAATAGCCCGTCGATTTTTTCTTCAGCCGTGCGCCCACATTAACGATATCGCCGGTAGGCGTAACTGCTTCAATCGCATAGACCTGATCGCGAGTAGTGCCGTAACGTACAGCCTTATTACCGCCTGCATTAGTGGCAATATTACCGCCGATCAGACAGCTGTCAGCGCTGCAGGGGTCGCCTGCATAGAGGAAGCCGGCCGCATTGGCTTTTTCCTGAATTTCTACTGTACGCGCGCCAGCCTCGACAACCATATACATACCTTCAGTATTCAGCTCTTCGATTTTGTCCATCCGTTCCAACAGCAGAACGATACCGCCATAAACAGGGATCGCCCCGCAGGAAACACTGGTCCCTGCACTGCGGGGTGTTACCGGCACATTATATTGATTGGCGATTTTCATGACCGCCGCAACTTCTTCTGTGCTGCCAGGCCAAATTACGACCTCCGGCAGATGATGATAACGGGTATCAGTTTCCTCGTCAGTTTTGTACTTCTCAAGGGTTTCGGCATCGGTCTTTACATACTCCGCGCCCAAAGCCGTTTGCAGAGCTGCTACCACTTCTGCGCTGACCGGTTCGTATTTACTCATAACTTCCATTCCTTTCTACTGTCCTACAAAATAAGATTTTATCTTTTCCGCAGCATACTGCCGCTGCAGTTCAATAACTTACAGATCAAAGATCTTGCCCGGGTTCAAAATCAGCTGCGGGTCCATCGCCGCCTTGATCGTGCGCATGATCGCCAGCTCGCCGGCCGGGGTATATGTTTCCATTTCTCTGAGTTTTTTTGCGCCGATACCATGCTCGCCGGCCAGACGCCCGCCGATGCTGTAAGCATAAGTATAAACCTCTTTATGGAAAGCTTCCACTTTGTTTTCCCATTCTTCGTCGCTCAATTCGCATTTGCATAAAACGATATGCAGATTCCCGTCGCCGATATGCGCGTTGATTTTGACCGGGAAAGGATATTTTTCGCCTATTTTCATAATAAACTTGATCGTACCGGCGATCTCATTAACAGGAACTACCACGTCGTCCGTCAGGGAAACCAGACTGATCAGACGTACAGACTCCTGACAGTTGCGGCGCATATCCCAAATACGTTCATCGGCTTCCAGCACATCGACAGCGCCGGCAGCACTGCACAACTCATCCAGCTGCTCCATTTTCAGATCCAGCTCGTCCTCGCTGAAAGTCTCCACTGTGATGATAACATAAATGCCGTTCTCATAATGAGGGGCTCCCTTAAACTCCAGATATTCGGCCGTACCGCGCACATAGGAATTATCCATATACTCCACACTGGTCGGATTAATGCCGGCCTGCATGATTTTCGGCACTACGTCCAAGGCCTGCTCCGGATCGCTGAACACAGCCAGCAGATCAAATCTGTAAGGCGGGATCGGCTGCAGCTTAAGCGCCGCCTTAGTGATAATGCCCAGCGTTCCCTCACTGCCCATGATCAGCTGTTCCAGGCAGTACCCGGTCGATTTTTTCTTTAAACGTGCTCCCAGCTCTACGATCTCACCAGTCGGTGTTACAACCTCGACAGCGTAAACCTGGTCACGGGTCACACCGTAACGCACCGCTTTATTGCCGCCGGCATTAGTGGCAATGTTACCGCCGATCAGACAGCTTTCAGCGCTGCAGGGGTCGCCTGCATACAGAAAACCAGCCTCATTGGCATATTTTTGAATATCGACAGTACGCACACCGGCTTCAACCTCCATATACATGCCTTCGGCATTCAGCTCGATGATCTTGTTCAACCGTTCCATTAAAAGGACAATCCCGCCGCATACAGGAATAGCGCCGCCAGCCAGACTGGTGCCGCCGCTGCGGACAGTGACCGGCACATCATATGTATTGGCCAGCTTGATAACAGCCGCGATCTCCTGCGCGTCCTTCGGCAGAACAACCGCCTCCGGCATATGGAACTTGCGCGGATCAGTTTCTTCGTCAGTCTGATACTGCTCTAATTTTTCAGGCTCGGTCAAAACGTATTCAGCGCCGACGATAGTCTTTAAAGCGTCCAGCACTGCTTCCGTTACGGGAGCGTAAGTTTTCATATTTCATCTTTCCTTTCCTTCTGTACTGCCAGCTCGGCAGGCGTAATCTCCGGGTGCTTATACCGAGTTTTCTGATCGGGTTTTAAACGTCCCAGGCTGATAGCATTCTGCGGACACCAGTGCGCACAACCGAAGCAATGCACACACTCGCTGCCAAAAGCAGGCTTACCAGCTGCCATAGTTATATTGCCCGCGGGGCAGACCTCGGCACAAATGCCGCAGCCGACACATTTATCATCAGCGCAGCTCAGCTTACCGAACTGCTTGATCTTATCCAGCACCCACATACCGGCAGCTGTACCGCCATACTTCCACAAAAAACCACGATCCAGATGCTGATAATTATCATACTTATTTTTGATATTACGGGCGATCAGTCCCAATTCAGCCGGAGCGTTACGCAGCAGCTTCTCCTGACGTGCCTGCGGCGAAGGAAAGACGATACTGTTATCAGGCAGCGCCACCTGAGCGCCATATGATAACCGCAGCTCACGCTGCTTTAAAAGCTCTTTCCCCTGACCCAGTGCCTGTCCGGACATCGCGCCCATAGTCACTACTAAAAAGATATACTGAGGCACCATTTTCACCTGCTGCAGAAAAGCCTCCACTACAGGCGGCAGCGCCATACAATAAACAGGGCAGACGATACCGACAACTTCGTCCTGCACCTCGTAAGGCGCTTTTAAATAACCGGTAATGCCTTCCAGCCGGCACTGCTCCAGTTCCTGCGCGATACTTTTAGCGGCATACAGGCTGTTACCTGTGCCACTCAAATAAAAAATCACTGCCATGAGGTTCGCCTCGCTTCTTTGATAATCCGTCAAACGGCAGATAAATAACCGCTTCCATTATATACCAAATGAAGTTGGATAGTCAAAAACGACATATGATCCAAATTTATCTTCCTACTTTTAAACTCAGTCATCTTACGAATTCGGTATTTTCTATATTTTCTTGATTTTCCACAATTAAACTTGCTATAATATAGAGAAACAAGAATCAGATCAATTGGAGGAATCTAAATGGCAGCAGCAAAAACAAAAGCCCGCATAGATGTAAAATATCTCGCTGAACAACTATTAAATTGCCGTTTGGAAGCCGGACTGAACCAGGCCGAAGCGGCGGCAAAAATAGGCGTTGCCCCTTCTAATTATTTTTATTATGAAACAGCCAACGCCATTAAGCCTACCGAAAAATTTATCTCTAAAATAATGCAGGCATACGGAAAACCGCGCGACTTTTTTATAAAAATCGTTGAACAGGAAGATGATCTCAACTATCTTCTGCCCGCAGAAATCAAAGCCTGGACAAAGAGTGAAGAAGCTATTCCCTATATCCTGATGGCGCACGCCAAATATGCCGCAGATAAACTGTCGGAGAAAAAAACGGAATAGACCCTAAAGCAAGCAGCTTAACCGCTGCCTGCTTTTTTATTTAGACCGGAAAATAAAAAAATGGGGCTGGATCCTAAGACCCAGCCCCTAAAATTTACCATGTATACCGATTATCACATCGCTATTCCCTACGCCATGATAAGCACCTATATCAAACATTTTTGCATTATATCTTATTCCTGCATAAGCATCGCCATTGTCAATATTATATAAAGTCCCGAAATCAACTTTACCAAGACGCTGCCTGTTTTTGCTTTTCGCCTCAGCCGCTACAGCTTTATTAAAAGCTTCCGTCATATCCAGCACAGTCTGCTGCGATCTGTCGATAACGAGCTTGCCCTGCTCAAACTTTTGTGTTTCTTCCAGCTGTGGCTGAAATACAGTTTCCTGCCCATTGTATTTAACTATTATCTTATTTTCCGCATCAGTTATTTCAACATCAGTTTTTTCACCATTTACCTTCGGCACATAAGTGATTGCCTGCTGCTCACTATTTTTTACTGCTGCAATAAAAACAGAACGCTCCCGATAGTCCTTAACAGTCGCTGTCAACACTGCCAGTTGCTGCTTATAAGCAGGTACATATTTTTGATAACAGCAAACAAAGCCAACCATAAATACCAGCAGACAAAGTAATAAATACTGCACATATTTATTGCCGCAAAACTGTTTTAATAAATCAATCATACTCCTCACCATCTGCTGCTATAACCGCGAGTATCCAGATGCAGCCAGTCGCCATAACAGCCAATGCCTAATTCAGAGCCATCGATACCATGCCAACCAGCAGCAGTCAGTACCATCGTCAGCAGCTGTGCAGCCGTGTAATCTTTGCCTGCGACATGAATATCAGCGGCACAGCCTCTGGTGTGATAACTGCCTACAGCACCGCCGCAGGCAGTATTGACGCCATCATCTACCGTTCGGAAACCGGATTTAAAGCTGGTGCCGTATTCTGTATGATATTTAGTAGTGTTAATGACCCAATCCGGATCACATTCACGCAGACTATCCAGAATTCTGAACAATTTTTCTGTTTTACTGTCATTAGTACACAGCCGTCCCATTTCGTCATCCCATGCATAAACATTTTTATTTCTGCGCCAGCAATCCCATTCACTCACGCTCCAGTGTTTACTTACATACATTATTCTCACCTTCTTTACATCTTACGTCAGTTGTTTCTTCTTCATCAGGGATACCGTTATTATTGCGGTCGATCATGATTTTAGCAGCAGCTACTTTATCGGTAACATACCGAAGCAGCGCCAAAATACCAGCTGATCCCAATACATTGACCCCTTTTAACAGAATGTCTAAATCTAATATATTAAAGAACAGCCATTGATAAACCCAACCAATTAAAAACAACGTAAAAAGCAGGCATAAATAAATGCACACGAAATTGATCATGTGCATCTGCCTGACATTATAAATATTAAGTTTATCGCTTACTACCTGCATCCCGCTCAAAAAACATCCGACAAAACTACGCCACATCACTGCATTTCTCCCTGCGGGCTTGTCGGCAGCTTTTCCAGTTTTTTCATCAAATCTGTGCAAATGCCATTGCCGCCCAATGCGTGGTAAGCGTTATAAATACGGTGAAATTTATAACGCTTTTCTACCGGCATATAGCCCTGCATGGTATATCTTTCGTGCGCCTGATCGATACGGTCATTAAGAAGGGAACACAAACCTTCTTTGATCGCCAGAAAATCATCGTCACGTTTTTTAGTCTCCGCTTCGCGTTGCTGCTGCACCTTTTTCGCCTCATCCTGCATCCTAAGGACCACCGCCGAAAGAAATGTTACTACAACGCCAGTAATAATCTGTAAAATTACCTCCATTTATACACCTTCTTTTTATTTCATATAAAACTTATTGATACTTTATACCATGTCAAACTACTTAAAAATTTACTGCTTACGTTTAAATCCAGCAACCGGAATAATAAAACCGAGTACTGTGAATATCCAATTTGTTGTTAAAAGATAACCTGTAAGTGCAACAAAAATAGCAGTTACTGTTGCCATAAACAATCTTTTCTTATCATAATAATCGAATATGATAAGCAATGTTGGAATGGCAATACATGCTCTTAATGTATTGTAGGCCAGAAACATATACGTTAAACTAAATAATTCTGTACTAGTCAATATACATGCAACTAATAGTACTATACTCATTGCTATCTTTCCCCATATCATTTTTTTCCCAAACATCTTGCAGGGTATAGCAGCCATCGCACATAAATTTGAATCTAATGTCGCCATCAAAGTTGAAGTAACACAAATTATTAATACAATATTTAAAACACCAGAAGAATACTGTACAGGTAAAGACCACATATCACCATTACCGCCACAACAAAAACCAATTATACCAAAAATAAACGGAATTATAGCAAAACCATAACTTGCTCCTATAAAACATTTTTTTACATTCTCCCTAGGAATAGAAAATGCTCTCTGCCACAACGTCATATCTGAATATACCCCAGAGAGTAATCCTAAAGCCGTAATTGCACCAAAGGATTTAAACATATCCCAACTTGATTGAGCAGAAACCCCACCAAAATTTATTTCACCTTTAACATTTGCAAGCAATACCACTGCACATATCAACATAATCACATATTTATAAGCATCAGTTATAATTGAAGTCTTCAACCCATGCTTCCAGACTAATAGTACTGCAAATACCGATAACCCTATAGCTATCAACATCTTATCTTTTATGAACACATTTAATAACATTTGCATTCCAATTATTTGCGTACACGATGAACATAAAACAATAAGAATATATATTGCTAAATGAGTATATTGCTGATAAACAGGACTTGACTTCAGTGCATCCATCACTGTGTAGCCTTCAATCCTTTGCCTTACATAGCTTACAACATATCCAAATAACATCAAAGTAAAAAAATTAGGTAAAAAAAACATCAAAAAACCAGCCAGACCGTTTGCATATGCCTGCTGAGAACTTATAAATATTGCTGGCGCCCATATCCAAGATGACGCGATAGACGTAGTATATTTAAATATACTACCTTCCGTCCATTTAAAAAAATATTTCATTCTATTCCCACCTTTTAAAATTACTGGGGGTTCTTTCTAATCTAGGAACTAATCTTGTTGGCGATCTATAAACACCCCACATCATTCTTTCATCTTGCGTTACATCACAAATAAATCTGTGCATTTCAGGTTTATCATCTAATATTGTTCTATCCCAATACTGGGTGAAGGCAATATTATTAAATTCAGCAGTGTCAAAAAATGAAACAAGTTTATGTACCGGAAATATCATATAATACAGTTCATCCCTGCCATGAAAATACATACTACCGAAATTAATCAAACGAATAATATGATCATTACTATCTACCGGTTTATCCAAAAGTTTACCGTATTCTAATACCTGGTTATATAGTCTATCCCTATCAGGAATAGTATTCATATTCTCATAAAAAGAAATAGCATCCGGCAAAGTTGTTCTTCTCTTTTCGTCAGGAGAAAAAAGAAGATCTGCTACATCACCATGTAGCAGATCTTCAAACTTATAAACATCGCAAATATCGCCAAATTTTATGATATTAATACCCTGTTTTAACATCCATTCATAAAACATAGTCCCGTCTCTAATACTGCGATCATCACAAACAACAGAAAATGGAACTTTTGCTTTTATATATGCACATATGATAAATGTAGAGTCAATACCACCTGACCACAAAATATTTTTATATCCAAGATTCTTTGCCCGTTCCAAAGAATAGTTCTCCAAAGTATTATCTGTATAACGTGGAATTTCATAAAGTTTTTTAACATCCCAATATCCAAATCTGTCCATTACTTTTCTGCAATATACATGAAATTCATTATAAAGCCTATAGCTTCTAATTATTGTAATTAAATCAACTTGAGTTGGTTGTTGCACCTTAACATTCCATCCTTTCCAAAATATCTTTGTTTTGGAAATAAAAATCTTTAAACCATGTGTAAAGTTCCCTATAAAACCAACATTCTTTATCATGATGTAAGGATTTGATGCATCCAGATCCACACATATCGTACACTGTGCATTTTTCACATTTAGGTGACATAGAACGTATTATAGCCTTCTGAAATTCGATCCAGTTATCACTTGGAAGTAACGTATCCCTGATATATAAACAATTATATATCTTACCTGTTGTATCAATTCTTCTGGTATCCTTATTTGCACATGATGTTTCACCAAACACGTAATGGTTCTCTAATCTTTTTCTAAGGCTAAGATATACACCTCTATATCTTAAATTAACGGTACTAAATTTATCTATATCATTAAGATATCTATAAATACACTCCTTAAACTGCTCTAAAATACTATGATAATCTTCATCAGTAAGAGCATATTCTTTGTTTTGTAAACTAGTATAATGGACTAAATGTGGATAGATACCAAGTGGTCTACCGACAATAAGACTTTTTTCTGCAAAATTATCTAAGATAGTTTCCATATCAGTATTCCCATGATATAAAGTGCTTGATACACCTATCCAAGGGTAATTTAATATTTTTGTAAAAGGATCAAAACCTCTAACCTTACTATTATCTCCATCATACGATATAAAAATTTTAAATTGATATTTCCTAAAATATTCAATATACTTTTCTAAAAGCATACCATTAGTACTTATTTCAAAATCAGCTTTATTCGCAGCACTCACCACCTTTTTTATATCATCCATATATAAAGTTGGTTCTCCACCTTTAAAAATTATCGTACATATTTTGTCTTTAAGAAATTCTAATAACTTATCCGAAATACCTACTTCCGTATCAGAAAATTCTCTATGGCAATAAGAGCAATTCATGTTACATTTACTTCCCAAATATATTATTATTTTCTCCATATAAAATTCCTCTAAGCAAAATTAAAACTGTAATCATTCCATACGCTATACCATTTTCTTCCTAATTTAACCTTTACAAATCCTTTATAACTAAAAGTATATAATCTAAAGATACCTACACCGTTTTGAAGTTTTACTCTTGTAGGATTGCATAATCCAACGCTACTTTCTATAAATACTTCTTCATCATCAATATCTCTATTCAATTTTTTATTAGTGAAAAAACCCTTGTACTTCATTATCTTAAACTCGATATAGTCTTTTCCGTCTGGACATACCAAAGGAAGTCTATCCTCACCTTCCAAAATATTTCCCCATCTATCTGATTTATATTCATTATCATTTACAATCAAAGAATAATTATCCCAAAGTATTTCTCTTGGATATTTACCATTTAATGTACTTGCAGATTTCATTTCATATGCCGAATCAGTAACAATATCTATCTGCTTTTTTGAACATCCCATAACATTAATAACAATATCAGAATTATTTTCTGATATTATACCAGTATCTATTTGGGCAATAATAGAATAACCATAAAGCAATGCTATTTTCCCAAAATCCTCTTTAATAGCTGTCCCTAATCTATTGAGATTTAACAATAAACAAGTAGATACATGAACATTTTTTCCAATTTTTATAGGAAAACAATTTCCTTTTTTTACTAATGCATACGAATTATATGAATCTAATTTTTGAATCATATCATAATCAATTACGTCTTTATTATCATCATCTAAATTATTTTCACTATAATGACATATAATACTATAATCCTTTACTTCAAATTTCACTTTCGTATTCCTAGAATACTCTTCTTCAATAAAATCGTTATTATATAATACTGTCAACATATTGTATCCTCCTTACACCTATTACCTATAGCTTCTACATAATCAATCACTGGTGAAAATACTGCTTGTTTTAATTCACAATATCCAGCTTTTCTTGCTTTCGGATTTACAAATTTACAACCTCCACGGCACAGTGCAAAAGCTCTACAACCTTTACAATTTTCTATGTATATAGAAGTATTGTCAGTAGCAAGAACTTTATTTAAATATTTATAAAATTTATCCTTGATCGTTCCTATTTTTTCACTAGTATTATGGCAAGAATAAAGATTACCTTGTAAATCTAGATTTAATTTAGAAAGTCCATTACTACAAAAAACTGTACGATAATTCCAATTATTTTCTGTTTTGATACAAAAATCATTTAACCTATCAATTAATGAACTAACATAAAATAATTTAATACAGTCATTACCACTATTACTTTTTTTACAGCTTAAATATGAATCTACCGTTCTCAATATTTCTTTTATTTCTTTAGTAACACGTTCATAATCAATTTTTAAAAGATGCTTATTTGCTATCCCTGTATCAAATATTTCATCTAAATTAACACCTATATGATAACCATGAATACTGTAATATTTATTTGATATTCTTTGAAACGATTCAAGTAATTCTTTTGGATATGCTCTAGCCGAAATAACTCCAGACAAGTTTAAATTATTTATCTTAAGTAATCTGCCTAAATGAACTGGATCTACAAAAATATCGTATCCTCTTGTTTCCATAACAGAATTACCATCCCAACTCAACGTAACCGATATATTGTTTTCATTAAAAAACTTTACCATTTCATCTGTCATTGCTTTACCATTAGTAATAATAGAATAAACAAATTCAACACTATTTCTTTTATTGAGAGTACCTACAACTGTTTTAATATTTTTAAAATAAAGCAATGGTTCACCACCATAAAATTTAATATTTATTCGGTGTCCTTCATTTTCATATGCTGTTTCACAAAGAAAATCATATATTTCTGGATCAATTTCAGTTAATATTGGCTCGTTTACTAACGGATGCTGTAAACAATAAGTACAATTCATATTACATTGATTTCCTAACATTAAGAATATACTTGTTATTTCTCTTTTTAAGTACTTACCCATAAAATTTTCTCCTTATTTTATCAATCTCCACCACAATCACAATTACAATTATAACTAGGGCTACCTGTACTGCCAAATCCCTGAGAACCATGTGTATGACTCTTATGAACTAACTGCTGTAATAAATTTTGCAAAGTATAAGTACCTGCAGCAATACCTGTGACTCTAGTTAGTACACTACCTTTTCCACCAGCCGCCGCAGGTCCTCCTGACCAAGTTGTTTCTGTACTTGCAGTCACTGTAAAATTGGACTTTTCATTAAACACTATAGGTAACGTTAAATTACGTTTATCATAATCAGTAACTCTACCTTTTTTATCTACAGTAAGATAGGGAACAGTAAACGTAGCACCGTTGCCGAGAGCAGCAGCAGCGGTGTCACCCACTGTGCCGGCAGCAACTTTATCCGGCAAGTCAAGTTGCAACTCCACTTGTCCATCGTTACCAACCGCTCCGCTACCAGTAACATCACCTGTAACTTCGATATTATTAAATCGAGCGATCTTCTCCCACACAACCGAACCATCATTAATTTCAGTTGCACTGACCTTCCAGTCAGGTTCGTTCGTTGCTGAATAACCGCCAGTCTTTACTTTTGCCTCAATACCTTTCGGCATATTCGGGCTTCTTACTATATGACCTTCCTGATATTCTGTTTCCGGCTGCCATAAACCATCCACAAGGCATTCCAGTGTTTCGTGTTCATTCTTCATATAGGCCTGCAGATCGTCCTGTGTTGTCGGTGTCGCAGAACCTTCATACATAAAGTATTTTTTTATGTCTTTTATAAATTTAGGTATTTGCATTTTATACCAGCTCCCTTCTAAATCCCTGCCAGGTCAAATCACAAACTGCTTCTATCGGCTTTCCTTCCGCATCGATGATCTGAATCTTGCACGGGTTGCGTGTGATAATTTTTACATTTGCCACCGATGCCACACTCTGAATAGCATTGATCCGCACTGAAGTCGTGTAATAATACGGTGTTTTGATCGGCAGCGTCAGACCTTCCGCCGGAATCAGCAGATTACTGAAATTCTCCACCCTGTCCGGAACGTCGATAATTGCGTTCAGCTTTGCGATCTCCGCTCTGGCATCAGCTTCAGGCAATGAATGAACCTCCAAATGGAGTGAATCTGTTGCGTTGATAACTATTTTACCGGTATACGGTTTAAAAATACCGCTGAAGCGCCAGTAACTATTCAAAGCCTCTCCCCAGGCCATTTCCTGTGGTTTTGACCAGGCTAAACTGCCGCTTCCAAGACAATATTTGACTGTAGATGGCGAATTCAAACCATACTCAAGCCACAGCTGCCCGCCAGCCAGCGGCTGCAGATGCGACAGCACCAACAGCTCGTCATTGATCGATTTCCCTTTCAGTACACCGTTTTCCACAACACCGTCATGCTCAACTTTTTCCCAGTTATTTTCGGCCAAGTCGACCTTCCAAAGCACATTTTCTTCCAGCGGGTCGCCCAGATTCAAAACAGCATATGCCGCATTGACGCTCTCGTTGCCGCCGTTATCCACTGCCTTGATCATAACAGTGTGCACGCCCTGGCGCAGTGCCTGCGTTTCAAAAGGCTGCGACGTAATGACGCCGCTATGCAGCTCAAAAGCCGTCTGCCACTGCGGATTGCTGCCCTGCGTATACTTGATTTTAAAGCCTGCGATATCATTGACCTTCGGATAACCAAAATTCCACCAAAAGCGACGCGTACCATCCGGCAGCAATTCCGCATCCAGCAAAGCAACATCCGGCGGCGGCCTGTCTTTACCTGTTATCTCTGCCAGCTTGATCGCCGGCGCGCCCTTCACACCGTCACGACTGACCGCCTGCACCGACACCCAATAAGACCCCTGCTGCAAACCTGTCAGCGTCGCACTGGTATCAAAGGTCGACGAGTACGTTTTATAACTCTTGCCGTCCCGCGATAAACTGACTGAATAGTGATCCAGATATGCATAATACATATCGTCCCACGTAATATCCATACCCATCTGCAAAATGCCTTCTGCACTGGTCCAGCTGTTTTCTTCCACGGTCAGCCCCGTTACCGAAGGCGGCGTAGTAGTATAAGGCGGCTTGGAATTAGTATAATCCGGCATCACGATCGGCGCACCCAGCTCGTCATTATAAATCGACGGATTATACTGCCTGCAGGTCAGCTGATAAGTACCGGCATTAGTTTCATCGATCTCCGTGATACGAAACGGCATTTTACTGAAAATACCGCCGTAAGAAACCGTAATAACGTCGCCGCATTCCAAACTCATGCCCTGCGTCGCCACACTGAACGAAACCGATATCGAACAGGTCTTGTTCAAATCACGATACAACCTGGCTACACGCAGCGCCTGATTCTGCGAAGTACATCCCGCCAGCGTGATCGTTTTTTCAATAATACGGCCATCCTGCTCCAGCTGCGCTTCCAGATCTTCGACTACGACCTTGATCTCCGTCCAGTTCTGCGACGGATCAAAATAACCGATCTTATAACGGTTCGGCGTTTCTTCCAGCGAAGTCTGCGTGATCGACAGACTGTCTTTGATAATCGTTGTATCGTCAAAAGCATAGCAGGGAGTTTCTTCCTTCTCCACCCGCAGCGCGATCTGCCTGTTCAAGGTCAAAAATAAACCACCAACCGCCAGCATGGAACTCAGCTGTTCGATCGGTGTTTTCTGCGAATCTAAAATAATATTCAGTTTATAACGCGGAGCTTTCTGTTTCACGCCCTCGGCATCCAGATATTCCACTTTTTCATCACAATAGGCCGCTACGTCCTTAAAACTGTCGTCGTCGATCATAGTTTCTGAAATCCAGTGCCCTGTGCCATATCTTTTATTTGTCAAAAAATCTCTGATGATCCAGGCCGGGTTTTCGCTGTATTCCCTGACCCAGCCAGAACCGTTCCAAACCTTGACCAGCTGCCCCTGCACGATGCAGTTGACTGTCGGGTTGCCGCCGCTCAGCCTGCCGCTTGCCACCAGGTCAGCCCTGATCCAGGCAGTGTTAGTGTAACCGCCTACGTCATTAAAATTATCGGGAGCAACACAATCGTTAAAAGCAAAGCTGCCGATCGCATAGCCTCGATTATCCAGCACTACCATATTACTGCGAGCCGGATCTGCCGGATCGCAATAGCAGCCCACAGGCTTAGACGAACTAAACTGCATATTTTTAGCGTTGATACCTTTGCTGGTTCTGTCATCAACTGCGCCGTCTATCTTCCAGCCATTGCCGCACTCGTTCCTGATCTTTTCGATAACTGTCGACAAAAGCGCCGCCTGCTGATCCTGGCTCTCCACATCCTTCAGCGCATATGTATTTGTCTTACCGCCAGCCTTGAGATATAAAGTATTGCCACTGCGATAGACTGCCGCATCCTGATGCTGGATATTATAGATACTGATATTAGTATCATTTTTTATAAGTTCTTCGTTGGCACAGACGTTATACACGCCCTTGATACCGCCCTCACAGATAATGACATCCTTCTGCAGATATCTTTCGCCGTTATATGGGTTATGCCATGCTTGCAAACCGCCCCATTTTCTAGTACCATAGATTACAGGAATAACTGCATCCTGTGAGATGTCGTTCGTTGTAGTGCTGAACTTACTGTAATCATCCTGACTGTAGTCACCGTCAAGGTTGCCGAAGGCATTTGGTTTAGCTACTACAGACCAAATCGTTGAAGCGATTGACATACCGTACATACCAGCTGCAAACCAAGCTCCTTTCATTGCTTTATCAATACCAAACCAAGCTGGATTAGCCGCACCTAATGCAAATCCCGCAACAGAAAATAATATTTTGCCTGTTTTTTTACCTTTACCCAACCTCTCACCTACTTTCTTTTAGGAGTTGATTTTATGAAAAAATTTTTAACAATATTATTTGTGATGTTATTTATCAATAATCTTTCTTATGCCGAAATTATCCAGCAAAAAAATGATTTTGACGAAACGAATATTACGATGAGTATTTTTGAAAAAGATGTATTTTCATTTAGTGAAAATATGCCAAAAGAAATTTCATTCAAAAAATTAAATGTACCCAAAACAGACCCTTTGTACATTATTATTTTTAAAACTAGATTTGTTTCAAAGGAATTATATGTGGATTTAGAGCCTGTAAAAATGAAAGTAAACAACGACATCAATGAAATATATTACATCTTTCCTCATATAAATGACCACGGAGAACGTTGGAGATTATCATTATCCCTTTCATCTAATATTGTCAATGCAATAAAAAAAGCTGATTCTCTAGATTTTCAAATCCCAATCTATACAACAGACAAAATACAGGTGAAATATACTGAATATACTCTTCCTAAACCAGTATTAGACGAATGGAAGCAAGTCATCGCCATGGAATAACGAAAGAGAGCCTAATGGCTCTCTTTTTTATTGCCCGCGCAATAATATTAACTTAACCTGAATTCTTTCGGCACTGCCAGAAAGCCGCTGTAATGCTGACGATTGCCATACTTTTCGCACATCTCCGGAGTTTTATCGCAGTTGCGTTGTAGGGTCGCCGTATCTAAAATAGCTCCTAAAAACGGATACTGCGTCACGACATAGTGATTACCGTCATTATTATCAATAAAATTATCTTTGATCAGTTTGGTTTCGTAACCGATCGTAATAAGTCCGTTTTTATAGTAGCCTTCGGCAATATCTGCAGCATCGAGTTTGATTTTATTGGGCAGTGAGAGCAGCGGTTCGACATCAACCTTCCGTAAGTCTTTGTCCATACCGCACTGTTCGTCACCAAACGCTGCATTACAAAAATACTGCGTGATCCTGCTGGGAACACGATTATTGGGAAAGGCAGCTTTTACTGTAACCGTAAATTCGCCATTGCTATAGGTTGGTGTATCAAGATAGCCATAAAAAACTGTCATAGCTATTTCTTCGTCTTCCAGACTTTCCGGGTACTGAATACGGAAGATTTCGACATAACGGCCGCGAAAATCAAAACCTTCCAGCAGCGCTGTTATTTTGCTGTTATCAGTATCGGCTATTTTCAATTCCACGTTGTCGATCTTAGCGTCAACTGAAGATTTGATCGTGCCACGCTGCACCGGAACAGGATAATAATCACAACCGCCAAAGGTTATGACCTCATCACAGTTGCAGATACGGATGATGCCTGTTTTTAGATGCAGCACATAGAGTTCAATAAAAAAAGAGCTGGACTGCTCTTTGGCTGCTGCCATGCTGATAGGTAGAATTTTCATAAATTGACCACCCTCAATGTCAGCTCTACAGAAATCTTGCCGATAATGCGTCCGCGCTCATCAAATCCCCAGGTATCAGTGGGTGCATAGTCGCTGGTAAACTGGCAGACAAACTGCTCCCCATTATAATTAAAATAAAACCGCTTCGACTTGCGGTGTTCCATGTAAAATGCTTCTAATGACGCCATTTCGGCAGCCATGCTTTCAAAGGTCATTTGAAAGGTAATGATCGGATTTATGCCAATTTCCTGTACCTGAAAGGCTCCTGATTCAAATTCGATAGTCCTGTCCAGATACTGGACACTGCGTTTTACTTCGCTTCTGGGTGTAAAAGTAAATGTTTTCAAGCTGTCACCTTCTTTCTGTAACCACTTTTAAAAAAGAGGTTGTTTTGCCTGAGCCTGACGATCATGGATTTTTGAAACTGCTGTAAGACAGTCAATACTTTATGTTCACCAACGTAAACTCCGGTATGGCCTTCGCCGTTGATTTCATATAAAACTATATCGCCGTACTGCATATCATCGACATTTTTGACGCGTATAAAGTGCTTATGCATAAACCGCGCCAGTCGATATGGTTCGTGCACATACCAGTCTTTGGCGATCGGTCGGCCGTCGCGCCATTCCAGATCAATGCCGTGTTCCTGATAGAACAGCTGGCACAGGCCGATACAATCGACACCATGATAATCGATGCCCAGAAATTTATAGGGCAGACCGACAAACTTTTTGAGATCCTGTTTTTCCATTTTGCACCTGCCGTCAGGCCCTGCGTCCCATAGCGTTGTTTTTAGACAGTACGGCCTGCAAAATATCTGAGTTTTCGTTCAGGTATTCGGCAAAGCTGCGGGAATCGAGCGCCGTAATAATGACCTGTGTCGGCGCTTTGGCTGTATTATCCATCGCCCGCATGGCAACAGTTGCCAAAATTTCGTTGCTGCGGCGGTCACGAATACTGTTGACTTCCTCACCCACCTGCAGGGTGCGCAATACTTCGTCATCTTTGAGCGCCGGCACGACACCGATACGTCCAGACATAACATTGCCGCCGCTGTGCATTGTACCTATAGCATTAGATGATATAACCGCATCGGATATCATGTTTGCATTGCTGAGAACAGTTATCCCCCCAACCGTTATAGAACCGCCGTTTGTTATTCCCGAGGTTGTCACACCTATAGCTGCCGGAAGTTTTTCTTTTCCGCCAAATAGTCCCAATACTAATCCTAACAATGAGGCTTCGGCTTTAACTTTAAATAAGCGTTGGATAGCTTCACGCGCCAAATCTTTCCATAAATTAGACCAAATGGATCGCAGTGTATTACCCTGAATAAAGAAGTCCACAGCAATGCCTGCCAACCCCTCGCGGATCTGGGCATTCTTTTGATATTCAAGGTCTCGCATTTGTCCTGCATGTTCAGCACGTAAAACTTTTTCAGCGTCTAACAAATTTTTGATCCGATGATATTCTGCCATATCATTTTTAGCTTTGTCACTTTGAAGTTCTTTTTCCCAGTTATAAATTTGCTGTTCCTGCTCGATCATGACCTGCTTCAGATATTCAATCTGAGCCACAGTGGCCCGTCGCTGTTCATCCGAATTCAAAGGAGTTCCCAGCGCCTTTGCTTTGATTGCGTATTCGTTCTGCATGGTAAGCATCTTTTGCGCATAAATATCTTCCGGTTTTTTAGAAACATACATGGACTTTAGATTTTGCTGTACACTACGCTGTTCCTCATCCAGATTTTTTATCTTGTTTTCAATTTCGGCCATTAAACTTAAAAGACTGCTCAGTTCCTTAACAGAACTGATGGTCTCTTTATTAGCAGCAATGCGCGCGGCTTTGACATCATCAGCAGCACTGGTATCATAGCCGATCGCTGACATCAATTCAGAATTTTTTACTATTTCACTGTCAAAATCATCCTGTAAGGTTTTCATGAAATCCTGCAGCTTTGTTTTTTCTCCTGCCAGTTCACTCAACCGTCTATTGTAAAGATCTATTTTCTCAGCCTGCTTTTCGATAGTTGTGCCAAACTCATTTTCTTCGTCGATTATTTTTTGCATATCGGCAATATATTGCTCATTAATTGGCTTAGCCTCATACATCAAACGGTTTCTTTCGGCAAAGTTTTTGTTTTCAGAAACCATTTTATTGTAATCAACCGCTTTCGCACCTGCCAGCATGCCATAACCGCCGCCATACCCCTGTCCCACACCTGCCGACGACTGCGGCATATAATTATTAATCTGTTCTCTATGACTAAGCTGTGCTAGCAGAGTAGCTTCCTGATTTCTGAGTTTGGCCAGCTGCGCTTCTGTAGCAAAATATTTGTTTCTGGCATTATCATAATCGGTTTTGGCATTTACATAGGCCACTGAACTCGTATCCCGCCCCTCGGCTTCTAAAAAAGCTTTACGCTCTTTCATAATTCGGGCCTGTTCTTCCATCTCAGCCTGATATTGAGCCATTTGGCGACGTACTGTTTCCAGTATAATTTGTGATTTATCTACATCCTTTACTTTGTCTTCAAAAAAATTATAAGCACCGTTCACTGCTTGAACTGCGGCTCCAATTTCTGCAATAGTTTTTAACGCTATCAGCAATGGTACTGCCATACTGATCCCCTCACTTTCCCGGCCTGCATCCTTGCGACTGCACTAATGCCTTGCCTGTCTGCTGCCAGCTCTGCTTCGGCAAGAGTCAGGATAGTTTTGAATAACAACAGCAGTTCCGTACCGCCTTGAAAGGCTGCTACAAATTCCGGCTGTAAGTTTTTCAATCCCTTTAACAGCTCTGTCAGTACAAGCATCAGGTTTTGCGCTGCGGTGGTGTTGCTTTGCTGCAGCTTTTCCTTCATCTTGTCACCTTGCTGCTTCAAGGCCAGTAATTTTTGTTCTATCTTAGCTGCAGATTTTTTATACTGCACTGCCGAAAAACCCTGCGTGCTAAATGCCGTCTGCAGTTTTCTATGCAAAGAGTCATACCCGCCAAACAACGCTCCCAAATTGGCAGCATCAAAACAGCCGGCAGCAATATCAGGCAAAAGTTTTTCGCCCTCTTTGTCAGCAGCTTGCTTCTGCGCTGCTTCTAAAATCACCTCCTGCAAGCGGCGTAATTGTTTTTGTCCCTGTGCATCCAGGCAATAACAGTCAACGCCTAGTTTATTCAGCTGCATTGCTGCATCAGCCGTTCCCATCCACAACAGCAGCACCCGCAAATAACGGCCGGCTTCTTCACCTTGCTTCTGAGAACATTCCATGAAGGCCACCAACAGCGCCTGCAAATACGAAAAGTCTATCCCAGAGCGGTAAGCAATGCCGCCTGCCTGTTCATTTGCTTCAGCAAGCTGCTGCGCTGTCATACCATATTCAGCACTCAATTTGCCCCAAATGTCGATTATTTCATTAGCAGTTTGTTCGGCATCATAAGCCGAAAGCAATTTTGCTGCATACTGGCGTAGAACAGATGCCAACGCCGTAGCGGCGGCTTTAAGTTCCATTTCGCCAACATGAGCAAGCCTGAGCGATGCACGCACCAGCGCTTTGACTGTTTCTTCGTCCTGATAATACTGCCGCCACAGATCAGCAACAGCAAATGTTTCCTGCACAGCTTTTTCATATGCAGACATAATATTAAGAAAATCTGCTGCTAGAAGATACATGGCGTCAGTATCTTTATCAGCTATCTGCGGCGTAATTTTATTGCCGCCTAAGTCAATTTCTGACAACGCCTGCAGCTTTGCTGGCAGATCGCCAAAAAGCAACGTAAACAGCTCCTGCTGTCCTGCCTCCTCAGCTCCGCAGCGTAATTTGGCAATAAAATAATCTACGTCGTTAAAATCAATATTGGCAGCACTGTTATTTAAACCAAAGGCTTCCTGTAAAAGCTCTGCTTCTCTGTGCAGCTGCTGGTAACCCTGCACGGTCTTACGCAGGCTGTCGAGCAATGCGCCGTTATCATTATTGTTGTTTTTTTGCACTTCTTTATATAAAACACCTGCCTGCCGCTCAGCGGCAGCCAACGCCTTTTGATAATTAAACAATGTCGCCGTTACATTTGTGCCCTGCAAATCCTGCTGCTGTGCATTTTGCAGTGCCTGATGCTTTTTGGTCACGCTTGCAGCGCTTTTATCAAGACTGTTTTTTAATGCTGCGAAAGTACGCAGCGTACCTGCGCAATCGTGCAGGAGTTTCACTTTGCTGATCTTGCCGTCAGTTTCTAATTTATCTATGTTCATGCACCTCCTTTTACTCGATCTGACCGGAATCGATCAAATACTGGATTGCATCGGCACCGGAATAGGTCGATGAATCCTGTGCCTGCATCTCTTCGTTATTCTTTTTGCAGCCAGCTAAAACATATTCCAGCTGCGGTATCGACAGCTCCATCACATCACGCATCGTCATGGACGTGTTTTGAATGATGGAGGCATACAGCTGATTCCATTCTGTTACGCCGTCGTCGTCGTCAGATTCTTTTTTTTTAAGCTGGAAATGTCATAGAAAACTTCAAATACCTGCCGGGCCAGCGCCAGATCTAAAAATTCTTCGATTTGTTCCCTCTTATATTTCTCGTCAAACGCCAGCACCAAAATATCAAGCATGGCGTTCCAGGCAGTATCTATATAGTCAACGCCGCCGTTTTCAGCAGTGGTATCAAAGCTGAAAATATTGTCGATAATGGCAAAGTCGTTAAACAGCGGTGTAAGTTTTCTGATTTGATCTTTATGTTTTAATTTGGCAGGATAGATCCTGCGGGTAATGCCATCACGGCATTCCACATCTTCATAGGCTGTAAAAGGGTCTTTGATTTCTGTCATTGTCATCCTCTTTCATCTAAAAAATAAAGGAAGTGCTGTTTAAGCACTCCCTTTGGTAAAGTTTTTAGTCGACGTAGCTTACAGAGTAAGATACGAATTTTTTGTCACCGCGCAGCGGATCAACAGATTTGAAGTTCAGCTCAGGAGCAGTCGCTTCACCGCGTGCATAGCTGAGAGTAAGACCGCCTTCGCAGCGGGCTTTATAAACACGGGTAGTCAACACAGCTTTGCGGCCGTTAGGCAGCTCGGTCGGCTGGCTGGTGTGGCGCAATTCCACATAACCGGGTACGGAAGTGGTTTTGACATCGACAGTAGAACCGTCAGTCACAGTATAGACATAATCGATATGCACCTGAGTACCGGCAGTAAGGTCAGAGCTGAAATCCAACACGCCAGCACTGGTCACAGCAAAGGTTTTCGTACCAGTGGGAGAACCTTCAACGCGGGTCAGACCAACGCCGTCAACAACAGCGATCACAGATTCAACTTCCACACCGGAGTCTACCAGTAATTTATTATCGCTGGCTTTGACAGTAATGTCTTCACTGCCGAAAGCAAAAGCGCCTTCAGCAACAGCTTCACCCTGAGAGGCCGCAACAACGTTCAGATCGAAACAGGCATTTTTAAATTTGAAGCTGGCAGACTTTTCTTTAATGTAGTTGTAAATCGGGAACAAACCGTCGCCGCCAAATACATCTTCCATAGTCGCAGTCACTTCGATAGTCATATCCTGCAGAGAACCCAGCTTTGCAGAAACCTTGCCGTCGCCGGAAAGCAAGAATGCTTCCCCAACACCGTGCAGAACTAAATTTTTTGTATCAATTTTTGCCATTAATAAACACCATCCTTAATTTTTATTTTCCGTCAATCAACGGGTTATAAATCAATCTATATTTGCAAACACCGTCAGCACTAATGCTCTGCTGACCTTCTGAACTGAGCAGGATCTCGTCATGCCCTGACAGAAGCTGCCGAAAACGTTTGGACAGCAATCCGGCATTTAACAGGGTATCAGTATAGATGTCTACATAAAGCTCGCCTTTATTGACCAGCCAGTTATACTCCAGCTTTTCAGCGCGTGTAAAATAGTAAGCGATAAAGGGGACTTCTGCGGCAGTTACCGCTTCGTCCGCCTGACATTCAAGCCTTAACTTATTCTTTAATACGTCTGTATTTGTGTTATCCGTAACACTCAGCATTCTCATTATTTCTTCATCGGCGACGCACCAGTCAAAAATATCGTTCAGTAAATCAAAACTATTGCGCATCAAGCACCTCCTTTAAGCTTTTACAGCGCGCCGGCTGTAATTTTTAGATTATGGTAAACTGCATCGATATCGATATTTCTATTTTTTACTCATGTTGATTGATAGATATCAATGCCGGCCCGGGCAGCAGATTCCCGCACCGGTTCCGGCTGACTGCGGTCAGTTATAAGCGGCATGCCGTCCCACCCAATCCAGGCACGCTGACCGCAAAGACCTTCGACAGCAATTTTATATTTTGCTGTTATCAAAAGCTCATCCAAAGCCTGTGTTTGCGCAAACAGGTCCAGTTATTATTTCATCCTTCACCTATATATGAACTTTAGCTGTTTTTTATACCCTGTTATCAAAAATATTTTTCAACTTATACTTCTCAGCTTACTCTGTTGGCAGCAATGATCTGTTCGAGCCGGTCTTTTTTCCAGGGCTGCAGCAACGGTCTTTCGGTACGCATCTCGCGGCGGCTGCATTTTTTGCCGCAAAGTGTACAAACTGAATCCGAGTTGGTATTATGCAGATATTCGGGCATATGACAGGCAGTTTGTGTCTTAAAAACCTTTCGCCCGAATCTGGTCTGCCATGAACTGCCGACAGCCAGCTTCATTTCCTGTTCGAAAGGCTGCCCCACTCCCAGCGCTTTCTGCGCTTCCTGAGCGATTTGCGGCAGCAGCAAAATCTCTTTAAAAGCTTTCAGCCTGATACCAAATCTATTTTGCAGTTTCTGACGCACGCTTTTGATGGTTTTAAAAATCACCGGCTGGCTGATGCCAAGACTGCGGGCAGCGGCCATAGTGTTTTTGCCGCATTGCAGATAGGCCTTCAATATTTCCAGCTGTCTTGCTGTCAGCGCAGTTTCCATTCTCTGCCACAGTTCAAGCAGCTCCGTCAGCCTTTCCCGTTCCAGCAAAACAGCTTCAGGATTATTTTTATTGGAAGCAATACTCAAATCGACGAATGTCAGTTTCATTTTCAGTTTTGTTTCCTTACTGCTCTGCGAGCTTTCCTGATACTTGCCTAACCTGCTCAGATCTCCTGCCGCCTGCTGTTCTGTCACTTCGCCTGCCTGCACGGCACTAATAATATCTTCTATCGTATATCTGGCCATATCAAAACTCCTTTCGTTTTGCAGTTATGCCGTAATAACAGCAAAACTGCAGATCTATAATCACTGTCTCACTGCCGATCAACCGGTTGCCTCTGGCATTGCGTACATTTTGTTCCCGCATTTTCTGCGTATTCAAGAAGGTCGACGCATCGGCATATTTTGCAAACCACTGCTGCGCTTCACTCTTTTTCCCAACTATCAAGGCATAATAGCATTCACTCTTAAACCTGACAAAATACGCATGCACTTCGATGCGTTGTTCCTGTTCATCCATCTTCCCACCTCTGTTTTTAGAATAAAATAGAATTTTTAGAATCAAAAGGGCATAAAAAATAAACCCTTCTATCAGCAGCACTGTTCATTTGTAAAAACTCATCTTTTGTAAACTCTGCTTCTTTCATGATGTAATTTTCCTGATGATATTGATATAAATAAGTTTTTGTTCCAGCTCGTCAAAGCCTCTTAAAAACTGCTCGACCTCGTCAACACTTGTAAGTGTTTCTCGAAAAAGCCTGGAACCGCCAAAAAAAATAAATTCTACAATATACATCTTTGCTTCCCTTCCTTTACGACCGCCCGTTGACATCTTTTTTCTTACCTTGATACGGTGACCGCAGGCGTTTTATATACAAACTTTTGTTCGTTTTATGATACAATTATACTCTTCCAACTCGACCATTGTCAACTATCATTTTAATATCAAAAAGCTGTTTCTCATACTTTTAAAGTCTGATACAGGCGCTTATTTTGCTTGACAAGCAGTTTTCTTTGTCATTTCTTAGTGTAGCGCTGATTTTTTTCAGCCCGGATTTTTTTATTTTTCGTCCATTTCCTTTTGTTCGTTTTTTGTTCGTACTTATAAGCAAAATTATTGTGTTTTTATCTGCTAATAAAAAAAGACACCCGTAAGAGCGTCTTTTCATTCCTGCTATTATCATCAACTATCCGTACCAGCTCCATTAGCTATAAAGAGCAAATACACACCTTTATTCTAACGATTTGCAAAAACATCATATTCTGTTATCGTTATTTTATCACTCATAAATCTTTTTTCAGTATCTCTGTAAAATTCAACTTTTGTTTTCTCCCATTTACCATTCTGATAGCCATAGTAAAAGCGCCAGTGCTGCATAGCATTAGAAAGATATGATTTCTCTGCTTTGGAGGCTTCTTCTTTGGTAGGATAACTGCCTGTAAATATTTCAGTGTATCGCTCAACATCAAGTATGCCTATATAAGGGTACATGACAGAATCATTTTTTTTAACATCCAAAGAATAAACAGGTTCCAGATTCCGCACCTTGAACCAATGTCCTGAACCCTGCAGTCCATGTTTAGAGGGATCAAAATAACGTATGTGGACAGCATCTTTTTTATAGGTAGCGAGAACAGGCTGCATAATATCCTGCACATGCACTTTAAAAGAATCCACTACAACCTGCTCATCAGCTAAACAAGAAGCGCAGACCAAAAGCAATGCCATAATTAAAATCAGCAAACGTTTTGTCATTTCTCTCACCCTTTCAGCTTGATTATACAATGCTGAAATTTTACATTAAATCAAATTTACAATGCAACTTCTTTTATTTTCTGAACTGCTGTTACAAAAAGCTCTGTCAACGCAGAGGTTTTTGCTTAGCTGTTTATATCAGAAATTACGCTGATAGCTGATACCGACAACTTTAGCATAGTTATCATGGCTGCGGGCGGTATCATAAGTATCACCCATATGTCCTTTGATACTCAACCCATCAATATCGATAAAGCCCAAGGTCATGGCAAGTGTCTGTTTTTTATCGTGGTACTGAAAGCCCAGACTGTAGGTGCGGCGGGCACCGGTCGGCACGATAAAATCGGCGCCGTCAAAAGGTATTACCGATTCATCATAGGCATAACCGCCCATGATGGTATATTTATCGCTCAGTTTATGTTCTACGCCCAAAGCATAACGCCAGCCGTTGCTCCAGTTTTTCTGACTATAACTGCCAGGAACAACTCCTAAAATAGACTCATCAAAAGTAATATTCAAAGCATCATAGGTACTCCATTTGGTATAAGTGCCGTTCAGTTCTATCCTGGTCCGGTCATCGAATTTATGGTTGTAACCAATAGCCCAGCTGTCCGGCAAAGTAACTTTACCATGTGCTTTAGTAAAATGATCTCCACCTAAAGCAGCTGGTATACCATAAGCCTTAAAATCTGCATCCATAGTATGGGTCACTTTGCTGCGGTAAACCAGTCCGATCTCATTTTTAGAATCAAAAGCATAATTGGCAGCCGCATTCCAGCCCAGGGCCCAGCTTTCTCCTTTGGTTTGTGTAGCAATATCTCCTAAATATGTAGATAAATTTTTGCCATTGATATTTTTTTGCAGTTCCAGACCCACATAATTGACTTCCGCCCCCACGGCCGCACTCCACTTGTTATCAAACTTGCGGGCATAGGTCGGCGTCAGGCTGGCGCCGTTCAAGCGAGAGAAAAAGGCATTAGATGCAACTTTAGAATCCCGTTCAAATTCTGAGATCATGCCGAAACGGCTGAACAACCCTATACCAATCCAGTCTTTGTCGTTGAGCTGTTTGACATAGTAATTGCCGGGAGCCCAACCGGCATGTACGACGTTTTTACCTTCATCAATAGACACTCCCTGATCGTCATAAGCCTTATATTTGCCATGCGGGCTGATATAAACCGCACTCTGTTTAAAAGCTTCGCCCCGCACTTTGGTGATCGACGCCGGATTGTAGGCAATATTGGCGGCGTCATTCTCAGCAAACATTCGCGCTCCGCCCATAGCCACGCCTTCAGCTGACCACTCGTTGATCGCAAAGCCTTCGGCCCCCGCATCGA
>OGWW01000443.1_pt1 | contig 27083 bp, 24 predicted proteins | sample 1576131 | NCBI WGS metagenome assembly OGWW01 (sample SAMEA3541576, study PRJEB24748) | human gut metagenome | biome: human gut; feature: human-associated habitat; material: faeces | place: China | collected 2012 | reverse complement strand
GTTTCGCAGTGAAATCTGTTTAATTCCTTTGTAATTTCCCCCGCTTTGCATTTCATCCATTGTTACCACATATTTAGGGTAATTGTCTGCTATTTCCAAAAGATTGCCAAATTCTCGCCTAACAGTTGCATCGTCGGGAAGCATATACGCTACTTGAATATAGATTTTATGGTCGTCTTTGGAAGCAATGAAATCAATTTCTTTATTACCACTCTTTCCGACATATACTTCATATCCATATCTTAACAAATCAATGCATACTACATTTTCCATTAACTTGTTGATGTCTTTTCGAAAATCGAAATGCTGTATGGAATTATGTAATCCTAAATCTTCAAAATAATATTTCTCACCAATCTCAAAGATTTTCATCCCTTGGATTTCAGCTCGTTGAATTTTGTAAATAAAGAAACTATTGCACAGTGCCTTTAGATAGTTCAGAATTGTCTGCGTAGGAATGTTGACGTGTTGCGACTTTAAATATTTACTAATATTCTGGGCAGAAAAAAGAGAACCGGTATTATCTATCAGATAAGCTACGAGATTCTCCAAAAAAGATACATTCCGGATTGATTCACGGGCAACCACATCTTTTAGTAGGATAGTAGAGTAAACATTTCTCAAATACTCGAATATGACATTCTTGTCCATTGTTAGATTATGAATGTATGGCATACCTCCGAATGTAAGATAGAGTTTTAAACTTTCGGTGGAATCTTGACATTGATTGAAAGTTAAGAATTCCCCGTAGCTAAGTGAATGAATGGGAAATTCTATATATCTTCCTGCCAATTGAGTAGCAAGTTCACTGGACAGCATTTTAGCATTACTTCCGGTGCAATAGATATCGCATTTATTTTCGTTCAATAAACTCCGCAGACACAATTGGAATTCTTCAATCTCTTGGATTTCATCTACAAAAAGATAGTTATGATTATGCCCAGTAACCTTCTTTAAAACATATTGATAAAGATCCATGTAGTTCCTAATTTCCGTGAAGGCAAGTTGCTCTTTATCTACAAAAATGATATTGGCTTCCGGTATGTTTTTCTTTATGATATCTGATATCTGCAAAAGAATGTAGCTTTTACCTATCCTACGTTGGCCGGTTATTACTTTTATTATACTTTTATCAATAAACGGTTCAATTCTCCTTATGTATAAAGGGCGGGAGATATAATTTTTCATATTCAAACATGATTTAGTTTATATACAAAGATATAAAATATTTCAATTATAATTGAATCTTGCCGTATATATTATATATTCATCAATTATAAATAACATATGTAAAGCAAATATTTCTCAACAAAAAAATATTTTGGAACTTTTATGGATAAAATTTATCTTTCAAGATAAATTCCTCTATATAATCTATCGTTATTCTTGAATAAAAAACATTTATTGGGTTAATTAGTACATCACCAATTAAAAGAGTAGAATGAAATGTTACAATAACGCGCTCATTATCAGCTTTTAATTATTCAAAACGGTATGAAATGGGTACTTCGAGCCACTTACCTCCCTTTGCCATATACCTTTATAGATAATATACAATAGAATAAACTCTGTTCTATAGCAAACGTAAACAATTGTTTTTTAGCAATATACACTTATTGTAGTTCCGCGAAAACTCTGGTGATTTCGTTTGTTGGTATGCAAACCCAAGAAGTAACGATTAAACCTCATGTAAAGGTAATTTTGAAATCCGATTCTGAGCTGCTTGAAGAGGTTGTAGTTACCGGTTACGGTACATTTAAGAAAGCATCGTTTACCGGAGCTGCTTCTACTGTAAACACTTCCACCTTGGAAGATGTACCTGTTCTTTCTGTTGCCGACAAACTTTCTGGTAATGTCGCTGGTGTTACTTTTGGCTCAAGTTCAAGTAATCCGGGTTCTGTAAGCAGTATCCGTGTACGTGGTATGGGTTCCATCAATGCCGGAAACAATCCGCTTTATGTTATTGACGGAACACCGGTCACAAGTGGAGACTTATCCGAGTTCACTTATAGTGATGCAGGAACTGATATTTTGTCTTCACTCAATACCAATGACATCGAGTCTATCACAGTTATCAAAGATGCGGCTGCTGCCTCTCTTTACGGCTCGCGTGCTGCTAACGGTGTTGTGGTCATTACGACGAAAAGCGGAAAACAAGGCAAAACAAATGTAAGTTTCCGTTCCGACTGGGGTTTCTCAAACATGGCAATAGATTATCGTCCTATGCTCGACGGTGACTCGCGCCGCGAACTCTTATGGACCGGTCTCAAGAATTACGGGTTATACACCGGAAACATGTCCGATGCAGATGCCGTAACTTTTGCAGACCAGAACATCGAGGACTTTGCTTCAAAACCCTCGACCGGATGGACGGATTGGAAAGACCTGCTTTTCCGTAACGGTTCTCATCAGAACTACCAGCTGAGCGTATCTGGTGGCAATGACCGTACCAAGTTCTACACCTCAGTAGCTTATACCAATCAGGAAGGTATCATTTACAAACAAGGTCTGGAACGTTTCACTGGTAATGCAAACCTCACTCATAAGTTTGGAGACTTTGAGGTTCAAGTTACAAGCCAATTCTCAAAAGTAAGACAAAACAAAACCAATGAAGCGACCTCCTATGATGGGCCTGTGGCCAATTACGCATTCTTCCAGAGCCCCTCATCAACCCCTTATAATGAAAACGGCACATTAAACAATGGTTGCGGCGTATTTGGAGTCAATCCTTTGTATGAAAGAGAACACAGCTCCGACGTTTATACCCTGATGAAGGCATTCAATACAATCAAGTTGACCTATAATATTTGGGACAAGTTGAATTTAAGTGAAAAGATTGCTTATGATTACGCACAAGGTACCAATGATGTTCTTTGGGACAGACACTCAAACAACGGCGCTCCGGGTGGTGTTATGCAGCGTATTGTCAATCGTAATGACCAGCTGAATACACAAACCCAGCTCTCTTACATCAACTCTTTCGGTCTGCACAATATTGATGCCCTGCTTGGTTTTGAAACACAAGATACGGAATATGCTTTCAACTACATGGCAGGCCAAGACTATCCGGGTGATTTGTACGAATTGACAAATGCCGGTTCAACAAGTGCCGAGACCAACAGACAGAGCTATCGCATGACTTCGTTCCTCGGACGTGCCAATTATAACTACGCAGACAGATATTATCTCGGTCTCAGCTATCGTACCGACGGAAGTTCACGTCTGGCAAGAGAAAACCGTTGGGGAAGTTTCTGGTCGGTTTCTGGAGCATGGAGATTCATAGACGAAAGTTTCCTAAATCCCGTCAAGAGTGTATTGACAGATGGAAAGCTCCGTGTGTCATACGGTGTAAACGGAACGCAACCTTCAGACTATTACGCTTATATGAATCTTTATAAATATGGAATCATATACAATGGACAGTCAGGAATGTCAATCGTCGGAATTGCAAACCCAGACCTGAAATGGGAAAAGAACAAAACATGGAATATCGGTCTCGACCTTTCATTCATTGACCGTATCTCTGTAACATTCGACTACTATCAGCGTAAAACCAGCGACCTTATATACGACCTCCCCGTATCACAAGTTGGCGGATATTATGATGGCAATTATGGATATACCACTCCGCAAAACATCGGTTCACTGAAGAACTCCGGTTTTGAGTTGACCATTACATCAACCAATTTCAGAAACAAGGATTTCACGTGGACCACTTCTCTGAACATGGCACACAACAGCAACAAACTGACCAAATTGGATGGCCAGCAGAATGAAATCGTATCAGGACCGCTGATTCACCGTGTAGGCGAACCTTACTATTCATACTATGTTTATGAATACGCCGGAGTCGACGCCGAGACCGGTAAAGAAATGTTCTATCTGAATGACGGAACAGAGAATGCCCGCAAGACAACTACAAATATCTCTGAAGCCAACAAAACTATTGTAGGCAAGCATCAGGCTAGTATAGAAGGCGGTCTTACCAACAACCTCAAATGGAAGTTTATCGACTTGGGCTTCACTTTCACTTATTCATTGGGTGGTGATGCTTTTGACTACTCCACTTGGCAGCACTCCAATGGCGGTTCATATCTATACGGTGGTGCCGTACCGACATACTATGACATCTCAAAGATGTGGACAGGCCCGGGCGACACGAATGCCACATTGCCTAAATTTGAATATGGAAGCGCAGCTTCACTGTCTTCACGCTGGCTGATGCCTACTGATTATCTACGTCTGAAGAACCTCACATTAGGTGTAAGCATTCCGCAAAACTATATCAGCAAGCTTGGGCTCAGCAAAGCCAGAATCTACTTCTCTGGTTCCAACCTGCTTACATGGAAGTCTAAAGACTTATTTGTAGATCCGGAAATGCGTGTAGACGGACTATGCACATTTGAGACTCCGGCATTGAGAACATATACATTCGGAATAGAATTGAATTTCTAACTAATAAAGATACGAAAATGAAAATATTAAAGACATTATACACAGCAACGCTTTGCGCAGCTATGGCAGTCAGCACTTCATCATGCCTCAACAGTTGGCTGGATCAGTCACCCGCAGACGGAATAGATGCTGAAACCGCAATCAAGAACAGCGATGATTTGGCCAATGTGCGGACGGGACTTTATGCTGCCGTTAAAGGTAACAGTAGCCTGATTAATTATTATGGACGCCTCATGTTCGTATACGGTGACATGAGAGGGGAAGATATCCAATATGAATATAACGGTGGAAGTGGAAGAGCAAACTTCTACTACTATATGGAATATACAACTGCCGACAATTTCACCACCTCAACAGCCGTATGGCAGATGCCTTATGTAGTCATAGCACGCGCCAACCGTCTGATTCAGGCAGCAGAAAGTGGCAACCTGACCGACGCGGCAGAGGCAAAAGCCACTATTGACCAATATGATGCAGAAGCAAAAGTTCTGCGCGCCATGGCACTGTTTGACCTTACACGTATCTACGGTAAACCTTATACGGTAGATCAAGGCAGCTCACTCGGTGTGCCCATCGCTACCTCCCCGCTGGAATCGACAGAAAAGCCAAGCCGCAGCACGGTAGCCCAATGTTATGAGGCAATTGAAAAGGATTTGACAGATGCAATCAACTCAAATGCACTGCCCAAAACTAATGAAGTGGGTTATGTCAACCTTTGGGCTGCCAAAGCCTTGCAGGTACGTGTATATATGACAAAAGGCGAATGGAGCAAGGCTTTATCCGTAGCTGAAGACATCATATCAAACTCGTCTTACAAACTTTGGGAACCGTCAGAATATGTTGCTGCATGGAGCAAAAGTGATGCCAATCATTCAAAAGAAATCATGTTCGAGATTTCCATCAACAACAATACTGACTGGACAGACCGTGAAGGTATTGCCTATTTATATGCCGACAAGGCTGGCGCTTCTCCCGGATATGGAGATGTAATTGTCACAAAAGACTTCTCTGACATGCTTACATCCGACCCGGCAGACATCCGTAACGACATATTATTGGCAGCGGCAGCAGGAGGATTTGACAAACGTAAAGTTTACATCAACAAAATGCCTGCTGTAAACGGAGATGTACGTTACTCCAATGTCCCATTGCTGCGCTTGTCAGAAGTTTACTTGTCAGCAGCAGAAGCAGCGTTCCAAGCCGGAGACAAGAACAAGGCTGCCAACTTGCTGAACGATATCATCTCCAACCGCACAACGGATGAAAGCAAGCAAGTAACCAGCGGAAACATCACATTAGACCGCATCTACATCGAACGCCGCAAGGAACTTGTAGGTGAAGGACAGCGCTACTTCGATGTTATGCGCCGAGGTGAAACCGTTACACGCTACACGGACGTTAATGACAGAGGATGGCACGACGTACTGAGCGAAGAAGCGCGTACATTCAACCGCGACTCCAAGAAAGCGCTCCCGTTGATTCCCGTCGGTGAAATCAATGCCAATCCGAACATAGAACAAAATCCAGGCTATTAATCAATAGTAGCCTAAAGAAACTTGGGAATTCTCCCAATGTGTTTTTATAAATAAAGTGTTTAGAGGAGGTGTGCCAGTGATGGTATGCCTCCTTCTTTCAATATATCCACCAATATCGGTTTCACTCCGCTGACAAAACACTCAACGGCAATAACCATCAGGATAAGTCCCATCAGGCGCATCATCACATTGTTTCCCGTCTCACCCAGGATTTTGACCAACCGCGTGGAAGCACGCAATATGAAAAAGGTAATCAGATAAATAAAGGCAATCATTCCTATAAGAACTCCTTTCATCTGAATGGTATGGGCATCCTGCATCAGCACAATGGCATTGGCTATGGCACCAGGACCACAAAGCATCGGAATTCCAAGAGGAGTAATGGAAATATCATCGGCATAAGTCTTGATTTCCTCGTCTTTCAGCTTCATTGGGGTATAACGGGCTTGCAGCATATCGAAGCCAATCTTAAAGATAATAACTCCACCGGCAATACGGAAGCCATTGGTAGAGATACCGAAGAATTTAAAGAGGAACTGTCCCGCAAACGTAAAAACCATAATCGTAATAAAGGCAACCAAAGTGGCGCGCGATACTACCGACTGCCGTTCACGGTCTGTCATTCCATGCGTCATGGTCAAAAACACCGGCATGGTGCCGAGAGGGTTTGTCAACGTAAAGAAGGAGGTAAAACAAAGTAAAGCGAAAGGTAAGATTGTGTCCATAGCTGTATAATATACGTTTCTGTAGACAAAAGTACAACTAAAAATTTCAATGTCACAGAATCTGCATCAATTCTTTCAGATTACTGATATGATAAGTCGGTTGGAAAGGCAGTTCTTCCTTCCCCGTTACATTATAAAACACTTGGTGCATACCCACTCCTTTGGCTCCTGCCACATCATTCTCCCAACTATCGCCTATCATCAAAGAATCACGCACCTCGGATTGTGTGGCAGAAAGGGCAAAATGAAAAATTTCGGGCCAGGGCTTCAAGATACCGATGTCATCAGAGAGAACAATCTTCTTAAAAAAGCGGTCGATACCTGCCGAACGCATCTTATGACATTGCAGTTCTTGGAAACCATTGGAAAGGATATAGAGGTTATATTTCCCCGCCAAATATTCCAGCACCTCATAAGCATGCGGCATCAGCCGATTTTTTGTGGGAATGACCGAAAAGAAATCATCAGAAAAAGCCTCAGCCAAAGCAACATCCCTCGCCCCTACTGCCTCCAGAGGATATAGGAAACGCTGGCGGTTCAACTCTTCCTTACTGACCTGCCCTCTACCGTATTCTTCCCACAGTTCTGTATTACGATGCTGATAAAGAGTATAGAAATGCAGGAAAGAGCGAAAGAAACGACCATAGTCATACTTGTGATACATTTCTTCGAATGTATCACGTGCATTAAGGGAAAATGCCCAAAGCGTATCGTCCAGATCAAAAAAGAGGTTTTTATATTGAGATGCCATAACTTAAAGGAAAGGTATATATAAAAATAGACGCAGATTATCAATTCCAATAACCTGCGTCCGTTCTGTATCAATCTTATAACAGTGTTATTTTACTTGGATTACCAAATACTTGGACACACTCCAGAAGTCTTTCGGATTTGTAATCTTCAAAGTCAGCTGTCCTTTATCATCTTTCTCCAACGCATAAGAGCCAGCAGGATGAGTGGTCAAGATATCAGCATCTTTGGAGTATAGTTTAATCTCTTTTGTCGTACGGATATCCACTTGTGTAAAGTAGTCCTTGTTGATATCAGAATCTTTCAGCACCTGGCCTTTTTTGAAAAGCCCGGTATTTGTCAATATCTTCTGGTCTTTCAGCTCCTTCTTTGTGCCAAACACAAACCAAGCTGTGTTAAGTGCCTTATCTTGCTCGGCAACGGTTTTGGCCTTCGCCTCATTTTCGGCAGTCAATTCCTCCTTCTCACTAGACAAGCCGGTCACGGCAGCATCCAGTTCCTGGATACGGATATTCTTGGAAGCCAGCTCAGCCTGCAATTCTTCAATACGCTGAGTCTTTGCCACCAACTCCTGAGTCAAAGATTCTACAGCTCTCTTCAACTGAACAGAGTTGTTTTTGCTGTTCTTCAACATAGATTGCAGTTTGGCAATCTGCTCCTTGTTCTCTTCCATCTGTTTACGGATAAATTCAATGTCCGACGCAATCTGCTGCTTGGCATTCAAAGAGCCTTCTGCCACAGCGCCACGTTGCAAATCCACACGGCTCTCCGCCGCATTAATCTGGCGGAATCCCTCTGAAATATCATTGAAAGTACCCATCATCTCGTCTAATTCAGCATTACGCTGAGTCAGTTCCATCAATAAAGAATCATTTTCAGCTTTCAGCTGGTTCTTACTGCCACCAGAGAAACTGTCACACGAAGCCATTACAGCCGCGCATACAATTAAAACTGCTAACTTTTTCATACGCTTTCGTTTTACGTTTGGTTAATGAAGTTATTTAATCGTCTATTCCTGCTACTACAATCACAATTTCACCGCGCGGTTCGTTCGCCGTGAAATGTTCTATTAATTCTGTAAGCGTTCCACGCACCGTTTCTTCGTGCACCTTTGAAATTTCCCGCGAAACAGATGCCTGACGTCCGGCACCGAAATGTTCGGTAAACTGCGCCAAAGCTTTTACCAATCTGTGGGGAGACTCATAGAACACCATGGTACGACGCTCCCCGGCCAATGCCTTCAGGCGAGTCATCCTTCCTTTCTTCTGTGGAAGAAAACCTTCAAAACAGAACTTCTCATTCGGCAATCCGGAAGCCACTAATGCCGGCACAAAAGCTGTCGCTCCCGGCAGGCATTGCACTTCGATGCCGTTGCGCACACACTCTCTGACCACCAGAAAGCCCGGGTCGGATATACCCGGTGTACCTGCATCCGAAATCAAAGCTACAGTTTCTCCCCCCTTTATTCTATTAACAACACTTTCAACCGTTTTATGTTCATTAAATTTATGGTGAGATTGCATCACATTCTTTATTTCGAAGTGTTTCAGCAATATGCCGGAAGTACGTGTATCCTCAGCCAATATTAAATCCACTTCTTTCAGAATCCGGATAGCACGGAATGTCATATCTTCCAAATTCCCTACCGGGGTAGGCACTACATAAAGTTTTCCCATACTTATCGGTTGTTTAGCTGAAATATTTTTTGAGGAGTTCCATAAAATCGACAGCGGCTTCATTCTCTTCATCCGGCTGCACTTCCGAAACGAAAATATCCATAGCCTTGTCCAAAGAAGGGGCCTCACCCAAACGTCGTACCACTTCATTCATCCGTGCAGCATCGCCTGCGAACAGTTCGCGGACAAAACGGAATGAATCGTTCAGACTGATGGCATGTTTCAAATCCTTGGCAGGCTTGATGCGTTCTGCCAAAATAGGAACTGTTTCCGGTTCCTCACATACCATCTTCACTGTATCAGGAATAACCGATTCGACCGGAGAAACCGATTCGGTCAAAGGAGTAGTAACAGCAGGGGGTTCCTCCAGGGGCGACACAACAGCCGTTGGCGCCTCCTCAAGCAGTTCTTGCAACGCCTCCAAGCGTGCCTTCATCTGCTGGATATTCCGTTTTGCCACAATCTTCAATGTCGGATTGGCATCACTTGAAATGGCCTGCATCAAACATTTCAATTCCTGAATATCTAATTCTATGTCGTTTAATAGGGTTTGCATATCCTTTACACAGTCCGTGTTAACGCTACAAATGTAGAAATAAATAATGAAAAAATATCGGAAAGCAAACAAAAGTGTTACTTTTGCGCTTAAATATAACACTCGAAAGCATGGTATTATTCTCAGAAGATCATATACAGGAAACCAAACGCAGGGGAAGAATTGAGGTCATTTGCGGTTCCATGTTCTCCGGCAAAACCGAAGAGCTGATAAGGAGACTGAAACGGGCAAAGTTTGCCAAACAACGCGTAGAGATATTCAAGCCTGCCATAGACACCCGTTATTCCGAAGCCGATGTAGTATCGCATGACAGTCATTCCATAGCCTCCACTCCCATCGATTCATCTGCCAGTATTCTGCTGTTCACTTCAGAGATAGATGTAGTGGGCATTGACGAAGCCCAGTTCTTTGACAGCGGCCTGATTGATGTATGCAACCAGCTTGCCAACAATGGTATACGCGTCATTGTAGCCGGACTGGATATGGACTTCCGCGGTATTCCATTCGGCCCTATGCCGGGACTGTGTGCCATTGCAGACGAAGTTTCCAAAGTACATGCCATCTGTGTGAAATGTGGTCAACTTGCCTCGTTCTCCCACCGTACCGTCAAGAACGACAAACAAGTACTGCTGGGAGAAACCGAAGAGTACGAACCGCTATGCCGAGAGTGCTATCAGCAAGCCATCCAAGCCGACCAAAAGGAAAGCGGTCATTAACGAATACAAAAAACAGAGCATTATGGAACGCAAAAAGATTACATTCGACAGTTTTATCCGCGGTGTCATACTCGGTGTCATTATTATCGGCATCCTTATGCTCTTCAAGCGTCTAAGCGGCGTATTGCTGCCATTCTTCATCGCATGGCTCATTGCCTATCTGATATACCCCCTGGTCACCTTCTTCCAGTACAGATTAAGGCTCAAGAACCGGGTCATATCCATCTTCTGCGCCTTATTCAGTATTCTGATTGTAGGAGGAACCGCCTTCTATCTGCTTGTGCCTCCCATGATGGACGAATTCGTCAGGGTAAAAGATTTGGTAATAGACTACTTTTCCAACGGAACCCACGACGGCAATGTGCCCAAAACACTCTCTGAATTCCTTCGTGAGAACATAGACACCCAGTTTGTCACCCAATTGTTCAAGGAAGAGAATATGCTGAACGCCATCAAGGAAACCGTTCCCCGGCTCTGGTCCTTGTTGTCAGAATCCGTCAATCTGCTGTTCAGTTTCTTCACTTTCTTCCTCATTCTTCTCTATATAGTTTTCATATTGCTGGATTACGAAAGCATTTCCGAAGGGTGGACCCACCTGGTACCACAGAAATACCGGCCCTTCGTAATCAATGTAATGAACGATGTGAAAGACGGCATGAACAGATACTTCCGCGGACAAGCATTCGTGGCATTGTGTGTCGGTATTCTGTTCAGTATAGGCTTTCTGATTATTGATTTCCCACTGGCCATTGGACTCGGCTTGTTCATCGGCGCTTTAAACCTAGTACCTTATTTGCAGATTATCGGCTTTATACCTACCATCGTGCTGGCCATACTGAAAGCAGCGGATACGGGAGGAAACTTCTGGATTATCATTGCATCGGCCCTTGCGGTATTCATCATAGTACAAGCCATTCAAGACGGATTCATCGTACCGCGTGTCATGGGGAAGATTACGGGCCTGAATCCTGCCATCATCTTACTGTCTTTATCGATTTGGGGGTCATTGATGGGGATGCTGGGTATGATTATAGCACTTCCGCTTACCACCCTTATGCTCTCCTACTATCAACGTTTCATCATAAACAGAGAAAAAATTCACAAGTTTGAACAGACTGATAATCAACAAGAAGAGTAAAAGCAGAAGTCGTTCTCAAAACTTTTTCCCTTAATCCATTTGTTTTTTAAACAAAAGTGCCTATCTTTGCACCCGCTTAACAGCAATAAGGTCTGATTCGCTAGCTCAGCAGGTAGAGCACAACACTTTTAATGTTGGGGTCCTGGGTTCGAGCCCCAGGCGGATCACATAAGAACAAAGCCAAACGGCGACAAAAAAGAGACAAGTCCTACAATATCAACGTATTGTAGGACTTTTTTTATTGTTTCAGTCTTGCTTAAAAGACAAAAAAGGGGCACGAAAAGACACGGTTGAGTATCCAAATCGTACCCCCTTCCCCAAAAAACGATTAGGGGGTACGATTGTCGGAAAATGGCTTACTTTTGACGTGATTTGTCTATACTCTATTTATCTCATTTACAGTGATTAAAATTAGTTTTGCAATCTAAAAAAAGTGAGATTATGAAGAATGAAAAAAGTACTTTCAGCGTATTGTTTTACCTGAAAAAAGACAAGATGAAAAAGAATGGTTTAGTACCCATTCATGCCCGTATCACAATCAACGGCAAACAAACCCAATTCAATACCAAGTTAGAAGTCTTTGAAACTAACTGGAAATCCGGCAGAGCCATAGGTAAATCTATGGAGATACAAAGGCTTAACTCCATGCTGGACGACATCAAAGCAAATATACGTTCCCACTTCCACAATCAATTAATGCGGGATAGTTATGTTACACCCGAAAGCGTGAAAAATGCACTATTGGGAAAAGAGGAAGAAGCAAATACCATTATTTCTTTTTTTACTCAACACAACGACCAATACAAGAAAAAGGTCGAAGCGGGAGAAGCGACCCCCAAAACATACAGCAGATACGAACTAACCAAGTTACGCCTGACTGAATACATGAAAGATGAATATCGTGTATCAGATATGCCGATACGCCAAATCAACAAGGTATTCATCGAAAACTTCTACCTATATATAATAAAGAACCACGACTGTTCACCCAATACGGCAATGAAGTTTATCCAGCGTTTCCGCACGGTGGTAAACTTTGCACAAGGTACGGGATTGATTACTGCCGACCCGTTCGCCAATTATAAACTCAAATTCGAGTATATAGAAAGAGGGTATCTTGACAAGGACGAGATAAGCAGGATATGCAATAAAGATTTTGCTTCAAAACGGTTGGAACAAGTGCGGGATATATTCATTTTTAGCTGCTATACGGGACTTTCATACGTGGATATATGCGAATTAACCAGCAACGATATACGTTTGGCATTTGATGATAATTTGTGGATTATAAAGAAGCGTCACAAGACAAAAGTAACATCGAATATCCGGTTACTGGATATTCCGAAAGCTATCCTGAACAAATACGAGGGAAAACTTAAAAACGGTCAGCTATTACCAGTTATCAGCAATCAAAAGATGAATGATTATTTGAAAGAAATTGCCATCGTATGCGGAATTGACAAAAACGTCACCTTCCATCTTGCCCGCCATACGTTTGCAACGACCATTACTTTAGCCAATGGTGTACCCATAGAAAGTGTTTCTAAAATGCTGGGACACACGGATATTCGCACTACACAAATATACGCAAAAGTGATAGATACGAAGTTGAGTAACGACATGGAATTATTGGCACAAAAAATCAATATCAAAAGCCCTGTTACTTTATAATAGAACCGGAACTGGTCACAAACTGTGACCAGTTCCTTACCAACTACATACTAATAATCTTATAATTAATTGATATATGAAATTATTACCAATTAAAAATACTTGCCTAACATTAGAAGAAGTTAGTCTTATTTTGAAAGCCCGATTTACAACAGTACGTTTAGACAAAATCCGGGATATATTTCTCTTTTCATGCTTCACAGGATTAAATTATAGCGATATTAAAAATCTGACTACAAAGAATTTAGTCGTTACTCCTAACGGGAAATACTGGATAAAGATTTATATACAGAAAAGCAGCGTTCCAATGAATATTCCTCTTTTGGATATACCACGTATTATTTTAGAGAAATACAGTGAATATTCAAATAGCACAGGATTACTGCTACCTGTACCCAGCATTCAAAAGATGAATTACTACCTTAAAGAAGTAGGCGAAGAATGTAAAATAGAAAAGCAGCTTACCTTCAATTTTGCAAGACATACGTTCGTTTACACTATCTTAAAGGGTAACGGTTTAGCAACAGAAACAGTAAATAAACTCACAGGAAGAAAGTCTTTAAACTGTGGAAAAGTTACTGATTTTCAGCTATACAAGGCAATGGAAAAAGTTTCAGAGAAATTAAAAGAGAACAATATTATTAACATCTAAATGACGAAATTATGGACTTACAAATCATCCAAAGCAAGATTTATGAAATCAGAGGTTGCCGTGTCATGCTCGACAGTGACCTTGCGGCACTTTACCAAGTGGAAACAAAAGCATTGAAACAGGCTGTAAAACGTAATATCGACCGCTTCCCGGACGACTTTATGTTTCAGCTTACCAAAGAGGAAATGGAATCTTTAAGGTCACAAGTTATGACCTTAGAAAAAGAAACAGGGGACGAAACAAACTTGAGGTCACAAACTGTGACCTCAAGATGGGGTGGCTCTCGTTATCAAAATTTTGTGTTCACCGAGCAAGGGGTCGCCATGATTTCATCCGTTTTAAGAAGCGATACAGCCGTTAAGGTAAATATCTCCATCATGCGTGCTTTCGTCCTCATGCGCCAAATGTCAATCGGTTACGAGGAACTTCTTAAACGCATTGAAGAACTGGAACAGAGTACGGACGCACAATTCAGCGAAGTTTACCAAGCACTTACCCAGTTACTAAGCAAACCCCAACCAAAACCACGCAAACCGATAGGATATAGAACCTATGACGAATAACGGTTTAAGGTATTCGGTTGTCTAAGGGGTGTCACCAGTGATACCCCTTTTCAGTTCCCTAAAGTAATGTATCTCAATCACAAATTTTAGCAAAGGTACAGCCCGGCGGGGACAAGTACCAAATCTGAACCGTTCCGGTTTTCTAAAAAATCTCCACACCTACGGGTCGTATTTTTTGAAAAGATATGGTTGAAGTCCTCGCCAAACTGGGGGTGTCCGGCAAAATTTCTTATTGTTTAATTTAAATTTCAGTAGTCATGAAAACAATCGAATTTACCATGCCGGAAATCACTATCTCTTATAAAGACAATGTAAAAGCATCCGAAAGAATAAAAATACTCTCTTCTGAAACTTCTTATTCTTACTTAAAACCTTTCTATTCCGAATGTATGGAACACCACGAAGAAAGTTATGTAATGTTCCTCAATCGGGCAAATAAGGCTTTAGGCGTTTCCCTTATCTCTAAAGGTGGTATGGCTGAAACAGTAATGGACGTGAAAATCATCCTGCAAACTGCCTTAAAAGTCCATGCTTCGGGTATAGTCCTTTCACATAACCACCCATCGGGCAATCTACGTCCGAGCGAACCGGATAAAAAAATAACTACCAAAATAAATGAAGCCTGCAAAGTTTTAGATTTACACCTGTTAGACCATATCATCCTGACAGAAGAAAGCTATTACAGTTTCACAGACGAGGGGCTTTTATAAGCCCTTTTTTTACTCTCTCATTACCCAATACAAAAAGCCTGATGGCTTTTGTTTCTATCCTCTTAAACAAGAGAAAAATTTTCCCTAAAACTGATTGGAACATTGTCAAAGGTATATCCGTGCCTGTTACTGTTCAAATTATTTTTTAGAAATCTCCACACCTACGGGTAGTATTTCATAAATAATAATTTGCCCTGTACCATTCCCGAACCTTTGAAAAGACAATGTTCCCATTCAGTTAAAGGAAAAATTTATGTGGTGGGCGACAAGCGATGTAAACGATTAAAATTCAAAAGTCATGGAAACAGTAACATTATCAGAAGCAAGAGTTTATGTAGATACTTACAACAAGTATAACAGTGGTTCACTTTTCGGCAAGTGGTTAGACCTTTCCGATTATTCGGACAAGGACGAATTTATGGAAGCGTGCCGGGAACTGCACAAGGACGACCAAGACCCGGAATTTATGTTTCAGGATTACGAGAATATCCCGGAAGCCCTGATTTCCGAAAGTTGGCTTTCTGATAAGTTCTTTGAACTTCGGGATGCCATCGAGAAACTAAGCGAAACCGAGCAGGAAGCGTTTTTCGTATGGTGCGACCACCACAACAGCGATATAAGCGAAGAAGATGCGGACGACCTTATTTCTTCTTTTGAGGACGAATATCAGGGAGAATATAAGGACGAGGAAGATTACGCCTATGAAATCGTAGAGGAATGTTACGACCTGCCGGAGTTCGCAAAGACCTACTTTGATTATTCGGCTTTTGCCCATGACCTGTTTATGACTGATTACTGGATGGAAGACGGCTTTGTTTTCCGTTGTGCCTGATTACTAACCGGGTGGAGCAATCCACCCGCAACACACCAAGACAATGAAAGTATATAATAAGATAACGACTTTTTTACGATGGTTTATACTTGCTTTTATCATCTATCAAGCAGCCAGCAGCACCGCCGGAATGTGGATAGCCCTAATCATAGGCTTTTTTATTATTCGGTTCGTTCTCCGGTTGTGTATTTCTGCCGTTTACCTGTTTTGTATGGCTTTTATTTTTATTGTACTGCTTTGGGCTGCCTGATACTTGTAAGCAAAGACTGTTGCGCTACATAAAATAGATAACTCCGCTGAATAATGAACAATACCGAGAAAGACTTCTTCTCGGTATTGCTTTTCTTGTATTATAATTAATCAGCTATTCGGTGATAAAACTCTTTTGTTTGTTTTTCATCAACTAAAATTTCTAAAAAAGACTTTATGTTATCTTTTATTTCAGGCTTATTTAGTATAATGTCACCAAGTGCTCTTAATCTATTCAGTTGTGCTGCTCCTCTAATTCTTGCTTTTAATATTTGGTTTGTTTGAATTGTATTAACAAATTCTTCCGCAGATTTATTGTCGAATTTTTCAAACATTTTGCTGATTGTTGGCGCGGCTGCATTTGAATAAAAAGTAGTTCGTGAATAGCTGTAGCTTGAACCTCTATAACCTACGAAAGTTAGCGTGAGCGCAGAAACGAGCCTTCCAATCAATTCGTCAGGGACGACAGAGCCATATGCTTCTAAATTCTTCACAGCTCTTGCTTCTTCTGCCCAATCATCTAAATGTTCTTCTAAAAATTTAATTTTAGGCTCGTAAATTAAACGTCTTGTAGTTGTACTCAAATATCTTAAGCCATCAACAAGAATAAGTAATTCTATTGCCTTTTTATTTGTTTCGGCATCACCTTCAAGGTAAGTTTTATCAAATCTTTTCCCAATCTGTTGTCTTGTTTCCTTTGGGAGAACTCTCCATAAAATGGGAAAACTAAATTCTATGTTTGCTCTAAATCGTGTTGATATAGAATCTCCAATGTAGTAAGTAGCTATTTTATTCGTCATTTCATTTTTATACACTTCAGGTAAATCAATAAATGCCTGTTCAACAGCTAATTCATTTTTATCATAAGCATCGGTATCCATTTTTATTATATAATCATTGACATTTATAATAGGTACAGGATATTCTTGTGATAAAACATAACGATTGCAATCTGCAATCATATTTAATACCTTAAATAAATTAGGGTCAGAACTATCAGGGTGTCCATCAAATATATTTCTTGTTTCTCTGGCTTGATGCATTATTTTTTTTGCTTCCCAACTAAGTACGCCTATTCTATACGCACCCTCAATTAAATCATTGTCTGTTATATTGTTTTGAAAGTCCTCGTATGTTTTGACATTTTTAGACATCTCTTTATTAAAGAGGTCTAAGCTTCTATGCATTACTTTTTTTCTTAAATCATCAACAACAGCATTCCAATAACAGCCAATTGTACTTCGTAATCCACCTGCCATAAGGACTGTTCTCGCTTCTCTAATATATTTATTTTCAATTAAATCTTCTCGGACATTAATTAACTCTTTTTGCAAATAATCAAGTTTATCCGCAGGTAATATTATTTCTGATGGTGTTTTTTTTACTAAGTCAGCCATAACTATTTATTTTGTATAATTTATTAAAAGTATACAAAGTTAATCACAAAAGAAACACTCGACAATATTTCGTTGAGTGTTTCTTAACATGTTTCTTAAAAAAGGGTTATTCTTATTTTTCCTTATTGTCATTGGTGAACGAGAAGGAAAGCTGTTGTAACGTCCCGAAGCTATCCTGAAAATACACATCTACCGTTTGTTGGTCGGTCGATGCAGAGGTATAATAAAGCCGGAATGTCTCACCCGGAAGCGGGTACAGGTCATTCGGCAGTAAAACCGTCCCATCGGACATTTTCAGCGTACCCACCCCGTCCGGCTGGAAATAACGGATGAAATACTTTGTTTCCTCAAACCGCCCGTCCCGGTGAAGCTGGCAGCGTATTTCTGCCGTTTCACCTACCTTTAATTTTTTCGGCACTGGCATCGTTTCGATACTGAACGGGTAAGACTGCTGTATATCCACGTTGTCACTACACGCACCCACCAATAACAAGGCAGCCACCATGTAGCACCCTGTTAGCATCTTATAAATTACATTTCTCATATACATTATATATAATAGGTTAGTTTATCACATTATAAATTTCAGCCCCACGCCAAACTGTGTATGGAACTTTCCGACTGAAGAACCGAACAGGCATCTTTCCCGTGCGTTAATCAGGAATACCACCCGGTCGGTAATATAGCTCTCCAGTTCCAGCGTCAGCGCACCGCCATAAACAAAACCGTCCTTATCGGTCAGGGTCGAACCATCGGGCAGTAATTTATCACCCCAGTTACTTGTCTCATATCCGGCAAGGGCAGACAAGCCCAGCGAAAGGAAAAAAGTTTTCTTCCGGTCTGAAAGGAAATTCAGATAGTAACCGCCCTCGCCTGTAAACTGGCTGACTGGTATTTGCAAATCCTTGTAGGGGTAATGCTTTTCGAGGTATTCCCCGCCGATAACCCACCTGTTCCCGTTTTTGGTATAGGTACTCATGGCAGCCCCGAAGTAATAGGCGAAATCGCTTTTACTGTTCCAGTGAACACCGTCCGCCATGCCGCCCGTAACCTGCAAGCCTTTCATTCCCGGCAGACATCTTTGTGCGTGTGCCTGGTTGAAAGTCAGGCACAGCGCAAAAAGGGATATAATACAGCATATCCTTTTCATGTTCATTTGATTTTAAGTTCGTTAATCACTTTGGCTGCCACTATATCCGAATTTTCCACCCGGATAGTTTGGTGTCTGCCCCCGTTCTTTTCCACCAGTTCGATAACTAATATCTTATCGTCAGGGATAGTGAACTGCGGAACGGTGTACACGGTGCGGACGGTACTTTTACCACCGATAACCAGTATCTCGTTATAGCTCCGCACCGGGTCAATAACCGTTTCCTGAATAGCCGTTCTTTTGGCTACTTTCTTATCCACAATCTTGAAACGGATAAAGTCGGTATCAAACGGCACGTTTGAACTGTTCTTTGTTTGTGTGTGTATGTAGAACAGCCCGTTATGCGAATAAATCCCCTTTACCAAGAACTGCACCCCGAACCGTTTGCATCCCAAATGCTTTATTTCCCGGTCATTGTTCTTGTAGATGGACTGCATAATCAGCTTTACCAAAAGCGGGCTTTCGTTACCCAGTTCACGGAAATAGATGTTCATCCGGGTATGGCTGAAATCCGTTGTGTCCTCATTCTCCAAGAAGTCTTTCATTTCGATGTTCAGCATTTCCGGTTCGTGTGCGTATTTTGCATTGAAACTGTAAAAGCTGCCATCCTCACAAATCACGCTGAAATTGGTTTCACCGGGAAAGCCCTCTGTCGTAGCCTTGACCCTGACAACATTTTCCGCCCCGTCCGCTTTTCCGGCAATGATGTAGTTACTGCCTAAGTCCACGTACTTAACGGCAGACGGGAAAATAAGGTGTACCGTTTTGGCGAACGTCACCTGTACGCCGTAAGGTGTCACCATTTGGCGGTAAGGCAGCTTTTTTGTAATACCCTGATACAAATCGTTACTTTGTGCTTTCATTGAAACCACGCCCAAGAGTAGGGCAAACATGATAATTAACTTTTTCATTTTGGATTGAAATTTTTATGGTTGATAAATAAATTACTGTTGTTTGGCGTAAAGCATCACCTGATAGTTCGCTTTCAGGTGTACTTTTACCGTTCTGAACTTCTTGGCAAGGTATTGCGAACCGCCTTGCATCAAGCCCCTTGTAATATCCATTGCGACCTGCTGCCCGGCACTTTGCGCAAAGGAAATGCTCGTTCCCAGTCCCGCACCGATATTCGCCATCGCTTCCTTTGCCGCTTCCTGTTCCAGTGACGAGGGAACGGAAAGCCCCTTTTGCCCGTCACTGTCGTAAACGGCAAGTTCCACCGGAATGATATTACCCGCATATTCGAGCGAGGACACCAGTATGTCGAGCCGTTCCCCCTGCACTTTGGCACTTCCTGAAACAAGGCTGTTTTTCGGGACAATCACGTTCCCCGCCTGTAACGGTTCTAACAGCCGGAGCTTGACGGTCTGCCCGTCCGTAAGTGTTTGGTCGTTATGCACACACGCCCGGATAGTGTTCTTTCCCATCGAATAACCACTGCCGACCGCCGTATTAAACCCGTAATTGCGTGGCTTGCTGTATTCGGCGATAAATTCGGCGTTGCTCATAGGTTGCTGCAATCCTGAAACCGTCCTGTCCGATACCGTTTTTACAGGTGTGGCATTTCCTTTGCCCTGAACGGTTGCGGTAGGTATCGCTTGCGCTACTTGTTCCTGCTGTCCGCCGTTCATATACTTTGCCGCCAGTTCGTAGGACTTTTCCATAAGAGCCACCTGTTCATCCATGTTGCCCGCACCGCCTTCTTTCGCATCGAGCCGGGCAGTGAGTTCTTCCACCTGACGTTTCAGTTCCTCTTTTTCCTTGTCCTCTTTCGGCGTTTCGTAGAAACTGCCTAACTGACGGTTCATATCCCGGTAAGCTGCCGCCGAAGATTGGATAGAGGAACGGCTATTGTTCGGCGCACCCGCCCCGAAATCTATTACATTGGTTTTCGGTTTTTCCGCCGGAGCATCATCTATCAGGGTCAAATCTTCCCCGTTCCCGTTTTCCTCTCCGAGCGAAAAAGCAAAATCCTGTAAGGAGCGCATCTTGTCCGCCTGTTTGTTCTCCATTTGTTCCTGTTCGTAAGCTGTCTTTTTATCGCTGATTATCCCGTCCCCTTTGGGTTGCGGAATATCGGCGTTAAATCCGCCCACGTTTTCCACCTTTGCTTCGTCCTTATCGGACGGTGCAAAAATCAGGTACATAGACCCTAAGAAAACCAGTCCCATAAGCGGGTAAACCAGTAATTTCTTTCGCTGCTGTATCTGCTGCGGGGTCAGTTCTTTTTTTTCCTTTACCTGTTTTTCAGGTTCTTTCTTCCTGTCCGTTTCCGGTGCGGGAACTTCATTTTTCACTTCTTTTTCTTCCATTGTCTGACTGATTAAAAATGTTCGTACTGTCTTTACTTTGTAACTGCAACTGCCTGATGTGTTCTATCCGTATGGTTTCGCCATCCTCTTTTCCTATCCGGAAAATGGATGATACCATAAAGTAGATGGATAGCCCGCCGAAGAACAGGAGCATAAGCAGGATTACCGCCAGCCTTATTTCCGGTGTCATGCGCCCGCACAGGCGGCGGAGTTTTTCATCCGCCCAGTCCTGCACATGGGTAATTGCCTGATTAACCGGAGAGAGAATTTTCCGTATCATGGCTTACCGCTTTATGGTGTTCAAATCCTTGTTTTCCGTTATCTCGAAACTTTCCATCATAAAGCCGTGCGGGTTATTATCACTTCTTACGGCGTTCAATAACCGGCAACGGGTGACAAGGCTTCTTTCCGTCACGCTGCTTTCACGGATAATCATTTGGCGGGCATAGGTAGCCACCGCATAGGGGTACACATCGAAATTACAAGAAACACTGTCTATCTGTATGGTCTGGCTGATATTGCCCGAAATAATACGGTTGTAATATCCCTTTTCCGAGAGGTCACGGTAATAGTTAAATGCGCTCTTATCGGCGAGGAACAGTGACCGTTTGATATTGCTTTCGATAGCGTTCTTATCCGGTGAGAGCGTGAAAAAGAGTTCGTGAAAACGCTTCACGTGTTCCCTTGCTTCGACCGGACGGTTTTGTGTCAGGTCTTGCGAAAGCGCAAGCATCAACGATTTGCCACCGTCCAGCACATAAATCTTTTGCCGTTGCGCTTCGGCAAACGTGTAGGAGTTCCAAACGGCATAACCCGTTATCAGGGTACACATAACGACAAACACGATACCGAAAAGCCGTATCTGTTTGAAACTGGTTTCAATATTCTTTAAACTTTTAAATTCCATCTTGATTTTTAATTATTGGTTACTTTTGATTAGTTTACCGCCGACCCTGCCGCCAGCGTTCCCGGTGGCTGCTCCGGCTACCGCACCAACTCCGCTACCTGTTTTGTTAGCTGCACTGTTTATATTCCGGCTCATGTTGCCCATTCCGCCCGCCTGAATAACCCAGTTCGATACGGTGGGAATTGTGAAGTAACCGATGATACCGATTATCATAAAAATTATGTACACTGAATTGCTGCTATCGGGTACGAAATTGGGGTCTGATAGCTCCTGAATATCCTTTTGGAGCATAAGCACTTGTATTCGGGCAAGAATGGAACTGAACAGGTCTGAAACGGGTAGCCACAGGTAAACGGAAATGTACCTTGTTATCCATTGGGTCAGTGTCGCCTGAAAGCCATCATATACACTGATGGCAAAGGCTATCGGACCCAGTATGGCAAGGACAATCAAGAAAAAGGTTCGGATAGTGTCTATCACAAGGGCTGCCGATTGAAAGAGCAGTTCCAAAAGTTCCCTGAACCAGTCCCGGACGGATTGCTTGATATTGTGGGCTGCCCTATCCATGTACATACCGCCCATTGTGGCAATATCTTTGGCAGACCATCCCAGTTCGTCAATCTGTTTATCAAACGCTTCATCCGAAACAAGGTAAGCCGTTTCCGGATTGCGCACCATCGCTTCATATTCCAGTTTGTCCTTTTGCGCCCGGTAGGCGTTCATATCGAAAGTTTGCGTTTCGAGCATATTGTTACACCCCTTGACTACTGGCGACATCACGCTGTTAATCGTACCCAGTACGAATGTGGGGAAGAACATAATACAGAAGCCTATTACAAAGGGACGGAGCAAAGGGTAAACGTCTATCGGTTCGGCACTGGCGAGCGACTGCCATACTTTGGCAGCCACATAAAACAAAGCCCCCAGTCCCGCTATTCCTTTGGCTACCCCCGCCATGTTCCCGCATAGTGGCATCATATCCGTGTATAAACTACGGAGTATCTGATGCAGGTTATCAAATTCGATTGCTAATAACATACTACTTATTTTTAGAAGTTACCAGTAACGTTCATCCGCCGAACCATACAAAGCCATTACCCGGTCGGTGTCCTTTTTCTTTTTCGCCCGCAGGTAGGAAACAGAAATATTCTTGCGGGTATAGTAACTCACCAAATCCCGGTAGTTCCTGATGGAGTTATACGTCCGGTCGATAACGTCCATCCGTTCTTTATCCGACATGGAAAGCCCGTTGATGTTCACCACGCTTTTCATTTCTTCCAGTACATCGGAACTTTCCTGTAACAGTTGGGTGTAGCCGTAGGCGATGGCTGAAAGTTCGTCCGGCGTATAGTTTTCATCCGAAAGCATCTTCTGAAAACTGTTCACATATATATCTGAAATCTCCCCGATAAGCAGAATAGACTTCTGTACTTTCCGTGCATCTTTGACAAGGTTATGCACTGATTTTAAGGCATCGTAGTACTCCTTGCCTTGATTGTACAGCTTTACCGTTTCTTGAAAATTCTTTATCATTGTTTGGGCTGTGGATGATGTCTGCACGATGTTCTTTGACGCATTGATAATCCCTTGTGCCAAGTTGCCGGGGTCACTCACCACCCACTGTGCGTTTACCTTTCCGGCAAACAGGCTGCATACTACGAGCAGCATTATAATCTTTGTTCTCATACGCTTATTTCTTTATTGGTTGGTTACCCCGTTTGTATTCTCCGCCGGGTGAAAGCAAAATCCGGTCGTTCTCCTTATCGTAGGTCAGCAGGACGGACAACCCCGTTTCGATGAACAGGTTTCCGTCTTGTTCTGAAATCTGATAGGTTTCCGTTTGGATAGTCCCCCGGTAGGTCTTTCGATAGGTCGTTACCCGGTAATGCCCGTTTTCCTCAAAGAGAGAGAACGCCGGACGGTTTTTCACGCTTTCCCAGTCACCACGCATCGCCCTAAGACGGTCGGTGTTTGTTTCCTTACAGGAAGAAAGCCCCAGTAACAAGGTGCATAACAGCACCGGAAACAAGAATTTTAAATGTTTCATACTGAATGACTTTTAAATTGTTAATTGATTATTTTTCGGGATTGCGCTTGCTTTCGGCAAGCCGTTTGATAGCCAGTTCGAGGTTGCCACCTAACTTTTCGGACAAGGCAAAAAGTTCCATCTTTTCCGTTTCTTCGGTCGTATATGTAAAATATTCGTCCAAACTTACTTCTGTGGCATATACGGCTGATTGTGTACCGCCTAAGCCTATCCAAACTTCCTTGTATTTCCGGTTCGGATGGTTGGCAAGGTTGATGGAAAGCACCTGTGAACGTTCCTTATCGGTCAGTCCCAAAAGGTTCTGTATGCTATCGAATTTATTAAGGTATTTCCGTTGGTCGAGCAGTATCTTACAATCAGAATTGTTTATAATACTCTCTTTTACAATGGGCGAGGAAATAATATCTTCCACTTCTTGGGTAACTACAATCGCTTCACCGAAATACTTACGAACCGTTTTATAGAGGTACTTAATGTAATCCGCCATGTTCGCCGATGCAATCGCTTTCCATGCTTCCTCAATCAATATTAATTCCCTGATACCCTTTAGTTTACGCATCTTGTTTATAAAAACTTCCATGATGATAATCGTAGTAATCGGAAATAAAATTTTGTGGTCTTTGATATTATCCAACTCAAAGACAATGAAGCGTTTATGCAGCAAATCAAGTTCTTTGTCGGAGTTCAGCAGGTAGTCGTATTCGCCCCCTTTGTAGTAAGGTTCTAATACATTCAGGAAGTTATCTATATCAAAATCCTTTTCCCGGACGTTCTTTTCTTGCAGGTGCGCCCGGTAATCGGTTTTCACATACTCGTAGAACGTATTGAAGCAGGGAGTAACCGAACTGTCCTTAGTAATCAGTTCGATATAGGAACTTACAGCATTTGACAAAGCCACTTCTTCCGCCCGTGTGGGTGCTTCATCGTCCCTTTTCCAAAGGGTCAGGATAAGCGTTTTGATACTCTCTTTCTTTTCAATATCGAATACCCCATCTTCCACATCGAAAGGATTAAACGCTATCGGATTTTCGGTAGTATAGGTAAAATAAATCCCATCTTCCCCGTGCGTTTTCCGGTTTATCATTTCACACAATCCTAAGTAACTGTTTCCGGTATCAACCAGCAGGACATGCGCATTTTGTTCGTAATACTGGCGCACCATGTGATTGGTGAAGAATGATTTGCCGCTACCACTCGGCCCAAGTATGAACTTGTTGCGATTGGTAATGATACCTTTTTTCATTGGCAGGTCTGAAATATCAATGTGCAACGGCTTTCCTGTGACCCTATCCACCATCTTGATACCAAAGGGAGAAAGCGAACTTTTGTAGTTCGTTTCTTCGGTGAACATACAAAGAGCCTGTTCTATAAAGGTGTAGAAACTTTCTTCCGCCGGAAAGTCCGCCTGATTGCCGGGTATGCCCGCCCAAAACAAGGTCGGTGTGTCGGTGGTGTTATGACGTGGCTTGCACTCCATAAGTGCGAGCTGTGACCCCACATCATTTTTAATGTGTTTGAGTTCGTCCCGGTCGTCACTCCATGCCATGATATTACAATGGCATCGCACGGAGATAACCCCCTGTGAATGTGCTTCGTTCAAATATTCCTCTATCCAAGACTTGTTTATCTGATTGGCACGGCTGTATTTGGAAAGGGAGTGCATATTGCGAGCCATCTTTTCAAACTGTTTCAGGTTCTCCGTATGGTCGTCAATGAAGATGTACTGGTTATAGATATGGTTACAGGAAAGCAACACGCCCACCGGAGAAGCAAAAGATAACCTGCAATCGCTCCGGTCGGTGGATAGCTTTTCATAGCGGGTATCTGTTCCCACCTTGCCCGGCATATCTTCCGCATCCGAAAGGGTATGCAAACAAAGAATGTCATCGCCAATCTTCATTTCGTCAGCACCCAGTGAAATATCTTTCAGTGTGGTGGTATCGGTCTGTGAGAGTGAAAAGTATTTTTCCACGATACCCGCCGTTTCCCTTGTTCCGGTGATTTCGTCCGAGTTCAGGCGGGTAAGGGTAATGAAACCGCTATCGTTCATAATGCTTTCAAACTGCCCCACCGCTTCGAGGAACTTTGTAACCGTTTCCTTGTCCTTTATCTCTTTGGGGACAAGGAAGCCCCGGCAAAGGGTGGAAAAATTACTCTGCATCCGGCTGCGTTCCTTTGTCGTTTTCGTCAGGAACAGGTAGCAGGTATGATTTAAGAACGGTCGTTCATTGAAATGCCGTTCAAAGGAACGGGAAAGGAAACTCAAATCATCCTTTTGGATGTCAGGCGCATAGTTTTCTTTGATGAACCAGTCCTGTTTGTGTACGATGCTGTAATCGGGCAGCACCTTTACCGCCTTGTTCCAAGCGGAATGTATCGCTTCGTATTCGGCTGCCGTAACGGTGAACAGTTCGGGCAGTTCCACCCAGAACGCCACCGTTATGTCGGCATCTTTGGAAACGATACAGCCGTTTTCCACCGTGAACAGTGGAAACTTGTTTTCCAGCGTAGTAGCTTTTAATATATTTCTCATTTCGATGCTTGTTTTAAATGGAATAATCGGGATATGGCTTTTCGGTTGATGATATGGAAAGGGTGGCTTTTGCGTGCGGACAATTTCATTAACCCGTGTGTCCCGTACTTTTCGTTTAACCGGAATGTGAGCCATACAAGCAGCGTTGCCGAAGTAACGCCGAAGATGATGCACACCCACTGGTTAATGCCTACCATGTACATGATGATGAAAAGCACGAACAGGGCTAACAGCCCGCCCGCAAAAATGAAAAGATACTGACTTTTCAACCCTTTAAACTCAACTGGCTTGCCTATCCCCCTGTTAATCGGATAGTCTGCCATAGTCCATTTCTTTAGAGGAAGAATGAACGTAGGATAGTGGCAGCGACAATCAAAAAGATACAAGCACCGAACCACGAAGCCGCCGTTTTACTGGTGTCAGGGTCGCCCGAAGAAAACTTGCCATAGACTTTCACTGTAGCTAACACTTGAAAAGGGACCCGGAACAACATTTAAAAAGTGCCCCACCCA